>JAAIGF010130392.1_pt1 | contig 29639 bp, 24 predicted proteins | sample 6487441 | NCBI WGS metagenome assembly JAAIGF01 (sample SAMN13974129, study PRJNA590717) | phyllosphere metagenome | biome: pepper field; feature: multiple bacterial spot infested pepper fields; material: pepper leaves; isolation source: leaves from pepper fields | host: Capsicum annuum ... | reverse complement strand
GTTTATCAAAAATGGCCTTGGATTCGACTGCGTGATCGCGAATGGTAATAACCGTTGAAAAGCATCCGCTGTTTGAGCGTAGCGAGTTTCGGATGGTTTAGGTTATTAGTGTTCGTGATAGCATAAAGAATCCCAGCCTTGATTTTTTTGCTTCCTTTTTTTATCAAGAAAAAAAGGAAGGCCTTGCCGCGGCGAGCGGCGGAAAGGTTTGTGGGGGGGGGAAATGATCGTTTCGACATACTTTTTTGTCCCTCGCCGGGACGGGGCAATACTTTTTGTCTGGACACAAAAAGTAATCAAAAAAGTCCTTGTTTCATCGAGGCGATCTTCCGCACGAATCCGTCGCGCACAAGCCAATTGACGCGCAGGCTAGAAATTGTTATAAAAAAATCTTGTCAGCTTTTTATAACAATTTCTTATGCCTTCCCCTTACACAACCGGCGTCAATTGCTCGTTTCCCATCGCTTGATGAAACGTTGATGATGTTATTTGCAAGCGTTAATTAACGTTTTGCGTTCACAACGTCGCAAAGCGATATTAAAAAAATTGACCTCAGGGAGGTCATATATTTATAGAAAAAGCTCGTGATTTTGTTTTCGACTCCAGCGGAGTCGTATGTCGCTCAGCGAGGTCATATAAAAAAAGCTTGGTTCGAAAACCAAGCTTTTTTTGTGGAGAATATCGGAGTCGAACCGATGACCTTTTGGCTGCCAGCCAAACGCTCTAGCCAGCTGAGCTAATCCCCCGTTTTTTTGATCAGCCAAATATAGGACTTAAAATTGAATAATCAATTGTGCTGTCAGAAATAATTAAATCTGTTAGTTGTAGCAAGTCTTGAGCGTCGATCTGGTTACCTATTCCGGAATTAAAAGCCGTCAATAAAATCGTTGCCGTTTCTGAGCGTTCTTCCACTGTAATGAGCGCGGAGCCAGCATAAAAGTTAACGAGCGCGGTCGCAAAAGAGACAAAATTTTCCAGGGTAAAACCCTGTTGTTGCTGCACGGCGAAGCGCATATATTTTTCGAAATCGCCAATGACCATTTTTTTCTGCTGTGCTGTCATGCTGCAAAAATAGCTCTTCGCGTTAACAAAACGAACAGACTAATCGCTATCTTTCGTTCTTTTTTCAACTATCGCAATTCTGTAAGCGGTTCGTTGTGTGTTTCGGTAGATTCCCCATAGCAGCCTTTTCCAAATAATACCCAAAGGGCAACTAAGATAACCAAACTTAAAAACCACCAGATTTTATTTCCCTGTTTTTGTTTTTTGACCGTTTCGGTTGTGTGCAGCGCTGGCTCTTCCGCAGGTTGCGCTGGTGACGTATGCGTTGGATCAATGATTGCATCGGCCATCGTTACAGGCGGTACAGCCGCGTGCATGGACGCATCTTGCTTGGTGTCTACTGTCAGCGTATGCAGTGCTGTTGGTACACTCGCTAAAAATTCCGCTTTTCGGCTTTTTAGTAAATCGAAAACCTGTCTTGTTTCCCACTGCTGTCCGCCAGATGTTAGCACCGAAAATACGGCTGGCAAACTGGCGGATAATAGCGCTTCGGTCACGGTGGGCGTTAAGCCGAGATAACGGTTCAACGTTTCGCTAATTGTATTCTGGTTATCGCCGAATATTTCTTTAAGTAAATCTGGTTTTGAAACAGCTGCTCGTTCAGCGCTTTCAAAAGGCAACGTATCTGTTTCTGGCAGATAGAAGTTGCCAAATGTTTGTCTCGCCGATTCGAGTATGCCACCTAGTTCACGTTCACTTTTCTCTTCCAAGGCAAGCAAAATAAGTGGAATCATCGCGTCAAGTCCTTGCCTTACGTTTTCCGTGGTTTCTCCGGTACTGTTTGCCAGTGCGGTTAGGGTGTCTTCTTGAAAGATGCTCTTTACGGCGTCAACTATTGAGTTTTCCATAATAATTTCTCCTTATCGTATGCTAGCAAAGAACAATTAGTAGCCTGTTTTTGTTTTGTGTTTTAATCGCCCGGCTTAACACGTAGTTTACATAAAGATTCTATCTTTACGCACACAAAATATTTGAAATGAAGAAGACTGTATTAATTTTTTCGCTATTGGTGGCCCTCGCACATGGCGTATTTGCACAACAAAAACCGAAATACATATTTTTTATGATCGGGGATGGTATGGGGTTAAACCAGATCAATCTTACGGAAGTGTTCCTCGCAGCGCAGGAAGATCGTAATACCGTATTTCCTTTGATATTCTCGACTTTTCCACATGCGACTTTCGCGACATCCTATTCCTTGTCTCACGGCGTAACCGATTCGGCCGCTGGTGGTACGGCATTAGCCGTTGGCAAGAAAACTAAAAATGGCGTTTTAGCGATGGATAGCACCGGAACAATATCTTACAAAAGTATTGCTTACGGCGCGAAAGAAGCAGGTATGAAGGTCGGTATCACGACATCTGTGAGCATTGATCACGCTACTCCGGCATCGTTTTACGCTAAACAGCCTAACAGAGGAAGATACTACGAAATCGGGCTGGATTTGATCGCTTCCAATTTTGATTTCTTTGCAGGATCAGGCTTTCTTAGTCCGGATAAAAATTCTGAAAAGAAAAGCGCACCATCGTTATTTCCAAAGTTTAAAGAAGCGGGCTATAAGCTGGCTTATGGTTTAACTGAATACCAGGCGCTAAAAGATAAATCAGAAAAGATTATCCTGATGAATGTTAAAGGATCGGATAACGAGGCGTTGAAATATGCTATTGATCAGCAGCCAGAAGATCTGACCTTAGAGCAAATAACAGAGTCGGCCATTGAATCGCTTTCGAAAGATAACGATAAGGGTTTTTTCTTAATGGTAGAGGGTGGTAAAATTGATTGGGCAGCGCATGCTAATGATGCGACTACTACTATTCGCGAAATGCTAGATTTCAATAAAGCTGTCAAACGGGCATATGAATTTTATAAGCAACATCCGGATGAAACATTGATTATCGTTACCGCTGATCACGAAACGGGAGGCATTGCGATTGGCAATGGCGGAAGTAGACTGCAAACAAAACTTTTGGCGAACCAACGCGTGTCGCAGGGCGAGTTATCCAAGCGCATTGCCGATTTACGCCAAAGCAAAAAAGAGGTGAGCTGGTCGGAAGTAAAAGGATTATTAGACGAAAACACGGGCTTATTTAGCAAGATTCAGGTAAGCCAAGCGGAGGAAGATGAGTTGATGGCTATTTACCAGAAAAGTTTTGTTGCACATGAAGAAGAAACGGCCAAGAGCTTGTATGCAACGGACGATAAGTTGGCAAGCGAGGCAATAAAGCTTTTAAATAAAGCGGGATCCATCAGTTGGGCTTCTGGCAACCATTCGGCGGCCTACATTCCGATTTTTGCTGTCGGAGTTGGTGCAGAACAGTTTTCACACAAAATGGAGAATACGGATATTCCTAAAAAATTGTCGACTATTACCGGGTTGCAAATCGAAAAATAAGCCAACCCGTTGACTATTCTACATTCCGCTTGCCAGGCACAATGGCAAGCGGAATGTTTTTTTAAGGAAGGTCGTCCATCTCTTCAGGATGCGTTGTATTGGCAATATCGCTGCCCTGATTGCTCGTCAGCGTCATAAACTGGTTTACGCGAATATCCATTACTTCCCGTTTTACGTTATGTATATCCGTATATTCCCGATACGTAATTGCTCCTTGAATAAGAAGCCGCGTTCCCTTTTTATTGCTCTTTTCCAGCTTTTCTGCAAGTTTTCCCCAGAAAACGACGTTATGCCAATAGGTCGTCTCGACCCATTCGCTCTGGCCATTTTTAGTATACTCATTGGTTGCAAGGCGACCATTCGCCACTTTCGTACCTTGATTGGTCGTTTTGATCTCGACATCGGCTCCTAAACGGCCGATCAATTGCACCGAATTTACCAACATACTCATGGTTTTTAAATTTTAGTTGTGTATATTTAATTAATGTTTTAAATTTATGTTGTTCAAATACTCATTTAACGATGTAAAGATGCTCTTTTAATAATAAGTTAGTCGTTAATTACCCAATTATACATGTTTGTAACCGTTTGTAAACGGTTATGAGCATCAGCAAAGCAATAAGAATTATGGAAACAAGAACATGTATAGCCTGTAATTCCACGATACGCGGGCGTTCGGACAAACGATTTTGCGATGATGGATGTAGAAGCGCGTACAATAACAAATTAAATAGCGTGCCCAATAACTTCGTTCGCGACGTAAACATTATTTTGCGCAAAAACAGGCGAATTCTACGGGAGATATTAATGGAAAAGCAAGTAGGAAAAGTGAAGCGTGAGCAACTTTTGGCGATGGGTCTAAGTTTTAAATATTTTACGAATGCGATTGAAGACGCAAAAGGCCAAATTTATTGGTTTGTTTATGAGTATGGATACGTCGCACTGGATGAGGATTTTTTTCTACTAGTTAAGCAAAACATAGGCGATGATGCAGATATGTAACTAATATCTGTTGCTTCCATCAATCATTTTTGTTAATATCCTTGCGCGATTTCTGGAAGAAATTTATTCCAATCGACGTTGCCGGTCTTTTCGCCAAGCCTCACTATGATCAGATTTTTACTGGGGTTTACATAAATAAACTGCCCGAGTATACCTTTTGCCATAAAATCGCCATCTTTTGTAGGCAACCACCATTGGTATTGATAAAACCAAGCGCTACCGTCGCTAGTGTCTATTTTAGTCGATTCACGTACCCATTTTTCCGATACGATTTGGCGGTCTCCCGACTTGCCTTTGTTGAGATAAAGTCGGCCGATTTTCGCAAAATCTCTCGCTCGCGCATTGACGCAGCAAAATGTTTTTTCCAGTCCATCTTTTTTACGATCGATGCTCCAGCTTGCGTCGTATTCCATTCCGAGCGGCTGCCATACTTTTTCTTCGAGATAGGTGCTTACCGTCTTGTTTTTTAATGCTCTTTCCAAAACCAGGCCTAGTAGCTGCGTTTGTCCGCTGGTGTATCGAAATCTTTCGCCAGGTTGCTCCGCTAACTTCAACTTATTGATCGCTTTGCGCAGATTATTGCCGTAGTAAAACGTAGCGACATGACCGAACGGATTTTGATAACCCTCATTAAAATCTAAGCCGGATGTCATTTGCAATAAATGACGGATCTTGACAGCCGCAAAGCCGTTGGGCAGCAGTTCCGGAATATAATTGGTAATCGGTTCATCTACCGATTTAATAAGTCCTTCGTCAATCGCGATACCGATCAACAACGAGGTAATAGACTTCGCCATTGAAAAGGAGGCAACGATTGACGCTTGCGAATAATCGTTGAAATAGTTTTCGTACTGAATGCTATCGTTTTGAATGACTAAGAAAGCGACGGTATGGTTGTCGATTAGATATTGATCGAATGGATAATCTTTTCCTTCCAGTTGCACCTTTTTGGCCGTTCTTGGGTTTTCCGATTGGGCAAATACAAACGGTGTGGATGATGTGTTAATTTCACGGGATGGAAAGATTTTATAATCGGTTATATTGGCATAATTGTACACCACAAAGCGGGTCAGCTTACAAGAATGCACGACTACCATAGTTAACAATAGCCCGATAAAAAGAAAACGTGATTTCATAAGCGCAACTCCTATGTGATGAACAATTCGTTGCTTGAAGTTACTGTTTTCTAACAAGAATCCAAAGGATAAAGTGGAGTTTCCGACGATGGTTTTTAACGGTCAATTTTGTGTCTAATTTTTACATATTCCGCCTATTTTGCTAGATAACCTGCGGGTAGTACCGATATTTGTCGTCAAATAGATTTGTTAAAACAAGATAGCTTTCTTTTTGTACTATTATTTGAACAAAACAACATATTATGGCTTTATTAGAAGATTTAAACTGGCGACATGCCACCAAGGCTTACGACATAAACAAAAAAGTAAGTGATGAAGATATTGCGCGTATCGTGGAAGCAGCACGGCTGGCGCCGAGTTCATCCGGATTGCAGCCATTTCGGGTTGCGGTAATTTCTGATCAGGCTGTCAAAGAAAAACTAGCCAAAGGAGCATTCAATCCGGAATGTATGCGCGAATGTTCTCATGTGTTGGTGTTTGCCGCGTGGGATGAATACACAGAAGAACGTATCGATACGATTTACGATAAAACGACGGACGAGCGCGATTTGCCAAGAGGACGATTTAGCAGCTATACCGATATGATCAAACAACTGTATGCCGGACAAACAGCAGAAGAGCATTTTACGCATGCGGCAAAGCAAGCTTATATTGCCTTTGGGTTGGCGCTGGCGCAAGCGGCAGAATTACGGATAGATAGCACGCCGGCCGAAGGTTTTGACCAGGCGGTGGTTGACGATGTGCTAGCGTTGCGCGAGCATGGCTTACGCAGTGTTTTAGTTTTGTACGTAGGTTACCGCGATGCTGAGCGCGATTGGTTGGCGCCCATGAAAAAAGTGCGTAACGATACGGAAGACTTTGTACTTCTATATTAACAAAAGAGGAGCTTAAGCTCCTCTTTTGTATTGATTAAGATAGGGGATTTTAGCCTTCCAATTCCATGATTTCGCTGGCCAAATCTTCCCAATCATCTTGCAATTTTTGGAATGCTGCTTTCGCAGAATTATAACTCCGTGTCGCTTCCTGCAATTTTTGCGCGTCGGCATACACTTCTTCCTTAGCCAAGTGGAGCTCAAGCTGTTTAAGTGTTTCTTCTTCGCTACCTATTTGCTGCTCAAGCTGCGCAAGTTCTTTGTTTTTGCGTTGTAAAAGCTTGTTTTTATCTTCTGATAGTGGTGCTTTCTCTTTTTTAGGTTCTTCTTTGACTGTATTTTTCTCCTGCTTAATTTCCTGCTTAACCACACGTTTCGAATTCCAGGCTTCAAACTCTTCGTAGGTGCCAGGATATTCTTTTATTTCTTTGTTCTCTATAAACCAAATTTTGTTGGCCACGTGATCCAGAAAATATCGATCGTGGGACACGACGATCAACGTACCTTCGTACTGTTGTAATGCCTGAATCAGGATATTTACTGAAGCCATATCCAAATGGTTGGTCGGCTCATCCAGCACCAAAAAGTTCGCGTCGGCGGTCAAGGCTTTGGCTAGTGCTACCCGAGATTTCTCGCCACCCGAAAGCACCTTGATTTTCTTGAATACATCATCGCCAGTGAATAAAAAGCAGCCTAAAATCGACCGTAATTCGGTTTCGGTGTGCTTCGGCGCAAAAGTGACCAGCTCTTGCAGCAAATTGTTTTCCAGATGTAAGGCTTCCAGTTGGTGCTGCGCAAAGAATGTTTGGGAAACATTATGTCCTTTGGTACTCGTTCCTTGATACTCCTTGTCAGCATCAGCCACGATTCGTAACAAAGTCGATTTTCCCTTACCATTGGCTCCGATCAGCGCAATTTTATCGCCTTTTTCGATGATTGCTCCGGTATCTCGAAGAATTTCAAGATTGGGGTATGATTTCGAAAGATGCTCTAGCGTGACGACGTGTCGACCAGAAGGTTTAGAAAATTTAAAGCTAAAGTTTACCGCTGGGTTATCATCGTCCACATCGTCAATTTTCTCCATACGATCCAAAGCTTTGATGCGCGACTGTACCATCTTGGCTTTGCTGGCTTTTGCACGAAAGCGCTCGATGAGCTTTTCTTCTTGTTTGATTTTTGCCTGCTGGTTTTTGAATTGGTTCCCCTGAATCTCTTCCCGCAGTGATTTCTCTTCCAGGTAGAAAGTGTAATTTCCGGCATAGGTGGTTAACTTACCTTTGCGGGATTCTACCGTTTTATTGATAATACGATCTAAAAAATACCGGTCGTGCGATACAATCACAATCGAGCCTTCGAAAGCTTGTAAGTAATTTTCCAGCCATTTAATCGACGGAAGATCCAAGTGGTTGGTCGGCTCATCCAGCAATAAAATATCAGGCGTTTGCAATAAGATACGCGCCAACATCACGCGCATGCGCCATCCGCCGGAGAATGTAGCTAACGGACGTTGTTGCTCTTCTTCTGAAAAACCTAAACCGGCAAGGATTTCATGCGCCCTAAACTCGATGCTGTAACCATCTAGCGCTTCAAATTCCAGCTGTTTGTCACTGAGCTTATTTAACACCTCATCCGAGTAATCGGTTTCCAACTTTTGCAACAGTACTTCAATTTCTGCGTGCAACTGGTTTTGACGCTCAAACGCTTCCATGGCGACATGCAAAATGCTTTTTTCCGAATGGTAAGACAGCAAATCCTGGTTTAGATAACCTATTTTCAAGTCTTTAGCCATGGAAATCGATCCCGACGTCGGACTATAATCGCCCACGATCAATTTAAGCAAGGTCGATTTTCCGGCGCCATTGGCGCCGATAAGGCCTGCCTTATCGCCTGGTTTTATATGCCAATTGGCTTCGTCATACAGCGCACGTGAGCCAATTTCAAACGTTAAATTATTAATTGATATCATTGGCTACAAAAGTAATGAATATTTCTGCTTCTTTGGCTACCTTTGCAGATATGTACAAACTAGTCAAACCGTTGTTCTTTTCAATGAATCCGGAGATGGCTCACCATCAAGTTACCGGAGGTCTACGTAAATTTAATAAAATATGGGGCGCAAAAACGCTGCTCAAATCGATCTATGCTGTAGAAGATAAGCGATTAGAACGCGAAGTGTTTGGCTTGAAGTTTAAAAATCCGGTTGGTCTTGCTGCAGGATTTGATAAAAATGCAGAATACATCGAAGAAATGGCCGGATTAGGTTTCGGGTTTATCGAGATTGGCACAGTAACGCCGCGCCCGCAGCCCGGCAACGATAAGCCGCGTATGTTTCGATTGGTACAAGATGCAGGCTTGATCAATCGCATGGGCTTTAACAACCAGGGCGCAGATGTGGCTGCCGCACGATTGCAACAACTAACTGATCGAAAGAACCTCATCATCGGTGGTAATATCGGCAAAAACAAATTGACGCCAAATGATGAGGCTGTCAATGATTATATCTATTGCTTCAACGCTTTATTTGACGGTGTTGATTATTTTGTGGTTAACGTCAGCTCGCCCAATACGCCCGGCCTGCGCGATCTGCAAGAGAAAGAACCTTTAAAGCATATCTTGCATACGTTGCAACAACTCAATATTAGTAAAGCTGTACAAAAGCCAATTCTATTGAAGATTGCACCTGATCTTACGAATTCGCAGTTGGATGACATTGTAGAGATCGTAACCGAAACGCAAATCGCAGGCGTCATTGCGACAAATACCACGATCGCTCGTGACGGCTTACAAAGCGAGCCTACTTTGGTGAAAGAGATGGGCGGCGTGAGTGGTAAACCGCTGACAAAGCGCTCCACAGAAGTAATTCGCTATTTATACAAGAAATCAAATGGTTCTTTTCCAATAATCGGTGTTGGCGGAATCCATTCTGGCCAGGATGCGTTGGACAAAATAGCAGCAGGAGCGAGTCTTGTTCAGTTGTATACCGGGTTTATCTATGAAGGACCCGCTTTAGTAAGCCAGATTTGTAAAACGTTATTACGCCAGCCTTCTTAGTGCGTATTTATGGGGTTATATATTGTTGAAATACGTTATGACTGCCACAACCTTATTGTAAAGAATACAAAATAAGAAATCCCCGATATATGTCGGGGATTTCTGTATAATGAAATATCCTCTTCATTTTAAATTATCCTTCTAAAAAATCTTCCTCTTTTGCGTTAATCGCACGTTCCTTAATTGCCACAGCCTCGAAAGATAAGACGTGTGCATTTGTCGACCGCATTACAGGAGCATCGATTACGGCAAAAGTTGTGGAGTCAGCGCTAGAATCTGTATGCGCGAATAATGCAGAATCCACAGCGTTTGAGTCGATAGCTGCGAAAATTGCCGAGTCTACAGCGCCAGAATCTGTATGCGCAAATAGTGCAGAATCCACCGCGTTTGAGTCGATAGCTGCGAAAATTGCCGAGTCTACAGCGGTAGAATCTGTATGCGCGAATAATGCAGAATCCACCGCGTTTGAGTCGATAGCGGCGAAAGTTGCCGAGTCTACAGCGCTAGAATCTGTATGCGCAAATAGCGCAGAATCCACCGCGTTTGAGTCGATAGCGGCGAAAGTTGCCGAGTCTACAGCGCTAGAGTCTGTATACGCAAATCGTGCAGAATCCACCGCGTTTGAGTCGACAGCCGCGAAAGTTGCTGAGTCTAAAGCGCTAGAATCTGCATACGCAAATTGTGCGGAATCCAACGCGTTTGAGTCGATAGCGGCGAAAGTTGCCGAGTCTACAGCGCTAGAGTCTGTATACGCAAATCGTGCAGAATCCACCGCGTTTGAGTCGATAGCTGCGAAAGTTGCCGAGTCTACAGCGCTAGAATCTGTATGCGCAAATCGTGCAGAATCCAACGCGTTTGAATCGATAGCTGCGAAAGCTGCTGAGTCTACCATGCTAGAGTCCTTACTTGATTTAGCCCAATTGTTATGATCGGTATTTGCAAAGTGTGTGCTGGCTATTAAGCCTGTGCCTACTGCGATTAGCAGATTGAAAACGATTAACTTCTTCATGACATTTTATTTTTGATAAAACAATTAATTATTAACGTTTACTTAACTCAAATGTACGGTAATTAGTTCTTGAATTGTAACAAACTTGTTGTTAAATGTTTGTTAAAAAATTTTGGATGTCTCTCTAAGGTTGTTTAAAGCCTATTTTTTGTCTAATAATTTTTTATTTTATTTTTTTTAGGTGTAGTGGTGTGTTATGGCTGTGTTTTTATTCGTTTTCCGTTTGATGTGGCTGTGCAAATCGTCTGTTGTATGTTTTTGTTGTTGGTTTTTTTTTATTGTTTTTAATAAAGTTGCAGAATTTTCCTATATATGTGTCAGTAATGTCCTGTTGCTTACTGTTTTTGTTTGTTTTTGAGGATCGTGTAGTAGTTAGAATTGGAGTATTTTGATTTTTTTCTTTGCAAGCTACCGTAGTTTTTGATTTTTCATGATGTTTCTTTTAGGTTAAATTTCGGGTTTTGTTGCCTGAGCGTTGCGGTATACGGAGTCGCTTAAGCGGCTCCAATAGTGCTTCACAGCTTGTCAGGACATCGCCAACTTAACGAAGTATTGAACCGCTCAAATGCAATACATCCTGTCATGAAGTGGCTGTGGTCGAAATGGTTTTCGTGCGTGAGATTTTTTGATTTTAATAACGTATTTTTGCCCTGTAGAAGTAACTAAGCTGTTGGCCGGGCAAAATTTGTTTAATGATAACTAGAATACGTTTACAGCTTGTGCCGATTAATGGGTAACTTTATGGTGTATTAATAAGAAGCAATTATGTTAAAAGGATTTTTTAATGTTCCTACGGTAACAAACGAGCCAGTAAACTCGTATGCGCCGGGAACAAAAGAAAGAGCATTATTGGAAGCTGCCATTCAGGAAGCAAGAGCGCAAGAGGCAGATATTCCGATGTATATCGGTGGGAAAGAGGTTCGTACAGAGGATAAAGGTAAGTTAACCCCTCCGCACGATCATCAACATGTGTTGGGTTACTACCATAAAGGCACCAAAACACATGTTAACCAGGCTATCGACGCAGCCTTGGCGGCCAAAGAAAATTGGGAGAATCTGGCATGGGAGCAACGTGCAGCGATTTTCTTGAAAGCGGCTGAGTTGGTATCGACGAAATATCGTTACAAATTGAATGCAGCAACGATGTTAGGGCAGTCAAAAAATGCTTATCAGGCAGAGATTGACGCGGCTTGTGAGTTGACCGACTTTTTGCGCTTCAATGTGTCTTACATGACTGAAATCTATGCACAACAGCCACCTGCAAATAGTAAAGGTATCTGGAATAGGGTGGAGCAACGGCCGTTGGAAGGATTTGTATTTGCACTAACGCCATTTAATTTCACGGCTATCGCGGGTAATTTACCGGCTTGTGTAGCGATGATGGGAAATGTGGTTGTTTGGAAGCCAGCAGATACGCAGATTTACTCGGCAAAAGTGTTGATGGATATTTTTAACGAAGCTGGTTTGCCTGATGGCGTTATCAACCTGGTATACGTCTTTGGTCCGGATGCAGGTGAGGTGATTTTTAAACATCCGGATTTTGCGGGTATACATTTTACTGGATCGACAGGCGTTTTCCAGGACATCTGGAAAACAATCGGTCAAAACATTCATCAGTATAAAACCTATCCACGTATTGTGGGCGAAACCGGTGGTAAAGATTTTATCTTGGCGCATCCATCAGCCGATTTAGCTGTGTTAAATACAGCGTTAGTGCGTGGTGCATTTGAGTACCAAGGTCAAAAATGTTCGGCGGCTTCACGTGCATATATTCCACAATCGTTATGGTCAGATTTGCGTACGAAAATGGAGCAAGATGTGGCTTCTTTTAAAATTGGCGGTACAGAAGATTTCGGTAATTTTATCAATGCCGTTATCGACGAGAAAGCTTTTGATAAGATCACATCTTATATCGATCGAGCTAAAAATAGTGCGGATGCAGAGGTTATTATAGGCGGTGAGTATGATAAAACGAAAGGTTATTTCATTCATCCAACGGTTATTCTTGCGAAAACAGCAGACTATGAAACGTTATCTGAAGAGCTTTTTGGTCCGGTTTTGACGATCTACGTATACGAAGATGCAAAATGGTCAGAAACCTTGGAGTTGGTGGACAAAACATCGATCTACGCATTAACGGGCGCTGTTATCTCCCAAGATCGTTACGCGATTGAAGAGGCAACGAAAGCGTTGCGCAATGCGGCGGGTAACTTCTATATCAATGATAAATGTACAGGCGCTGTCGTTGGCCAGCAACCATTTGGTGGTGCGCGTGGTTCCGGTACAAACGATAAAGCGGGTTCGATGATCAATTTGTTGCGTTGGGTTTCTCCGCGCACGATCAAAGAGACATTTAACCCAGATACGGACTATCGCTACCCATTTTTGGGATAATAAGCCCAGTCTTTTTGATTTTATTTTTTGGGCATCCTACAGGATGCCCAATTTTTTCTTACTCTTGTAAGGCCGATTATGAAAAACCTTGATTTGAGAAAACCTATAGAGTTTACTGTGCCGGCGCATGGCGATGGTGCCTTCTATGTAATGGAGGATATCGGAACCGACTTTTACGGCTACTATCATCGGCATCGTGAATTTCAGCTCAGCTATATTGTTAAGGGAAGAGGATCGCTTGTATTGGGCAATTTGGTAAGGCCTTGTTCGGAAAATGAAGTTTTTCTGATCAAACCCAACGATCCGCATTTGTTTTATAAAGCAGAAAGTGACGCCGAAGAAACGACGGTACATATTGTGCATCTATTTTTTTCATTGGAAAAGCTTTCCTCCTTTTTTGAGATGGAGGAACTGCACGGTATCCGTAGCTTATTTTATAATATTCCGTCTAGTAAAGTGTTATCAGCGGAAAATGGCGCTGCGATCAGGGATTTATTTTTGCGGCTCCATCGGGAGGAAGGTGTGCCTAAATTACTGCATATTTTAGCACTTTTCGATTTTTTACATAGTCAGGAGTCGCAGCTTATTTCGCTCTACTCGGGTTTGCATAAAGTTGATTTCCACGATTCAGATGGATTACGGATTAATTCGGTGGTGAAATATGCTATCGAAAACTACAAGCGGACAGTGAGTATAGAAGAGGTGTCTACGCTAGTTCATATGACACCAACGGCATTCTGCAAATTTTTTAAAAAGCGTACAAAAAAAACTTTTGTTTCTTTTTTGAATGAGATCAGGATTGAAAAAGCTTGTCAATTACTGCTGAATAACCGGGTGGAGAGTATTTCGGAAGCCGCCTATCAATGTGGTTTCAATACAGCGGTGCACTTCAATCGGGTATTTAAAAATGTCATGGCCGTATCGCCCACGGTTTTCGTAGCGCAACATGCGGTAGCAAAATAAAAAAACAGCGCTCTTAACGCTGTTTTTTATCTTAGAGGCTATTTCTTATCGCTTCCCGTTCTCTTCAAGATCATAACAGCCTCATATTTTTGGATATCATAATGTGGTGTATCCAAACTTAAGTTCGTTGGATAAGGTTTATGCTTATCGAAAAAATAAATTTTGGTCATACTGCCGTAATCATTGGTCGGAAACATGTCTGCGCAGGCATCATATTTTGCATTGGTCATGTCGCCAACGGTGACGGCGTAAATGCGTAATATTCCACCTTTATTCTGTTCGTTTCTCGTGAAGGCAACCTCTTCAAATTGTCCGGGCAGATCGCTTATTGACGGTTGGCTGAATGCTTCCCAGATACCATAGCCCAAGATCAGTACTAAGCCGATGGCGATCCACCATATTCGTTTGTTTTTTTGCATTAGTTGTTTATTGTTATTCCTAAAAGTTCGTAAAACGCTTTGAGTATCGCTTGATGCCCTGGCCAGGCTGGCGAAGTCACGAGATTGCCATCTACAATGGCTTCATCTGCCGGAATATTTTTCCAGGTGCCGCCAGCCAGCTCAATATCCGGTCCTACGGCTACGTAAGCGGTGAGTGTGCGGCCTGTTAGCACGCGAGCGGTGGTCAACACTTGAATACCGTGACAAATGGCCGCTACCGGCTTGTTGGTTTCAAAAAAATGTTTCGTGATTTCGATGACGCGTTTGTTTAAACGAATGTATTCCGCCGATCGGCCGCCAGCGATATACAAACCATCGTATTCGTTAACGTCTATCTTGTCAAAATCTTTGTTGATCGCAAAGTTGTGCCCGCGAAGTTCTTTATAGGTTTGATCGCCTGTAAAATCGTGAATGGCTGTGGGCACCACATCGCCAGCTTGGCGGTCTGGAGCCACGGCATCCACGGTGATACCCATCGCACCCATCGCTTGAAAAGGCACCATAGCTTCATAATCTTCGACATAATCGCCTACCAATAACAATACTTTCTTTGCCATAATTATCTTTTTTATGTGTACTAATTCTCTTCGAATTTTGCTTTGAGCAAGCGTTTCGTTTTTCGCACTTTAGCCTCCAGCTGACTGCGGTAAAGTACGTTAGTGACGCCTTTCCCTTCTTCAAAATTTTGATAAAATTCGGGTAGGCTAAACGTTTCCAATACTTCTGCTCCGTCAAAAGGAAGGCGCGCTGTTGCAATGTCCAACACACTCTGTCCACCACGCTTGCCCGGGCTGGTAGCAAGGATAAAAACGGGCTTACCGTTGTATATTTTCCGTCCTGGAATGCGTGATATCCAGTCGATCAGACTTTTGTAGGCGGCGGTGTGGTTGCCGTTGTTTTCGGCGAAGGAGACCAGTATAAAGTCGGCATCGTCGATCTTCTGTGCAAATTGATGTGCTGCTTCGGGAATACCGCTCTTTTTTTCGATGTCTACGGAAAAGAGCGGCAACTCAAAGTCATTCAGATCCAGAATTTCGATATGATCTTCCGGTTCTTTGTAATATTTGCTTACGCTGCTGACAAACTTTTTGTTGATGGATTGGCTGCTGTTGCTTCCAGCAAATGCTACTATTTTCATAGCCTAAATTTAGCACAAAAAAATGATGGCTAAAAGAATCGATCTAATTTAGCCATGGAAGCGGTGGTATTTTTACGTAATCCTGTTGATTATGAAGGACAGTTAGCAGCGTGAAAATCTTGGTAAAGCTGCTTTGCTGATAGTTGGGCGATCAAAAAAATGGCACGTAACAATGTCTGTTACGTGCCGATATTAATAGGTGGTTAGTAGTCTTTTATGTTTAACGTAAGAACAATAGCTCACGCAATTTTGGCAATGGCCATTTATTGTCATCCACGATTTTTTCCAACTTGTTTACATGGTAACGAATCTCATCGAAGTAAGGTTTTACCACCTCGTCATAAGCGATTGATCTTTCGCGTACGTCTTCAATGTTATTTGCTGTTTTACGTGATTGGCGCATTTCTTCCGTCTTCTCTAACACCAGGTTGGTGTGTTTAGAAATACGTTCTACCAGGTTCAACTGCGAGCTGAATGATTCTTTAGCCAAGCCTAAGTCTTTTAAGCCTTTTACGTTTTCGATCAACTCATTTTGGTAAACGAAACATGCCGGAGCGATTTGGCTAGTTACGACTTCTTCGATAACACGTGCCTCAATCTGTAATTTTTTGTAGAAGTTTTCCAACAATATCTCGTGGCGTGCTTCAGACTCGCGTTTAGAGTAGATGCCTAATTTTTCGAACAAGGCTAAGCTCTCTTCTTTCACGTATACGTCTAGTGCTTTAGGCGTAGATTTGATGTTTGACAAACCACGTGCTTCAGCTTCTGCTGCCCATTCGTCACTGTAACCATTTCCTTCAAAACGGATCGCTTTGGATTCTTTGATGTATTTACGAACAACGTTTAAGATCGCGAGGTCTTTTTTCGTGCCTTTTTTGATCTGTTTGTCAACTTCTATCTTAAATTCGATCAATTGTGTTGCTACGATCGCGTTCAAGATTGTCATCGGTAATGCCGAGTTTGCCGATGAACCTACCGCACGGAATTCAAATTTGTTTCCGGTGAAAGCAAAAGGTGAGGTACGGTTACGGTCTGTATTATCCAATTTTAACTCTGGAATTTTCGGGATGCCGTGCCACAAGTTCGTTTCGTTTCTTACTTTTTTCGCTACGCGAGCAGATTCAACTTCTTCCAGGATTTCATCCAATTGTGAACCTAAGAAGATTGATATAATTGCTGGAGGCGCTTCGTTTGCACCTAAACGGTGGTCGTTACTGTGACTAGCAATTGATGCGCGCAATAAGTCTGAATATTCAAATACCGCTTTGATGGTGTTTACGAAGAACGTAAGGAACATCAGGTTGTTTTTCGGTGTTTTGCCTGGAGACAACAAGTTTACGCCCGTATTGGTAATTAAAGACCAGTTGTTGTGTTTTCCAGAACCGTTTACACCACTGTAAGGTTTCTCGTGCAACAATACTTTGAAGTTGTGACGGATAGCCACTTGCTCCATAAGATTCATCAACAATTGATTGTGGTCAATCGCTAAATTGATTTCCTCGTACATCGGCGCACATTCGAATTGCGAAGGAGCAACTTCGTTGTGACGCGTTTTTAATGGAATACCTAATTTCAACGCTTCATTTTCCAGGTCTACCATGTACGCAAGTACACGCTCTGGAATTGCGCCGAAATAGTGATCTTCTAACTGCTGACCTTTTGCGGAGATGTGTCCAAAAAGTGTACGGCCGGTCATTTGTAAATCCGGACGGCTGTGGAACAACGAAAGATCAACCAGAAAATATTCTTGCTCAATACCTAAAGAAGCATTTACTTTAGATACGGATTTATCAAAATAATGAACGACATCAGTCGCTGCTTTATCGATCGCTGCAACAGCTTTCAATAATGGTGCTTTGTAGTCAAGCGATTCGCCTGTATAAGATACGAAAACTGTCGGAATGCATAATGTTTTGCCCGCTACAGTTTCAAAGATAAATGCCGGAGAAGAAGGGTCCCAAGCGGTGTATCCACGCGCTTCAAACGTGTTACGGATACCGCCATTTGGAAATGAAGACGCATCAGGTTCTTGTTGTACCAACGCATCGCCTGTAAATTTCTCAATAGCATTACCATTTTCATCTGGCTCAAAGAAAGCATCGTGTTTTTCTGCTGTAGAACCTGTCAATGGCTGGAACCAGTGTGTATAATGCGTAGCTCCATTTTCAATTGCCCAAGTTTTTACCGCTTGTGCAATATGGTCAGCAATCTCGCGCGAGATTTGTGAACCATCTTCTACAAGTTGTACTAACTCCTTATACGTATTTTTTGAAAGATAATCTTTCATTTTTGCAATTGTAAATACGTTTTTACCGTAAATTGAGGTTGCTTTCAAAGATTCTACTTTTTTACCATCCCCAAGAGGTCGCGATACGGCTGACTCTGCTGCTTTAAATCTAAGGCTTGACATTTTCTGTTTAATAGTTTTTATTAATTTTTTATACAGTTCTTGGTTGTTTTGCGTTGTAAATGTACGTTTATTTTTAAAAAACAACTAAGAAAAATGAAAAAATTATAATTTTTTAGTGTTTTTATTGTTACAGAAAAGAAAATGCGACGCTAATTTATGTTGGCGTCGCATTTTTGTTTATTTTTTGTGATAATTTAATCAAGACCCCAGTCTATTCCTTTTTCAATGGCAGGAACGCCGGTTGATATCCATTGTGTGGCTGGTTTTCCTTTCAAGAAATGATCGAAGAATTGCGCTTGACGCATTTGAATGTCTTTTCGGTTTTGACGTTTCATCAGATTATGTTCGTCACCATTATAATTTAACATCCAAACAGGCTTTTGCAGACGGCGCAAAGCGGTAAACATTTCGATTCCTTGATACCAAGGCACCGCGCCGTCGTTATCATTGTGCATAATAACCACTGGAGTCGTTACTTTATCAAGATAAAACAGGGGCGAGTTTTCCAGGTAAAGTTCCTGATCTTCCCAAAGTGTTTTTCCGATACGCGACTGCGTATGCTCGTATTGAAACTGGCGCGATAATCCGGTTTGCCAGCGTATGCCGCCATATGCAGAAGTCATGTTGACTACCGGTGCGCCTGTCCATGCAGCTGCATACATATCGGTGCGGGTGATGAGGTGTGCTACCTGATAGCCGCCCCAACTTTGTCCTTGAATCGCCATCTTCGTCGAATCTACCCAGCTGTTTTGCGCGAGAAAACGCATACCAGAATTTACATATTCTTCCGCAGATTTGCCCGGATGACCAATTTCATAACGAATATCAGGTGCAAAAACCAGGTATTCATTGCTTACATAATACGGTATATTCAAACGCGAAGGCGTTGGTGCGGGCGCTTGATAGCCATACAGCCCTTCGGTAAGCTTTTCATAGAAGTACGCAATGATCGGGTATTTTTTGTTCGGATCGAAGTTCTCCGGTTTGTAAAGTATGCCCTCTGCTTCATGTCCAGCGGGTGTCGTCCATTTTACTAATTCGGCCGTTCCCCAGTTATAGCTCAGTTGTTGTGGATTGATGTCGGTCAGTTTTTCCTCGTTTTTGAATAATTTGGATGCATAGAGGTTCGGCGACTGTTCGTAGTTTTCTTTCGTATAAATTATTGTTTGCAGGTTTTCTGACGCCTGGAAAGCACGAAAGACGTATTTGTCGATAATGATCTCACTCGGTTTACGCGCTCTGCCGCTGTGCGCTTCGAAAATGCCATTTTCTTTGCTCGTTTCGTTAAATGCGCTTAAGAAAATCGGCTTTTTATCCGGAATCAAGATGCTACGCTGACGTGGATTGTCCGTTCGAACCAAATCGATGTAGCGGAAAGTTGTCTTGGTAGCGCGGCCTTCGCCATTGGTAAGCAACTGTTTACCTTTTCCTGTCAGGTCAAACTTCCAAATATCATACCGATCGTAGATGAAGGCACTGCGACCATCGGCCGACCAACCTGCTATGCCATATGCCCCTGGAAGATTTGGCGAATCGTTTTCTTCATCCACAAAACTTGCCGGCAGACTGTCATTCAGCCACGTGGTGCTGTTTGTTTTTATTTGATAGCTGTACCAATTTCCATTGCTCCGGTCGAAGTAAAGCACGATATCACCTTGCGGCGAAAGATAAGCATAGCCATTAAGTTCTTTCTTTACGATACGTTTTTCGCCAGATAATGTGGATATGATATACACATCGGAAAGTGTAGATCCTTCCCACTGGCCGGAAATGCGCCTGCCAAAATCGGTACTGGCCAATACCCATTCGTTGTTCGCATCATCCGTTACAGTTGTACGACCAAATTTATCATCAACCAGCGATAGTAAGCGATTTCCATTTTTTGGATAGATCACGGCTTGATACCATTTTGCTTGATCACGCTTTAAATTGACCAATTGTTGTGGTTGCAAATAGTCATCTTGCCAATGCCATACATCAACCTGCGCATGCTCAAAATCTACTAGGGTGGTGTCTTTTACCTTTGGAATCGGCGCCAATCCAAAAAAGAGTTTTTGGCCGTCTGCACTGAATTTCAGCTGCGCATCGCCGCTCACATACCAGCGCTGCGGAACGCCCGCGCTCTGCTGCTGCGCAATGATCGTGGCGCTATCCAGTTGCTGGGTATAATAATAGAGTTTGAAATCTTTAAGCAGTGATTTTTCGGGCGATTTGTCGGCCAAGAAGGCGAGCTGTTGGCTTTGATCGTCAAAGCTTAATTCTTTGTAGCTGCCTTTTCCGTTGCTGATTTTTTTTAACTGTTTATTTGCCAGATCGTAAATATATAAGCCTGCACCGTTTGCCAGCGAATCTTTTCCTTCATTTTTCTTGGAGAATAGGAGGTAGGCTTCGTTCGGGCTCCAGGCATATTCATCGGCTTTATAAAAGTTCACCGTATCGCCTGTAGCCAGATTTTTGAGATGTAAAATCGAGATCGACTTTCCTTTAGACGCTTTGTCTTTTGCTGTGGCGCTGCTATCTGCTGGCGTATTGCTTCTTTTTTCTTCGGTAAGAAAAGCGATATACTCGTTTTTCTGATCGGCAAGTTTGAACGATTTTACGGATGCAGCTTTCCATTGTGCTTTCGTTTGCAGATTAACGACAACCAAAGAATCTTTGGGCATATCCTCTGCTTTTTTCTTTTTGATCTTGGCTTGTCTGGTCTCCTGGAAAGTCGGTTTGATGCTCGCAATAAAGTGCGTTTCCTGCTGCGAAAGTTTACCTTGCGTAGCTCTCGGAATAGCGAAGAGAACCTGACGATTGGCATCCCTAAATTCCAGCAGTCCGTCGCCTTCCTGCGGCGTAATTTGGTAATAAACAAACTGACCACTTTTACTTACGGAAGCATTCGTGATGCTTTTCCAATTATCGTAGACGCTGTGATCTAACGGACGCTTCTGTGCAAATAATGCGCCCGTTAGCAAAAGAGAAACGCCAAGGCTGGCTATTTTAATTTGCATAGGATAAATTAAAAATGTAAAATTTGTGGAAAGTAAGCAAAAATGCGTAAATTCAACAGGATGTTTTAACATTTTTACACGTAATAAGTAGCAAAACTTAGGCCTATGAAATCGAATAGTATCATCATCGCCCTGATTGGGGGGATCGCTATTGTGCTTTTTGCATTTATTTTAGGAAATGCGTATACCTTTAAGTTTAAAACCAGCAATACGATCAATGTGACGGGCAATGCCAAGAAAGATTTTGAATCGGACATCGTGAAATGGTCGGCTTCTTACAGCCGGAAATCGATGGATTTGGCCGCAGCGTCTGAGCAACTGAAGCAGGATCGCGAATTGGTGCGCCAGTTTTTGATTAAGCAGGGGGTCAACGCTAAAGAAATTTTGTTTAATGCGGTCAATATCAATCGGGAGTTTTCGTATCATTCCGATGGCAGCGGCAATAATTACAATACATTTACCGGTTACAGCCTTTCTCAAAGTGTCAGTATAGAATCGAAGGACCTCGATAAGGTGGATAATGCCTCACGCGAAATCTCTACGCTGATCTCACAAGGATTGGAGCTAAGTTCTAATGCACCGAATTACTACTACTCCAAACTGGAAGATCTGAAACTGGAGTTGATCTCGCAAGCTTCACAAAATGCGAAACAACGGGCGTCTAACATTGCGCAGGAAGCAGGTTCGTCGTTGGGCGATTTGATTAAAGCCGACCTGGGCATTTTTCAGATTACGGGCCAGAATGACAATGAAGAATATTCCTACGGCGGCGCTTTCAATACAACATCGCGCAGCAAGACGGCTAATATTACCGTTAAAGCGAGTTACCGAGCCGATTAAGATTTTCGGCTATGCAAGATCATGCCCAGGATGACGATACCGATGCCTAGCATGGAAAGTGGATCGGGGATGACGGCGTGCAAGATGAGTACTTCGCCGATCAACGCAAAGATTACCTCGGTGGATTGGGTGGCTTCTACGGCCGCCAAGCTTTTTTGATCGTTGCGCACCAAGTCTGTCGCTTTAAAAAATAGCCAAGTAGCAATCACACCGGAAAACAATGCAATAAGAAAGGTTTGAAAAAGCAAGTTGCCGCTGGGTATGTCGTGTTGCGCGATAGCGGTAGCAGAAAGTAAAATCCAGCAAGGTAAGCTAGCGAGCGTCATACCGCAAAGACGTTGTAAAGCGGAGAGCTGCCCATCGACCAGTTGCATCATTTTTCTATTGCCCAGTGGGTAAGCAAAGGCAGCCAATGTTATCGGCACGACACTTTTTAGTAGCGCAGCTGTGGAAACGGCTTTAGCCTGCGGAATCTGCACAATAAAAACACCTAATAAGATCAATAACGAAAACAAAATACTGTTCCGACTGAGTTTGTTATGCGTATTGCCTAAAAAAGGAGCGAGGCATACGCCGGCAATAATGGTGATTTGCCAGGTGCTGGCCAATAACCAGCCGGGCGCAAACGAGGAAGCGTACGTCAGGCCGCCATAAAAAATTCCAAAGCCAACGGTGCTCCACAACAGCCAGCGCCACCAATGCAGCCGCATGTGTTGGCAAAGCGGTTTAAGTTCGTTGCGCAGCGCTAAAATCGGCAATAGTAATAAAATCATCCAATAATAGCGGAACGATGCGGTCCATAACCAAGAACCGCCATCAAGCGACATGGAGCGGTTGAGTACAAACGTTACCGCAAAAAAAAGTGCAGATAATACACCGATAAGAATGGCTCTTGATTTGTAGCTCATGAAAAATAGTTGACTACGGTTATTATCCTTTTTGCTCTTCCACCTCAAAAACAGAATCTATTTTCCAATTTGCTTTGTCCTTTGACGCTTTAACCGCCAGCTGGTCGCAGCGTTCATTTAGCGGATGGCCGGCATGGCCTTTTACCCAAACAAGCTTGACTTGGTGCAGTTTGTATAAGCTCATCAGGCGTAGCCAAAGGTCTTTATTTTTTTTTCCTTGAAAGCCCTTTTGCATCCAGCCAAAAACCCATCGTTTATCAATGGCATCGATTACATACTTGGAGTCGGAAAAAACAGTGACCTGCTGGTTTAAGTTCTTAAGCGCTTCCAGCCCGATGATAACGGCTAGCAATTCCATCCGGTTATTTGTCGTTTTTCGGAATCCGCCTGAAAATTCTTTCTCAATCAGTTTGCCTTGGAAAGCTGGATTGTCGCCTTTGTAAATTGTTCTTAATATCGTGCCATAGCCACCAGGTCCTGGGTTGCCGCTAGATGCCCCATCTGTATAAAGTTCAATCATTGGCGTAAAAGTAAGCAATATCTTTTTATCCTTTCCCAATATATTTATATCTTCAAACAGGTTTACAAAAGCAAAATAATGGGTTTTAAAAAAGTTATCATGGCGGCGGCGTTTGCCGTTCAATTTTTAGGAACTGCACAGGCGCAGACAGAAACCGCGCCAGTGGCCGCAGATAAGATGGCTTGGTTTGAACAAGCTAAATTGGGTGTTTTTATCCATTGGGGGATTTATTCCGTTAACGGTATATCTGAATCCTGGTCTTTTTTTAATAATTATATCAGTCATGCGAATTACCTAAAACAGCTGGATGGCTTCTCTGCATCAAATTACCGACCACAAACTTGGGTCGATTTGATAAAAGCATCGGGCGCAAAGTATGCTGTTATCACGGCCAAACATCACGACGGAATCGCCCTTTGGGATTCCAAGGCGACTCATGCACTCACAACTACACAACATGCCTCAGCAAAAAGAGACCTGTTGACTCCGTTTGTTCAAGACTTAAAAAAGTCAGGCTTAAAAACGGGAATTTATTTTTCCTTACCCGATTGGAGTCATCCGTATTACGATGTGGAAACCCGTCTGAAAAAACGTTATGTGCTGCATGATGATCGTGACCGCTGGGCGAATTATGTCAATTATTATCAGCAGCAATTAACCGAATTGTCAAAGCAGTTTGCACCTGATCTGCTTTGGTTTGATGGCGATTGGGAGCACAATGCGCAAGAATGGCAGACTTCGCAAACGCTTGCGCTTTTGCGAAAATACAATCCGAACATTATCGTCAACTCTCGTTTGAACAATCATGGTGATTATGAAACACCCGAACAGGGTGTTCCGGTGGTCAGGCCAGCGGATAAATATTGGGAATTGTGTTACACGATGAATGACTCCTGGGGTTATCAGCCTTTTGATACACACTATAAAACGCCCAACATGATTATTCGTACGTTGATCGATTGCATTTCGATGGGTGGTAATCTGCTGTTGGATATCGGACCAAAGGCAGATGGTTCGCTGGCTGAAGAGCAAGTTGATATACTTCAAGAGCTTGGTCGCTGGACAAAAAAGCACGCGGAGGCTATTTACGAAACCCGAGCCGGAATTTCCCAGCGTTTTATACAAGATAAAACTGCTTTTTCAACCGATGGCAAAACATTGTTTATCTATGTCGACGCGATTAAAGATGGTTTACTGCTAGAGGGAACATCAACGCCGCCAAAAGATATTAATGTAGTAGGGCAAAAGAAAACGCTGGCGTTTAAACAGGATGCTGCGGGTATACACATCGATTTGAAATCGGTGATATTCGATCCGGTAGCGACGGTTGTAGCTGTCACATTTGACCAGCCGCCTTTATTCACGGAAAAAGATAAGCCCGCTGTAGATCTCTCGACCGTTTTCGAGCAAAAAGATGATAAAGCAGCAATAGCAGCTATCGTGCAGGCCACTGCGGCGGGCAATAACCTTTTTCAAGGAAAACTTACGGAAGACGGCGCCTTCGTTGATCGGCAATTGATGGGTTTGGATACTAATTTGCGCGCTTGGATTAGTAAACATGCTGAAGTTTTAAGTGTTGCCGGAGAGGGAATAGCTACCGGGCATTACGCAGGACACACGGCTTTGTCATCAGACAAACAAACGCTGTATCTTTTTGTGGAAGGCCAGCCTGCCGGACCCATTGCCATAAAAGGTCTGAACAATAGCATTGCGCGTATCCGTATCGTTGGCGAGGGCTCGATGCTGCAACATCAGGTTTTCAATAAATTATATTGGAGTGAAATTCCCGGGATCGTGTATATAGACATTCCGAAAGAACGCTTAGATAAACAGATGACGGTTATTGCTGTGCTACTGGATAAGCCTATCGCGCTCTATCGTGAAAAAGTTGGAGCAATAGAGAGTAATCTCTAGAACTTTTTCAGCTTTTGTAAAACTCGCTTTTACTGTTCGATAAATATGCCCATTTTCTTGCGGATAATGCGGATAAAATAAGCTGAGGTAACGACAATTGTTAATCCGATCAGGCAGCCGATACCTACCGAGGCAAAACGCAGTATGGGCGTGTAGGAGAGTTCTTCCTGGTGCGGCTGAATCATGATGATGATCAAAGCGACAACGGCCACACGCGCCATATTCATAATGTTGAAGAAACGGCAGACTAATATGGTGACCAACATACCGATCACGATCATGTATAGGGCGTTTCCGTTGATCAAAATACATAATAAGGCTACGAACGAGCCGACAAAATTCGATTTAAAACGTTCGATTGACAGGCGCCTGGAATCGTTTTCTTCAGGAGAAATGACGAGCATGATCGAAAGTAATGACCAAAAAAGCTCAAAGTGGACAAAGCGGTTATAGAGTACGTAGCCGATAGAGAAACCAATGAGACAGCGCAACATATAGATGAGGACGGGCGAGGATATGCTTCTTCTAATAAGACGATTAATCATTTTTATCTTGTTCTTTAGCAAACCGGGAGGTATACTGCCAATGCATTATGGGGCACAAAGTTAATCTATTTAGCCTAGATGCTGCAAGCTTCCGGGCGATAATTTTTGCCGATTGCTTGTTAAGCAAAAACGGCAAGCGTTTTTTTGCGCTTGCCGTTTTAGTTTATTATACTGCCTGTTCTAATTTTATCGACAGGTCCTTTGGTCTTTTTACTTGTTGTCTTAATAACGCGAGATCAATTACTTCGGCCATTTTGGTCACATAGTGAAAGGTCAAATCTTTGATGTAATCTTCCTTGATTTCCAAAATATCTTTCTCGTTTGCTTTGCAGAGAATGATTTCTTTAATGTTCGCCCGTTTTGCGGCTAAAATCTTCTCTTTGATTCCACCAACAGGAAGCACCCTGCCGCGCAACGTTATTTCGCCTGTCATGGCCAGTTTTTCTTTCACTTTGCGCTGCGTAAACAAGGAAGTTAGCGCAGTAAGCATCGTAATACCGGCGGATGGACCATCTTTTGGCGTAGCGCCCGCCGGTACGTGTACATTGACGTCCCAACGGTCAAAAACTTTGTAATCTATCGCAAATTCTTCCGCATGCGAACGCAAGTAAGCCATAGCAATTGCGGCCGATTCTTTCATCACATCGCCTAAATTTCCCGTTAGGCTTAGTTTGCCTTTGCCCGGGCTTAGGCTCGACTCGATAAATAAAATATCACCACCGACCGACGTCCAGGCCAAACCTGTTACTACACCAGCCACTTCATTATCTTCATATAAATCTTTATCGAAAATAGGCGCTCCTAAAATTTCTTCCGTCATGGCCGGGTCGACCTTCGCGCTATGTTCTTTTTCCATCACAATACGCGTAGCGATACCGCGCACGATCGATCCGATTTTTTTCTCTAGTCCGCGCACACCCGATTCACGCGTGTATTCTTCAATAATCTTTTCAAACACCTTATTGGTGAGGTTGACATCTTTTTTCGTCAAGCCATGCACTTCAAGCTGCTTAGGAAGTAAGTGTTTTTTGGCGATCTCGATCTTTTCTTCGATCGTATAGCCATTTACTTCGATAATTTCCATACGATCCAGCAATGCCGGTTGTATACCACTCAGCGAATTGGCGGTTGCAATAAACATCACTTTGGAAAGATCGTATTCCATCTCCACGTAATGATCGTAAAAGTTGGTGTTTTGCTCCGGATCCAGTACTTCCAAAAGTGCCGATGATGGATCGCCTTTGAAGTCTGCGCCCAGCTTGTCGATTTCGTCTAAAACAAATACAGGATTTGAAGCACCAGCCTTTTTCAATGATTGGATAATGCGACCGGGCATCGCACCGATGTACGTTTTTCGGTGTCCGCGTATTTCGGCCTCATCGCGTACGCCGCCAAGAGCCATACGTGTATATTTTCTGCCCAAGGCCTTTGCGATCGATTTGCCGAGCGATGTTTTACCAACGCCGGGAGGGCCAACCAAACAAAGGATTGGGGCTTTCATGTTATTTTTAAGCTTAAGAACAGCCAGATATTCGATAATCCGCTGCTTAACTTTTTCTAATCCGTAATGATCTTTGTCCAGGATTTTTACCGCTCTGTTTAAATCAAAATTATCTTTGGTGTAATCCCCCCAAGGTAAATCGAGTAGCAATTCTAGGTAATTGATCTGTACCGAATAATCTGCAGCCGCCGGATTGATGCGGCCTAGTTTCTCCAATTCCTTCGCAAAATGCTTTTGTACATCTACTGGCCATTTCTTGCTTTTTGCACGTTTTTGAAGCTCCTGCATTTCCAGATCGGGCGTGTTGCCACCCAATTCTTCCTGAATAGTTTTCAGCTGTTGGTTAAGGAAATAGTCACGTTGCTGCTTGTCCAGATCAATACGAACCTTGTTTTGGATTTGATTTTTAAGCTCCAATAGTTGAATCTCTGTGGTCAAGTGCTCCAAAAGGTTTTTTGCGCGTTTCACAAAGTCCTTAGTTTCCAGAAGCGTTTGCTTTTGCTCGGTTTCTAACGACATGTTGGACGAAATGAAATTGACCAAAAACGTTGGGCTTTCGATGTTTTTTATCGCTAGGCCAGCTTCGCTAGGTAAATTGGGCGATAACTGAATAATCTGCAAGGCCAGTTCTTTGATAGACGAGATCAAGGCCTTGAATTCGCGATTGGCAATTTTGGGTTTATCTTCAGGCACGCGCTCTACTTTTGCCTTCAGGTAAGGCTCGGTGCTTAGCATTTCGGTTATCCGAAAGCGCTGTTTTCCTTGTATGATCACCGTTGTGTTGCCATCAGGCATTTGCAATATTTTGATGATATTGGCTACCGTACCGATCTTATGAAGCTGATCTGCCGTAGGTTCTTCAATATTCATATCTTTTTGAGATACCACACCAATAGTACGATCGCCTTTATAAGCCTCTTTGATCAGCTTGATAGATTTGTCGCGACCAACAGTAATTGGAATAACAACACCCGGAAAAAGTACTGTGTTGCGCAACGGAAGGATAGGAAGAATTTCTGGTATATCCGCTTTGCTCATCTCCTCTTCATCCTGCGAGCTCAGCAACGGGAAAAATTCCGTGTCTTCGTTTATGACAGAAAGTACTTGGTTGATATCAAATGTGTCGTTTTTATTCATATATATATGTGCTCATCCGACAATATGTCAGATTTTTAGATAGTTTTTATGTTAACAAATTATTTACCCTATAATTGCAAGAGCGATGCCAACTTTAAAATTTGGTACTATTTATGTTAAGAAAGGTAATATCTCGTTTAATTTACGATATAAGTTAAACCGATAAGCACCGTAAAGGTCTAAAATGTGGAAATGTTTAAAACTTCGCTTTGCATCGTCTGCATATTTCACTGAGCTTTATACGAGCTTATGAATGAATTGTAAAATAGGAATAAAAAATTAGAATAGATAAATAAGAATATATGAAACGTAGATTTTTGAGTAATCAGTGGAAAGCGGTTAAGTTGGGCTTGGCATCAACTGCGCTTGCGTTATTTACCTTAGCTGCTCAGGCACAAGATCAATCTCAACATAGTAACCCAAATGTCCGCTTAGGTCAAAAAGCGCTTTTAGATGGCGACTTTAAATCGGCAGCAACGCACTTGCAAAAAGCATTGCCATCAGAAGCTAATGATCCCGATGTACAATATTTATTGGGCTATTCACAGTTTCATAACGGTGAGTACACGAAAGCCATCGAGACGTTTAAAAAAGTAATCGCGTTGGATCCGAAACATACCTCTGCTTATTACTATAAGGCGAAAGCGAGCAACAATATGGCGGTAGGTGCAGCTAACAAACTGGCGAACGGTGCGAAAGAGCAGTTGTTGAAAACAGCGATCGAAGATTACAGCAAAGCGATTGCAATCACGGCTAATGATGCAAAATTGTATCAAAACAGAGCGATAGCGTACCGCGATCTTGGTATTTTGACAGGCACATCCGGAGCAGCAAACTACGATAAAGCAAAAGCGGCTGACGCGTATAATAAAGCGGTATCGGATTATGAAAAGGTGCTTACCTACGATGCTTCACGTAAGGATATCCAAACGGAAGTTAAAAAAGCAAAAGTATACCGCGACAATTTAAAATAATCTACCAAATCGTCGATTATGTTTAGCATGCTTGCCTGCGTTGTGTAGGTTCGCATGATCGAAAATATAGTAACCTAGTAAGAAAGGCAACTTTAAAAAGTTGTCTTTTTTTGTTTATCGCGGTTTGCGAAATCATGAACGCTCGCGTTATTAAACGCTGCTTGCATAACGTCATCAATGTTTCATCAAGCGATGGCGCAAAAACCTGCGAAGTAAATACGTGAGTGCTTTTTCCCGCCGCACAAACCTTTCCGCCGCTCGCCGCGGCAAGGCCTTCCTTGGAAGAACCCAAGGAAGCAAGGTTCTCCTGTCTCATGAAGGTGGTTTGTCGCGCAAAGCCATCGCGCAAAAAGCAATATGCTCACAAAGCTGGAATAACATCGAAACCCTTACAGCGGGTTTCAATATGATTCCTAGGCTTTACCCTCAACG
>JAAIGF010305970.1_pt1 | contig 29770 bp, 26 predicted proteins | sample 6487441 | NCBI WGS metagenome assembly JAAIGF01 (sample SAMN13974129, study PRJNA590717) | phyllosphere metagenome | biome: pepper field; feature: multiple bacterial spot infested pepper fields; material: pepper leaves; isolation source: leaves from pepper fields | host: Capsicum annuum ... | reverse complement strand
GATGCGGAGCTCGCCGGATTTTGGGATGCTCAGAAGGCCTCGGTAATAAACAGTCCCCCGGAGTATGAGCAACCGGGGGACATTTCTAAAAGTAGCTGAGCGTATTAATTTCAGCAATATAGTAACCTAAAAACTGAGCAATCGTTCAGGTAGTACAAAAAAATCCCCCAACATGCAGGCTTGGGGATTAAACAAATTGAAACATTGATTTAAAATTCATTCCTATTCTTCGAACAAGCTAGCAGCGCAATTGTTCAAAGCGATATAAAAAATCCCCCGGGAATGCTACCGAGGGATTCTGAAAAGTAAATTAAATTGTAATTATTGTTTACTATGTTCTAAACGTATTAGCCTTCAAAAGGTTTTATAAAAAAACCGATGCATCTCTGCAGAGGTTTTCGCTTTCAATTATTAACTATTTATATGACTTTAATCCGAACGCCACGAATAAGAAATAGTTCAAAAAAAAACATCCTAAGCCTCGCGCCAGGGATGTTTTGATATATATGTATATGTTGTAATTCGTTATATACACGTTTAAACAGGCTTTTTAGTTTTCAACAATGTATAAAAATTAACTTGGCCTAGCAAACGAATATCGCAATTGCATGTTCAAATTAAAATGAATTTATGCAAGGGGAAACATATAGTAAGGAGATTGTAAGAGAATTGATTGCACAAGGATATAAGGTCATTGTAAATGGTGTACCAACAAAGACAGATGTTGACCTGTGGGATTACATAGAGACAATAACGGATTTTTCCCGATTCCATGTACTTGAAGATTTACTTAAATGGAGCGATCGCGATCTGACTTTGCTAGACCGCGTCGCTTAGCTATTAAATAGGATCCGCAATGCTCGGAATGTTCGTTTCAATTCCTCGGGCAGATGTTACGCGGAATGTCTTGTGTGCTTTCAGATCGCCATCATACGGCGTGATCAGCTGCTGTATTTCCTCTTTTCCTTCCGCAAGTAACCATTCGTGCCGCTTATCTTGGGGAATAATCAACGGCATGCGCTTTCCTACGTTATGGATATCGGCCATAAAGTCGTTGGCTTCCGTGGTAAGTATCGAGAATGTATTGTAATCCTGCCATCGGTTCCATACGATGCCCAGCGTGAAGATCGGGGATTCTGGATCGCTGACGTAATAGGTTTCATCGTTCTTTTTCCCGTTCGTAGAATGAGGCTCGAAGAATCCGGTAACATAGAGCAGACCACGTGTCTTTCCGATGATGTTCTTGTATGAGGGCTTTTCGAATACCTCTTCACCTACAGCATTGAGCGTATTGGCGTACTTATCAGCTTCTTCTTCGGATTTCACCCAATATGGGATTAATTTCCACCGCGCAGGAACTATACTGTCTATATCGTCGTTCAGGGTCACAGGAAGAACAGGACGCGAGAAGCCGCTCACGTGGTATATCGTATCGAACTGGTAATCGACCTTTACTTCTTTGACAACGTTTTTAAGAAGATCGGTTGAAGGTGTGGACGCATGGTAACACATAATCTTGTATATTAGTGGATACCAAGATAAACAAAATGAAATGGAATTTGTTGACCTAACTCACGGAATACTTGGTATGCTTAAAGCGCAAGGGTATACGGTACTATATTCAATTACACCGCTAAGCAATGAAAATCCAACATGGTATCCTGAACAGGTCGATATTGATTGGCTTATGGAAATTGGCAGCGTAGAGCTTCACCGGCGCAGCGTTCCCCAGCAGGAGCTTCACTACCTTTTTATTCAGGACGCAATAGATAATATCAGAGCGGAAGATCTTATTGGACAGGTATTTTTAGCAGACATTGACTTAAACGCATATTTATGAAGCAACATATGCTCGAAGCATTAAATAAGCTCGCAGACTTAAAAAACTACGTCATCGAAATGGAACACCTGAGCGATCCGCCAGAGGAAACATTTAAATGGGGTACGGATCCGTTCTATGCAGCACACCGTAACGTTTCCTTGGAATTGATGCACAAGGGGCATACAGAGGATGCTTGGAAGCTATTCGATGATTTTGTGAACTATCAGCATCCTACGAGGATAGAGGAGGCGAGAGCGGACATGGAAGCGGTTGCCAATTCCTTGGTGCCTTTAACGCCTGACAACATCGAGAGGCTGTGGCGAGAGCACAAGGGCACCATTGTTATGACCGACATTTTCTTTAAAGCCATACGTCAACTAAGTTTTCGTCAATGTATCCGATCACGAGCGTTTTATGATGCTGGAGGATGAATACGCGCTGACCGTTTCAATGAACTTTGTACTTAATAACCTAGAATTTGTTGAAAACGCTTTTTTGGATGTGTATAATACTAAGCTGAACAATGCTCGGTATCCTTATTTGAAAATATAGAGAAAGGCTAGCGAATAATGCTAGCCTTCCTGTATTTCCGCCGATTGTCCAGAATTAAAGCGCCTCTAATTGTGCAAGTAAGTGTGTGACTGCTGTGTTTTCATCGATAACAGGAAGCGCATTGTTAGGATCACCTTGAAAGCCGCTTCGTATAGTGTGCAACATCAGGACTTGCGAATTATTGTATTTTTCTTTTAAGTCGATGTGTGCAATAAATGTTTGCGATAGATCATTATTGTGAGGTGATTTTGCTATTCGCACATTGCTATAGGCATCGTTATTGAGTCTATCATCAGAAATTTCCACATATCCTTCGAAGGCAGTTTCAGAAGTGACATACTCATAGCTTTCGTACTTCGCAGTCGTACGGCCCATTACTTCTTTAGTATACCTATAACCTGCTGCCTCACGCCTGAATGGGATGTTGTAATAAGCATCGGCGATATCAGTTGAGTAATTCTCACCCATGTAGAAGATAGTGTTATTTGCTCCCCCTTCTGTGTACCCCTCTACAAAAGCACCAACTGCGGTAATTACCTGTTCTTTATTAGCAAAGTTTTTAATTCTAGAACCACCAGTACTATTTTGATCATCATCCTTACTGCATGCCGAAACCGTTAATAGAAGGATAATAGCTATAGATAATTTGCTCAAGATATTCATGCGTTTTATAATTTGTTTATTAATTGGAACTTACCAATAATGATGCCGTTAATCCGGTGCCTATCTATAGGGGGCTGTTAGTCGTTTATGAAAATATAAAAGCTAGCGAATAATGCTAGCCTTCTTCCAGGCAGTGTGTAAGGTCTATGGCAAGTAGGGCTTTTTTTGTTGCTAATACTATCTTCTTTTGCTTGGCAATGCTCTGACCCTTAATTACCTTACTGCAAATTTGCTATTTAAGCTTACAATCTCCAATAAGTGCTATTAAAATATTTACAGCATTTAAACGCGATTATGTAAAATGAAAATCTACAGACTTTGACGGAAACCCGTTTTGATTAAGTTAATATAAATATTTTTTTAACAAAAATAAATTAAAAATTCACCCTATATTGTGTATTGCAACAGTTAGCTTATGAAACCTGAAACATACTATCCCTTATACAAAGTTAAAAGCGAATTTCGCGATGTAGCGCTGCTTGAATTTGAGCATGCCCAACGATATGCATGGAGTAGAACAAAAATCTATAGCCAATTTTCTAATGTGTCCGTCGGCATAGCGACTGTAATTCTAACTATAATATTTAATCGCGATAAGCTGGGTGCGTGGGGGCCGGTGCAAAGGGAAGATTTAATGGTGCCGATAATATTCTTCATATTAGGATGTTTTGGAGTTCTACATTTGAACAGACAATAAGTTAAGGGAATTTAATAACTTAACAGCCTTATGTCAAGAGTAAGAAAAACGTACCCCAAAGAGTTCAAGCTGATGAGCGTTGAGCTGAGTAATACCAGAAATGATTTAACAGCTCTGGCTCACCGATGAAGAAATGGAGCTCTTTCAATAATTAAAAACATTGAATGTAAGAAATAGGCTAGAACAGGAGAAGATTCCGCATGTCCATGTGCTGATGTGCTTGGATGAGCTGATTACAAAGGACCGGTAAACGATTTACCCGTCAGCGATTATCGCCACCTTGATGGATATATTATTTCGAGTGACTAAAGTTGCCGTAAGTCATTATTGAAGCAATCATTTACAAAGAGCGACAAATGCTAAGATATAGGTTTAGAGAAATCGTCTTAACAAACGATGTGTAGCCGTTAGTAATCTGCCTATTCAAGGTTTCCGTAGGATTGACATTGGCGTAAAGTCAATTTTGTCTAAAAGTATCATTAATAATGAATTTTATTTTTCACATTGGGCATCATATTTGTCATACCCTTCCATATAAGTGATAAATTTTTTAGTGTGGACAAAGAGTTAACAATGTTAGAATTTTCAATTTTACTGGTGGCGGCCGTTACATTTGTTTTGGCTATAATTGACCGTAGGAATAAAAGGGGAGCAAATCGACAGAAAGACAGTAGATTTCGGGTTTCGTAATCAAAATTTCTTGGTTGTGAAAGGATAATATTCAGTTTTTTATCAATTGTTCATTTCCTTGCTTGTAATATTAGTATTCCGGCCTCGGTTGAAATATAGAGTTTGTCGCCCAATTCGAATAGTATCTATTTGCAGAAAATTGAGATACTCGCAATTCCCTTCAAGGGATTACCCGATAATCCTGTTTACCTCAGCAGCTCCTTTGCCGCTCAACGCTTTCGCTTGGTCAGCCTCAACTACTTTACTAACATTTTCCAAGGTAATACCTGCACTCCACTCCGCATTAGGTTTTCCTCACCACCATATACCAAATGAGGTTTTACGTTTTGAGGTTGGGCCAATTCTGCGAAATGCTTTAAGTTTTTAAATAAGGGAGCGCTTAGTGTTTGTGTGGATTTTACCTCATACACTTCAAATCCTCTTGCGTTCTTGAGCAAGAGGTCAAGATCTATTCCGTTATGATCCTGCCAAAAGTAATATTGAAGATGCTGATAGCTATTTTCGTTAAATTTTTGAAAATTAGCAATTACAAAATTTTCAAAGATATTGCCTTTGAATCTATTGGTTGCCAATTCCTGTTGCTCTCTAATTTGTAGTAAATGAGTTAATAAACCAACGTCGTAGAAATAGAGTTTTGGAGTTTTTACCAAACGTTTATTAAAATTCTCATGATAAGGATAGAGCTGAAAAACAATATAACTGCTTTCTAAAATGGACAACCAAGATTTTGCAGTAGGTTGCGAAATGTTACTTTCATTAGCCATAGCTGTAAGATTTAATAGTTGTCCAGCTCGTGCTGCACACAAGCCTAAAAATGTTCTAAAACTATTTAAATCCCGAATGTTGATCAGTTCGGTAACATCCTTCTCGATGTAGGTACGAATATAGTTATCATAAAAATCAGTTGAATTAATGCCCCGGTGATAGATCGCGGGGTACCCCCCCTTTATACATGCTTCTAGATAGTTTTCTGGTAATTTCCCTGCCTGTTCTAATTCTTGAGTGTCTAAGGGTAATAAGCGGAATAAAGCTACTCTTCCAGCTAAAGATTGAGTAATGCTTTTGAGTAGATGGAAATTTTGAGAACCTGAGAGAATATATTGTCCCATCTCGCCGGATTCATCTACAGCTGTCTGCAAAAAGGAAAATAATTCAGGTGCCAGCTGCACTTCATCTAAAATTACCTGACCTGAATAGCGCTCGAGGAAGCCATTTGGATCTTCAGTAGCAAAAGAACGATTGTCTGGGTTTTCTAGCGATACGTATGTGTAATCAGAGAAAAGTACTTTCAGTAAAGTTGTTTTTCCTGATTGTCTAGGACCTGTTACCGCTAGGATAGGGTATTGATTTATTCTCTTCCTAATCTCCTGTGCTAATGATCTTGTAATCCATTTTGACATATTAGAACTATTTACTTTAGACAAATATAGGTATTAACTTTGGAATATCTGAAGTAAAACTTTGGAATATCTGGGGATTAACTTTGGAATTTCTGTTCTTAAGTTTTGTGATTCGTACCTTTTTGTGATCGTCATTGTTCTTGTCTGCTGCTTGTTTTGCCATTCTGCGCAACCATTGCTGGCGGCTCTTCAGAGGAATATTCTGAGTTTCTTTCTCACTAATAGTGGTAAGGTTTGCTGAAGTCTTAACGGAGTTTAAAGGTAGATGAAGATGTAGCTAGCCAAATTGTAATTAAATATTTTTGCTTTGTTTATTGAAATATTTTAGTTTTTATTTGTGTGGATAACAGATCAATGTACCCAGATCGCTTTCTTATCATCATAGGGCTTGCTCGAAATGCTTGTTTAACTGAGGCTGGAATTGTAGAAGTTCCCAGATTGTTTTAGAGCGGTCTCCTTTTTTGGAGTCAGGAGTTGATTTAGTGTCTTTGGTTAATTCAATTTTTTTATCTATGTTATAGGATATTTGTTGATTTGATTATTTTAGTATGAAAGACCTTAACGAAAATAATAATTATCGATACGGGATGTTCTACTATAATCCAGAAGATTCCAGACTCCTTGTCAAGAAAAGAAATGGATTGGGTTATACGCTGAATTTTGCACATCGTTTATCTATTGGACTTTTTATGGTCGTAATCCTGTTGATCATCGTTCTGGCTGGTGGTCGTGCTCAATAGTGAAGCGAGTAGCTATAGCTCACATCTTCAAAATTATTGCCTTTTTTTGAAACGTAAAAACCGCCCACATTACTGCGAGCGGTCTAAAGACAGTTGTTGAAAGACTTAATTATTTAGTTATCCAGCGATTTACGGCGTTGTGCTGCGCAGAAAAAACCAACTTGTAGAACTTTCCACCAGCAAGCGGTGCAGGCAGCACTACGGTAGCTTTTCCGCTGGCAAGGTCAAATTTGCCAAGAGAGGTATAGATGTCAGCTTGTTCTACGCCCTCGTCCTTGAAGGTATTGCTCTGTGCGAGAAATAACTCCACTTTCCCCTCTTTGGCGAACGGTGTCCATTCAGCGTCTATTTTACCGTTCAGCACTTCTGCTTTTGGGTCGGCGATGGAGACTTTACCGATGAAAGGAACCCCATCGAGTTCCCAGGCCTGCTCTTGGGGAATCTGAATATCCAGGTGCCGAGCAACAGATGGTAATATGTCGACAATAGCAGGTTGGTGCGCGTAGAAGTGCTGATTTAGACCACTTTTGTTGGTGGAAATCCATATCGTACGCTCGCGATCGGTTTGACCACCATGGGAAAGGCCAGTGGCAACATCGCGACCATGGTCGGTAATGATCACCACCATCCAGTCTTCGTTAAAGTACTGCTCGCGATATTTTACCGCATTATAGATATCACCCACTTGTCTGTCGGCTTTGCGCACGGCATCGTACATCCCTTCGGCGTCGCCGAAGATATGGCCGGCATTATCTGTGTACTGCAGGTAAACCCAGCTGAGGTCTGGCGCCTCGCTGCGTAAACTTTGCCAAGCCTGTGCGGTGACCTCCTCATCAATCTTGCTGATGTAGGTAGTCATCTTATCGTGCGGAAAACGCGTGGTATCCAGCTCATATCCATCGTAATGGTAATCGATTTTGAGCATGTTGGTCTCAGGTTTGCCTTCGCCCAGAATTTTAGTCCGGTTGTCTAGCCAAGTAGAGTAGATACCCAATTTACGCTCCGGTTGTTGCGCTTTGAGGTGACGGAAGATGGTCCAGTAGTTGTAATTGGGGGCGCTCACGTCATTGCCCCACACATTGTGCTTATTGCCCCAGGTACCGGTGATCATGCTGGTGTAGCATACTGCCGATATGGTCGGCGTTTGTGAATAGCCGCCACGCTCACCACCCATGTAGGCGCGGGTGTATCCGCCATCTCTAGATATTTCATCGATATTGGGCGTGTCTTCACGCTCGATGACATCGGCGGGGATGCCGTCCACGATTACAAGAAGAGCTTTTTTAACCTTGGCTGCCGGCGCCTGTGCGAAAGCGTCTGTTATGTGAAGTAGTGTCAGGCAAATGAGCAGTATGCCATAATTTAGTCTCATCATTTGATATACTCCCATTTTACGTTGTTCTTGGAAATTTCTACTTCTAGGTGTCCCGGCGCTGTGCCATGGAAAACACCATGCCACCAGTTGCCCGAAACGGCTCCTGCGGTAATAAATTGAACGCCTTTAACCTTAACTTCTTCATATAGGTGCATATGCCCTTGAAGGACAAGTTTGAGGTTGTGCTTCTCAAAAAGATCGAACACCTGCTTTTGGTTCTGGAAGGTATCGGCACCTGTATATCGACCTTCCAGAATCGGGTAGTACACCGAAAGGAAGGGGACATGAGATACAATAACTATAGGCTGCTCTTTGGGCGTTCTGGCGAGCAGGCCTTTGAGCCAGTTCAACTGTTCGGCCTTCACGGTGTATTGATTGTTCTCCACCTCTACGCTGTTCAGGACAACGAAAGTGCAGCCTTTGTGGGCAAAACTGTAGTAGGGTTTGCCGAATACCTTTTCGAAGGCCTGAAAATCGTTCTTGCCGTCACGCACAGAAGAAGGTAGGCGGTCATGGTTGCCTATGGCCATATGGAAAGGCTTTCCGGTAGCCTCTAATAGATCTTTCAACTGCGCCAGTCGTTCTTCCCCTTTTGGAATATCTTCCTTTTTTAGATTGTCTATATCTACGTTGTCTCCACCGCTAAGCAGGAAGTCGATCGATTTAGGCAGCTTTGTCAAACGCTGCTTGACCTGGTTCATTGTGCTATCGCTATGGATATGTAGATCCGTAAGGAATGCAAATTTAAACTGCTGCGCCTGAAGTGCAGGACTGCTGCCCAGAGAGATACTGAGCAGCAGGATGACGATTTTTGTTATGTTTTTCATTACCAACCAAATATTTGTGTTAAGTTAGGATTTAATCGGATTTCATTCTGCGGAATGGGGCGATAATAATATTTTGGTGCTTCGAAGCTGCCCGTGCGCTCAATAGTCTCTACTGTACCACTGTTTCCTTGCGAAAGGAATACGCCCACATCCTGCCCGAAAATGCCGGTGCGGTAATATTGCAGTTCACGACCCAAGCTGTTCTTCTCTTTGACTGCCGGAATAGTGGCAGAAGCGGGCAAAAGCTCCAAATCTGGAATGCCGTCTCCGGTCATGTCGTGCTTACCCAGCCCGGAGAAGTAGATCCCTTCGCGTTTGTTTTCCAACAGTTTCCCGAGGTTCCAGCGCATCAGGTCGTCAAAGCGAAAGCCTTCAAAGGCCAGCTCAACGCGGCGCTCACGGCGTACCTCAAAGACCAGGTTGCGCTGCGCGCTCTCCACGTTGGCGTGCTTGGTAGACATCACCGGGTCGACGGCCTGCGATAGCATCAGGTTGGGCATGCCGGCACGCTTGCGCAAAAGGTTTATGCTACGGTCCAGGTCTTCCTGTGTTAGGATGCCTAGTTCTGCCTTTGCTTCGGCATAGTTTAGCAGTACCTCTGCATAGCGATAAAGTGGAATGTCTAGGTTGCGGCGAGCCTCTACGCTGAGGGTGTTCTGGAATCCTTTGATTTGGTGATAGCCGGAAAAGTTCTTTGCCAACTGCTGCACGTAAAGACCTGGCCCTTGAGCGTAGGTATGCGAGTAGATAAGCTCCCATCCCGGGAAGGCATAGGACTGCGATAGCCTAGGGTCACGGTTTTCAAATTCCTTGACGAAGGAGAAGCGCTCATAGCCGGCCTGGCTGGAGTAGAAGGAGCCATCACGCATCAGGTAGGACTGCAGCAGGTCGCGCAGCGGATAATATTCATAGTTTCCAAACATGCCTGGCCATTCATCGGCATTGAGTACATTATTAGCATAGAAGCGACCTAGGACCACCTCGGGGTTGTTGTCCAGGTTTTCACTGAAGAACAAGCTGGCGTAGTCCGCTTCCGGATTGCCAGTATTGTGGATTAAAAAGCCCCCTTCGTTCATCACTTGATTGCTCAAGGTATGGGCTTTTTCCAGAAAAGCACCTGCTGTGGCCTTAAGGTTCAGCTCATCGTGATATTTACGATAGGTGCCCTCGTACAGTGCAAATCGGCTATATTCTTGCAGGACCACCCATTTGTTTACGGCGCCCAATGCCGAGCTGGGGTTGACATGCTGCGCAGCATACTGGAAATCTTCCATGATCCTCTCGACCACAAAGGCACGCGGATCGCGACCCGCAAAGAGGTAGTCTTCATCATTTGCTTCCAGCGCTTTATCCACCCAAGGCACATCCGAGAAGCGTTTTACCTTATCGACATAGAAGCGCGCACGGAAGTAGCGCCCCAAGCCTTCATAATGTGCTTTTTCGCTTTCGCTGATCTGCGCTTTGCGCATATTTTCGAGATAGAAATTAGCTTTGCGCAGCTGTGCCCAGTCATCATGTGACCAACCGTTGGTGATCGTGTTTGCCGAGGCATTTCCAGTCATGATGTTCTTGATTTCGGTGTTGCCGGTCGTGCTGGCATTGTCCGTAGTTGCATCGGCTTGGTAGATGCCCACTCCTGAAAAGTTGTATAGGCCAACGATAAAGAGATCGAGGTCATTGGCCGTATTAAAGAAGCTTTCCTTATTGATTTCCGTTTCGGAGCTCAGGTCCATAAAGTCATCGTTGCAACTACTGGAAGACAAAAGTACGGCTCCCAAAAGCGCGAGTTTGATATATCTGTTCATGCTTGTTGTCGTTAAAATGTGAATTGAACGCCTCCCGAGAAGCTGCGCTGGAATGGGTAGGTAAGTCCGTTTCCTACACGACCGGGACTCTGTTCAGGGTTAGTGTATGTATTTTCGTTTAGAGTTTCTGGATCGAAGTAGCGCTTCACGGCAGACCACTCCATGATATTCTCGCCGCTGAGGTACACGCGGATGTGACCAATTTTGGCGCGGGATGTCCAACTGCTGGGCAAGGTATAGCCAATGGTAAGGTTTTTTAGGCGAAGATAGGCGGCGTTCAGCATATAGTTGGTTTGCGGAATGGCTAGACCTTGTGACTGGTCGATACGTGTGCCCAGATTACGATCAGCAAGCCACGACTGCAGCACCGGATAGGCGGCATCGAGGTTTTGATCGGCGAGGCCCAGGTTAAGGTAACTTTGTGAGTGGCGAGCACGTTCGGCTTCTGAATCGCCTTCGCCACGATAGAAGTCCAAAAGGTGTCCGTAGAAATTACCATAAGGCTGTTGATACGTTCCCCAGTAGAGATAGTCAATAGGATAGTAGTCACGCTTTCCAATGCCTTGGAAGAAAGCACGTATATCAAAACCTTTCCAATCGGCAGAAAGATCCAGGCCAAACTGATAGCGTGGGGTGCTGTTACCGATACGTTTCAGATCTTTTGTATCGCCAAGGGTATAGCCCTTTTCAATGACACCGTTGCCATCCTGATCCACGTATTTTGGCCATCCGGGAACGATGGAAAGGGCTCCCCAAGGGATGATGCTCGTTTGGTCCAACGCTGCAATCTCATCGATGTTGGCAAAGAAACCATCGCTTTCCAATCCCCATATTTCGCCCAGACGCATCCCTTTGTAGTAGTTCGTGATGCTGTTATTAGGGTTGTCAAAGCGGATAATTTCCGAACGGGAGTCGGACAGTAGGAACTTTGCGTTGAAGCGTAATGGCGCATCGGCCAGATGGAATTGATTTTGGTAGGACAGGGTAAGTTCCCAGCCATTTGTCCTAAGATCGGCGGCGTTTTCTCTAGGTTCTGCGGCACCCAGTACATTGGGAAGCTCACGTCCCAAGGTAAGCATCCCCAAGGTTTCGCGCGAATAATAATCGAAGCTAGCGGCCAGCTTATTTTGCCATAGCGAGATATCCAAACCGAAGTTGATGGTGTTCACCTTTTCCCATGTGTAGTTGGGAGATACCAAATAGGGCACGTCAATGTATATCGCTTGGTTACCACCGATCAAGTAGTTGGAGGTTTGCTTGGCCATGGAAGCTTGGTAGCCGTAGTTTCCTACCGCTTGGTTGCCTAAGGCACCATAAGACGCACGTAGCTTTAAAAGGCTCAGTTCGCTCACATCCGCCAGGAAGTTTTCGCGATCTAAACGCCAAGCAACGGAGCCGGAAGGGAAAAAGCCAAAGCGTTTATCTTTGGGGAATCGGGACGAACCATCGTAACGGCCGTTGAACTCTACAATGTACTTATCGTCATAGGTATAGTTCAGGCGGTAAAACGCACCACGTAGAGCATAGGTTCCGATGGCTTCGCTGGCATTCATTGTTCCGGTCGCAAATTCTATGGTGGGATAAGTCTCTGAGATCAATCCTTGACGTCCAATCTCGAACTGCTCGTAACGGTAACTTTCTTGGTTAAAACCCAGGACAGCCGATACGTTGTGCTTATTAAACGACTGGGCATAAGTGCCGAAGATGTTGTAGACGTTGTAGTAGGAGAATCCTGCTTGGCGGAATGCTTCGCTGGAGCCTTCTTTACGTACATCATCTGGCCCAAAGCCAATGTTGTACTGGGTGAGGTAACGGTTGTAGTTCATGGAATTGCGCTGGAAGGTATAGTCGGCGTTCAGCTTGAACTTATTGTTGAAAAAGCGAAGTTCGGTGTTGAAGGTGGACTGCACATCCATACGTTTTATATCGGTTTTACCGCCATTAACCATCTCTGCTGCCAGCCGACCTACCGTAGTATTGGCCCAAGTACCGTCGGGATTCTTGTCGTAGCTGGTCGGAAAAACATTATATATTCCAGGAAGATCCATGCGCGAAGGCGCCAAGCGGCGGTTGCTACCAAGGACGGTATTGTTGCCTATGGAGATAAAATCGGCCAGCTTGTAGTTCACTTTCGAGCGGAGATTGTACCGGTTAAAGTAGTCATCGGTCAAGATCACGGGTGAGTTTTGGCGGTTGTAGCTACCGCTGAGGTAGTATTGTACCTTCTCGCTCGCTCCTGAAATGGAAAGGTCGTGCGTCTGTGTGGAGTTCCAATCGGACAGGAAATAGCGGGTCCAATCCCGATCGCCCATATATTCCCAAGCGGAGGGATCCGAGGGGTTAACGCGTACACCTGGCGTGGATGGATCGTCGGAACGCTGTCTGGCATACTCGTAAAACTGATCCGAGTAGTTTACGTTGTTCCAAGGCGTGTTATCGGTCGAGGTTTGCAACAGACGGGAGAATACGTAAGGATCGGTAATCTTATCGGGCATCACTGTGGGTGTATTCCACGTGAAATTATTGCTGTAGCTTACTTTTGCATCTCCGGAGCCGGTCTTTGTCGTGATGATGATGACTCCGAAGGAGGCGCGGGCGCCATAGATGGCTGCTGCCGAAGCATCTTTGATAATGGAGAAGGACTCGATATCCTGGGGTGCAATACGGATCAATTCTGCCGTGGTAACCGGCACGTTATCCACTAGGATCAACGGATCGCCGCCATTTATGGATGTGATTCCGCGGATATTTATATTGGGCGTAGCGCCAGGTGCGCCAGAATTGAACTGTATATTTAGGTTGGGCGCGATACCTTGTAAACCCTGTGCAACGTTGGCGATGGGGCGGCTTTCCAAAACATCACCACTTACATAATCAACGGCACCGGAAAGGTTGACCTTCTTTTGTGTTCCGTAACCCACCACGACCACTTCATCCATATCATTCAATACGGGGTCGCCAAGCTGTATAACCACGCTCGAGCGTTTGCCGACCGATACAATGTATTGGCATTCCTGCTTTGGCTGCAGTCCCGTGAAGCTTACCTGTATACAGTAGTTGCTATCGGCTGCCAAATTGCTAAAAACAGCTTTCCCCTGATCGTCGGAGAGTCCGATGCGTTTGAAGGCCTGTAGCCTGTCATTGGATAGGGTGATAGTGGCATTGGCCAATCCCTTGGATTCTGCATCCTGCACGATGACCACAACCTCTCCTGTTTGTTGGGCGACGGCCCAGCTGCCCAAGAACACCGTCATGAGCAGTAACATGATACCTTTTCGCGGTATACTGTTTACCAAAAATAATCGCATATCTGTGTTAAAAATTGTGCATAGTTCGTCCCGGCCACCCATTTTTGGGTCGCTAGATGCTGTTGTTTTATTGCTGTTTTAGTTTATTTTACGTATCGTGTACGTTTTTTTCTGTTCGTTATAGTCCATTTCCAAATCGTTGGCGATGCAGATGGTCGTTAAGATCTGCGTGATATTATCTAGCTGGTCGTAGGACCCGTAAAAGGACATTCCTTCCAGTTCGCTCGCCGAAAAAATGATCTTAGTCCTGTAAAAAGAGGCCAAGGCCGGTAATACTTCGGTCAAGGGCTTATGGTGAAAAAACAGCATGCTGACTATCGGTTCTTCCTCGGTCGCTGTTTTTGTGCTAGTCGGCGGTATCGTTGATATTTTTAAAGCCCTGGCTTCTTGCCATTGCTGCCCGGGAGCCAGATAGGCCAGTAATTGTTGCTGCCCGTTGCTCTGCAGTTGCGCGATGGATACCTTTCCGGTGATCAGGCGTACACGCGGCTTGGCACCGACCCTTGCCTGCTCTACCCAGAAGGAGGTTCCCAAAGCCGTGGTTATGATGTCTGCGGACAGCACGGAGAAAGGTCGCCTGCTATCATGGGCAACCTCGAAGAAGGCTTTTCCTTCCAGTTCGACGGCGCGGCTAAATGCTTCGAAGGGCTCTTTCCACTTCAGTGTGGAATTGGCGGTAAGACGCACCTGGGAGCCGTCAAGTAAAGTGATACTGGTATCACGCGCGGAATTGTTTCTGATACTTTGCTCTTTCGGCATGTCGGCGCTCAAGGTTTTGATATGCAATAATTGGGCTCCTCGGGGAATGGTGTTCTTTTGTTGAAGAAACTGCGATCCTGCAAATACGAACAGCAGCAGTGATGCCGCTATGACCAAGGACTGCCGTGGGAATTTTTTGACAGTTGGTTCATCTGCCGTAGGACGAAGGCGCGCATCGATGCGTGCTTTCAAGAGTTCCTTGTCCCGCAGCGCTGTTGAGGGATGCTCGATGGTAACATCCAATTCGTGCATCCATTGCTCCATGCGACGTTTTTCCTCCGCATCGAGCTGCCCTTTCAGATACCTGTCGATAAGCTTTTCCAATTCCTGTTTTTTGTCCTGCATATATTATGTAGTGACGGAAAATGGCAAGCGTACCATCCTTTTTTGATTAAGAAAATATGAACTTTAGGTAAAGAGAAAAAACATCGCTTAATGGAAGATCAAACACAGGCCTATCAATGTCAATAGCGAGGTATCCAGCCGCTCGGATTTCATATGTCTGCGGATTTGTTGCAAGCCTTTGCTCAGTTGGTTCTTGACGGTTTGTGTAGATAGCCCTAGGTTATCGGCAATTTCCTGATTGTTCAGCGACCGGTAATATTTCAGCTGAAAGACTTTTTTCATGCGTTCGGGCATGCCATGCACCGACTGCTCGATGGCGTAAAGTAGGGTCTCGTAGTTTTCTTCATAGCCTGTGGAAGCGAAATGTTCACTGCTGTCTACGGTATCTACTAGTTGATAATATTGATTGATATGCTTTTGTTGTACCCCTTGCTGGCGAAAATGGTTAAATACTTTAAAATAGAGTGCCGAGACTAGGTATGGTTGCAGCGAGGTCTGGATCTGTAGAGTGTACCTTTTTTGCCAGATGTCCACAAATAGATCCTGAACGATATCCATGGCTACATCCATATCGCCCACCTTTTTTAAGGCAATAGCGAGCAGGGTATCCCAATAGCTGTCATAGATACCGTTAAAGGCATTGTAATCGCCCTGCGTTACCCTTTGCCACAAGATCATATCCATGGATTCTGCCATTACTTCTACTTTTAGCTGTTAAGGTCGGCACAAAACTCATGCTTTAATACTAGCTAAATATTATGGATGTGTGAAAGAATTGTTAAAGCGATGGGGTAATCTTTATGCGATGACAGTTGTAGGCGTATGTTTTTGTACTAACAACCGATCTGCACAGATTAGCTGGTGTAAAGTGAAAACACAAGAAACTAAACTGCACGCTTTTCGTTCGCTAGCAAAAGGTAGTAAGGTATACCTTTAATTGATTTATATAATTCAGATATCATGGCCAAATATTCGAAAAAAGCATCTGAAAAAGTGGAAGATGCGATGCACGAAATGAAAAAAGGAAAATTGAAAACAGGAAGCGGAAAGAAGGTGACCAGTAAGGAGCAGGCCGTAGCGATCGGTCTGTCGCAGGCGAAAAAAGAAGGAGCGAAAGTTCCCAAGAAAAAGGAATAGCCGGGTGAACTTAACGTTGTGGCCACTGGCACACGGGTATCCTACCGGCAGCAAGTTTCGGGAATAATAATTATCTTTAAAAAGATATTATTGTACAGATTTTTAGTAATGCCGACTCGGGAAATGTTCGAACAATTCAAGGATCACATAGGCAAGTTCGTCAAGATCGACGAACAGGAGTTTGCCCAGATAATTACCTATTTTCGTATTCGCTTTGTGGATAGGAAGGAGAACCTGCTTGAGCAGGGGCAGGTATGCAATGTGAACTACTTTGTGCTGGAAGGCCTGCTGCGTAAATTCTTTATCAATGAGAAAGGTGTCCAACAAACGACCGAGTTCGCCCTAGAGAACTGGTGGATGACCGAAAACTTTTCCTATCTGCACAGAACACCCACTGAGTTTTATGTTCAGGCCGTCGAGAACACCAGGGTACTATCTATCGATCGTACCGCATATGAGGAACTGTTGCTTGACCATCCCTGCATGGAGCGCTACTTCCGATGTGTATACCAAAAGGCATATGCTGCAGCGCAGATGCGTGTAAAGTTTATCTACGGGCATTCCAGGGAAGAGCTGTACCATCAGTTTCGACAGAACTACCCCGCTTTTATCCAGCGGGTTCCCCAATTTCTCCTTGCGTCCTTCCTAGGGGTCACCCCAGAATATCTGAGTGAAATCCGCAAAAAAAGTGTTTCTTAAACTAGTTTAAGTTTTTTCAGGTTTTGATTGCTGAATTTTGTTGTATCAAAAATTAAATCAAGAGAAAATGGAAAAGCGAATAGACATGAACGTGACCCAGCCACAGGCATATAAAGCAATGTTTGGACTGGAAGCATACCTAGCAAAGAGCGAATTATCGGTCAGCTTGACGGAGCTCATCAAGATCAGGGCTTCTCAGATTAACAATTGCGCCTACTGTATTGATATGCATACCCGGGACGCTGTAAAAAATGGAGAACAGTATGAACGGATCGTATTGATAAGTGCTTGGCATGAGGCTACCAAGTTTTTCAGTGAGCAGGAGCAGGTAGCTCTGAAGATGACCGAGGAGGTTACCCTTGTTCATCAGAAGGGGCTGAGCGATGAAACCTACCGCAGAGCGCTTGAAGTTTTTTCCGAAACGCAGATCGCCCAGATCATTATGGCTATCGCAACGATAAATGCCTGGAACCGTATAGCCCTTAGCACACATAAGGAAATAGAGCGGTAGTGAGGTTTTCCTAACAGGGGATTTCAATGCGTTTTGTTGGGGACAAAGTGAAAAAACAGATCCCTTTTGCTTGATGATTTCATCCGTATGCCTGATTCATTTTACAGATTAACATATGTGGACAACAGATAATATGCCTGACCTATCGGGCAGAAAAGCTATAGTGACCGGTGCGAATGCTGGTATTGGATTTGAGATAGCAAAGGCACTTTATGCGAAAGGCGCGTCGGTCACGCTGGGCGTGCGGGATGCTGTAAAGGGACAGCTCGCAATTGACCGGATAAAGTCGCAGGTAGATGGTAATGGAGAGCTGTGCTTCCAGCTCTTGGATCTATCGGACCTTTACAGTGTAGGATCGTTTGCCGATGAGTTCCTGGTAAGTCATATTCGACTGGACATCCTGGTGAATAATGCTGGCGTTATGGTGCCTCCGGCTAGCAGTACCGCTGATGGTCACGAGCTGCAGTTCGGTGTTAACTTCCTCGGTCATTTTGCCTTAACGGGCCGTTTGATGCCTCTACTTTTGCAGACATCCCGAGCAAGGGTTGTAACCTTATCGAGCGGTGCTGCGACCTTGGTGAAGGGAATTGATTTTGAAAATCTGAAGTTCGAGAAGCCATACGATCCTTGGCGCGAATATGCTGTAAGCAAACTTGCCGATCTGGTATTTACCTATGAACTCCAGCGACGGCTGAAAGCGACAAAGGATAATGTAATTTCGGTGGCCGCACATCCCGGGGTGACTAGGACCGAGCTTCAGCGAAATATTCCGCAGGATGAACTGCAAGGTCTGTGGGGCGCCTTTGAGCAAATAATGCAGCCATGGCAAGGAGCTTTGCCTCCACTTTTTGCCGCAACGGATATGTCTGTTAGCGGAGGGGAATTTTATGGACCGGATGGCAAGAACGAATACTCGGGGTACCCATCGCTGTCCCAGCATCAAACAGATGCGATTAACGATACGGATCTCGCGCTGGAGCTTTGGCAATATGCAGAGCAGAGCACGAAGATAACGTTCAATTTCGGTACTGCCGGTGAAGGACAAGAAGAGTAGCTGCCGCAGGAACTCATATTAATTCGTAATTATACTATTATAGCGATCCCTTGTAGCGATGCACGGGATTTTTTTGCTTAGCGATACATGCTAAATTGCTAGAAGACCAACTGTTTCTTTCTAAGAAAACTGCGCGCGTCTTATGGACATCATGCACTAACCAGTGGAAGTACACGTAAGCTAGCTACCTACGGGACTACTATTGTAAATTTCTTGTGCCAGATAGAAGTCGTTCGCGTTCAAGATAGTCTTGTTGAAAAATATGGTAAATAGTTCTAGCTGCCGTGCAATCAGCCAGAGATCGACAGTGGTTGGATATTCCTGATGGATCTGGTGATACCACTCGAAAAAGTCCTCTCTTGCTTTTCCCTGTAATACCATTTGTCGAAGGGGGTTCTTTTTTTGGTCCATATTCACATTAGTTTGATTTTATAAAGATATCATTTTGTTGTTAAATTCACTATTGTTTGCATAATGATTATTCTTGCTTTTCCGATACTATTCGGGTTATATTTCTACGATCCAATCTAGTGAAATATCGACGAGCGCGGTGCTGTTTATAAACTTAGCTACCCCAATGCTAGCGGGACTTTATATTTTTCGGGCCGAGTAAGTGGACTGTGCTATAGGATTACTCGTCGCGATTGCATCAGACGAACTCTGTGAAATCAGGATGTATATAAGTATCGAATGAGAAATGTCGTTTTTAAGCTAAGGTTGGTTATGGGAAGTGTCTTTTCAATATATTGATAAAGTGATATATAAGGATAATTATGAACGGGTGTTTTTTTAAAAAAATTACAATCATTTCAATAAATTATTATTAATTTTATCGCAAGACCTCTTCCCATTTTCAATCAGCGAGCTTTTTGTCTTTGATGGAGATATCGGTGAATTTTAGCTCTCGAGGAGTTTTTAAGAATCATGCTGTAGTAGGATGGGCTGGTACACACAAATCAGGTCTATTAACCAATAATTATCTATTATGGATATTAAAAACAATAAGACGCGAAAAACGGTGAGTGGTCCGATCAGGAATAAGGAACGGACTAAAGCTAAACTGCTTGCTACCGTTGGGAAGATCCTGCAAGCCGATGGATATCCAGGCTTTACGATTACCAACATTTCGAAGATTTCTGGGAGCAACGCAAAACTTATCTATCTATATTTCGGCTCCGTGGAAAACCTTGTTGATGCTTATATAGCGGAAAAAGATTTTTGGGGACGACTCACGGCTCAGCAGCTGCTCAAAGAGCAGGGAAAGCCTAAAAATATAAATATAGCCGATCTACTAGCCGGCCGCCTTGAATTGTACTATGCCTTCTTGCTGGAAAATCCAGACCTTCAAGGCCTGTTGGTGTGGGAGCTGTCGGGTAAGGTTAAGTCTCTCAGTAATTTTTCTGCCGCAAAGAGAGCGTATTTTAATTTTATTTTTGACCTTCCCCTGAAAAGTAAAGGCAGGAAATCACAGTTAAGTGAGCAGCTCGATATCCTATTATCTGGGCTTACGGCCCTATGTATCTACGGTTCCCGTGAAACCCCATTATGGGGTTTGTGTTCTGCGAGCGCGAAAGATCGGGCTCGCTTGCTTTCCAGTATCACCCGCAGCTTGGATGATGTACTGTCCTAAAGCGGTGCTGTGAAATCTGTCCGTAGCTGCCCTGCCTATTGCGCCAGCAGCAAATGACCGCAAAGCCAGCATAGCTTCCCCTTACTGAAAGGCATTTTCTTTTTTGCGGTATGTCTCTGTCCTGATTCGGCCTGCCTACTGTATATTATGGCCATAATGTTTGTTCAGCCAGTTGACCATCGCGATAAGGTGTGATTTTATTTTTTTTACAGTGGCATACTCCACGTCCGTTGATTTTTTCTGTAGGCTGTCTGCGGAGATATGTGGCGTGCGTTCTGTCCTGTATATCCGGGCATAGTGGGCAAAGGTCTTGCCGACGTCATGTTTAGGCAGAATGCCATTTTCCATAAATAATCGTATCAGTAAGCCCAGCTGCGCCACGGAGAGATTTATGCTGACCTGCTGGTAATCTTCTTGGGCCGCTGCAGCACGTTTTGATGTCCTCAGATCCAATTTCTGCAAGTACAGCGTTTTGAGGTTTCGGTAAAGGCGCGCGGCCATCTTTTGAAGGGATTGCCCATGGAATGGTCCGTCGTGCTCAGCACGACGCGGAAGGGACACAAGCTCGCTTTCCCATCGCAGAATAGTCTCTACCTGCTGGTACGTACTGCCCTCATCGGTTAGCAGTGCTATACAATGTTCTGTCCAGTAGGAAAAAATACGTAGGCTGTTGAAATTGTGCTCCAGTAGTAGGCGAGCCACCTGGTCGGTATCCGGGGACGGGGTTTTCAATATCTGCCCTATCATTATCGAGAGATTTTCAAGTCTGCTACCGGACAGCTGCCTATCTCGGATGATGCTTTCTATCTCCTGGCAGAGGATCGATCGCAGTTGCTGGTCTGTCTGGGAGGAATCAAGGCTTTCCTGCAGCATGCCTAGCTGCTGTCTGAGTAGCGGAACTCTTATGGACCGATCCAGCGAGGTGAGCGGCATGGAAGCGTATATTTTTCCGTCGTGATCTTTACATTTATGCCTCAGGCTTTCCAATGTATCCATTAAACGTAACAGTAGGATACGGTCCACCTTTTTCTTTGCGGCAGTGATGAGCAAAGCATATAGCTTGTCGCTATACTGATTTAGCAATAATAGCATTTTTTTTGATCGCCCCGCAGATGTTGGGGTCAAACGTTGGAATTCCGTTAAGAAAAGCCTGCTGCCCTTTTTTGCTATCTTAAGTATTGCATCCGTTGATATCGGAACATTTGTCAGTAGAGGGTTGTCGCTTGTCTCCAGCTTTTTCGCTATTTCTTCTAGCCAGGCTGTTGTTTCATCTTCTAGGTGTCTTTTTAGTCTTCTCATAATAATTAAAATTTACATCTTCCATCTGCCCTGACCAGTTTTTCTAGCGGGCTCATCTCCAATAATGCTAGAGGTCTTCGCTGCGATGGTTATTCAAAATTATCGCTAGGTGAGTACCTTATTTCACAAGATGCTGATGTTGGGAACGTTTTTTTTGTTTCTTTTTTAAAGGGCGGTCGTAGCGGTTCCAGTGAGCCAGCAAGCCGACTGGTCGGCTATTTATCTAGCGTCAATTGGAGGTATACCAACATGACCAACTTGGGATGTACTTTTGTGATTGTCGACCTATTATGGAAGAGGTCCTTATGAGAACTACGCAGATCGTACGAGCGGCGCTTTTTTCGGAAGGTATCAAACCAGTTCAGATGATATGGCCCAGGAGCACTATACCCGGGCACAAAGTATGGGTAAAAACGAAGAAATGCACTGACTGCCTATGACAGATGCTGGTAAAACGAAGGAAAAAATTATCTCAAAAGATCGTATGTCTTTCAGCCGACAACCCTTTTACGATAAGAATCTATTGGAGGTGGCGTACGATTTCGATCTACCCAAAGTTCGTCAACAGGGTACAGTTGTAAACCTAGACCGCCTTCAGCAAGGCTTAAGTAATGCCAGCTGTGGCCATATCCCCTTGCGTATCTATATTATTCCGGTGGAAATACCGCAGTTTTACTCGTTCAGAATCCACCCCGAAGGCTGGTAGTTCGCGAAGAAAATTGTATGAAGAACCGCAGTTGGGACCATAGTACTAGACGCGGTTCTTTAGTTAGGAATTAATCGATCAAATATGCTCTACCCTGATGATACCGACCTGCTCCGAGTTTATTGCTTAAAGCAATAGGTCAATAAAGAGGATACTTACTTGGGCGAATTTGCAAGTAGGTCTTTGGCAGGAACTTCCTTCACCTCTCCGTCGATCTTTACCACTAGACTTTCCCCTTTTAGCGCACTGTCTTCGGCGAGCTTACGCAAAGCTTTTTGTACACCGAATCTAACTCGTTCGCCAAAGGCAAGTTTAGAAATATTGTCTTTATCCGTTGTCATAATGATCTGCATATATTGTTGACCAAATTTCGTTTTTTGCAATGAATTTTAAAAACCCGTCCTTTTGACCAATACAGACCGGGAGTGCCCAATTTGATAAGGTCTAATGAAATAAATGTCGGAGGATGTTATGAGTGAATTTTACGGTACAGGTGACGCTATCTTTTCCGTTTAAATAGAGTGGTGTCCGTACCTTCTATAGGCCGGAGAATATTGCTCTCTAGATCTAGCGCACTATTGCAGATATATAAAAGCGTTTCCCTTTTCGTTGCATTTCGCAATAGGGACAGCGCGGACTTTTGCTAGCGGACATTATGAGCTTGTCGTTCTTGCGAAAGGCAGGGTAAATATCTTCGCTGCCTATTAGTTTCCCTTTTTTATCGCGTGTGCTATCGTAAATGGTATATCGTGTGCTATCTGTTTCTTTGACGACTATACGGATGTTCCGGTTGCTTTGGGCATGATCCCAAAGCCAGGTAAAAGGCTCGGCGTCGGCCGTTTGCTGTTCTTGTGGAACAAGCTGGAAGAAAAGAAAAATAAAGTATGCGTAGATTTTCATAACAGCAACGATGGATGCTGAACTAAGGAATGGTTTCTACACCGGCCAACAGGAAGTAGCCGTTATCTTCTTTCAACCAAAAGCCAAATTGGCCTCCATCATGCCCCGGCGCTAGTTCGTCGAGCGTAGATGCTGTAAAGGATCAGGATATCATGATGGGGCGACTTCTCCGCTACCGTGATCCATTTGCCTCATTTGATACGCTCTAGCAGATCTTTGTTGAAGATGTTCTGGAAATGCTGCGTGAAGAAATCTTCCTACGCGATGCGATAGGTATTGGTGGGAGCATCAAAGCAAAGTGAGCAGTAGAGGCTATCAGTTGTACGCTGGAGCAATGCATCAACGTTACCCTGATCGATGAGCTGTATAAGTTCAGCAAGCTGTTTTTCGGCGCTTTGCTGCTGCGTTTTATCCTGCGCGGATACGGCGGTACAAAAAAAGAAGACGGATAAGATCGATAAAACGATATTTTTCATGGGATGTCGATAGATTGTTTTGTCAGCGACTCTTGTCCTGATAGGAACAAAATTCGCTCCAAAATAAACCATCGCGCATTAGCCGTCATCTAGCAGAAATAAGATGCCCCATCAAGCATCGCTTGATGGGGCATCTTGTAAGGTATTAGACGGGATTATTTTACCTCTTTCAGTAATTCTGCTATCGCTTTTTCCAGCTGTTGATCCTTGCCTTGTGCAATAACTTCAGGCTGGTTTTTGACTTGAAAAGTTGGTTTTGTTTCATTGTTTTCCAACCATTCGCCGGCCTTGTTTTTCGCACTAATGGGCACAGCTCCCCAAACCACCCCGTTTGGTAGACCTTCCCAGCCTGCAAAGCTACAGGTTCCCGGTACGGGCATGCCCACTGTCTTGCCGATGCCTAGATCCGTGTATCCGCAGGAGAAACAGTGTCCATCGCTGTAGTTGGCCTCATTGAACATCGCTAGTGTGGGCTTTGTCCAGCGGAAGGTAGGCTCGTAACCGACAGACCGGTCTGCGGTGGCATAGTCTAGAAATTTTTCTCCGGTAAAGAACATCGCTAGATCAGAAACAAGGTCGCCCCCACCATTAAAACGTGTGTCTACAATAACAGCTTCGCAATCGGCAAATTTACCCATCATCTCGTCGTATACGTTTCGGTACTGGTTGTCGTTCATGCCGGATATATGTACATAGCCCAGCTTTCCTTTGCTGCTACGCTCTACTTCTTCCTGATTTTTCTTCACCCAGCGGCGGTAAAGTAAGGCTGCCTCTTCGCCTAATGAGATTGGCTTTATGGTTAGTTGCTGGCGTTTACCTGTTTTTGGATCTAAGATTTCAACGAGTGTAAACTTATCTGCTTTACGGTTGAGGTATCGGGCAACGTCGCGATCTGCGGCTATCACCTCGCCATCAATTTTCTCGATAATGGATCCCGGAGCAATTTGGAAGGAAGCCTTGTCTAATGGGCCACCTAAGATGACCTCTTCGATGCGGATGCCGTTTCCTTGGTGATTGTAGTCCATAAAAATACCCAAGGATGCGGTGGCATCGCCATCGGCAGATCCTCCTGCATAGCGCGCACCTGCGTGCGAAACATTAAGCTCGCCCAGCAGTTCAGAAAGCATCTCGGCAAACTCGTAATTGTTGCTGATATGGGGCAGGTATTTGGCATACTCTAGCCGAAGGCCATCCCAGTCGGCGCCGTGCATATCGGGCGTGTAAAACATCTTCTTCGTACGTTGCCATACATGGTCGTATGCATCTTTAAACTCGGCCTCCTTGTCCAGCGACATTTCGCTTTCGATCTGTATAGCGTCCCGTTTGTTGTTGTCGGGGTTGATCTTTGTTATGCGGCCAGCACTTAGTAGGAAGAACGATTTTTGCTCTTTGTCCCACTCCATGCTTCCCCCAGAGGCATCTAGCGCGATTTCCATTTTTGTTTCCTTGGTGCGTAGATTCGTGCTCCAAAGGTTTGCCCCTTTTTCAAAGCGGGCTAGGTAAAGCAGCTTTTCCCCATCTTTGGATAGCAAAGCATCGGAAAGCGCGGAGGAATGTATCGTGAGGCGCGCTTTTCGTTCGTCGATACCTTCCCAGTCGATCTTTAACGGCTCGACCGCCAGTTTACTTTTCGTGCTGTCTTTGGTTTCTTTTTTCTTGTCGGTAGAATCTTTCTTATTCACTTTTTCCAGCTCTTTCAATAGGTTGAAGTCGTCCTTACTCATGTTGTAGCGGTCCCATGCATCTTTGGTGAGGAACAGGGTGTAAACATCTAGCTGTGATCCTCCGCTGAAGGCGTGGCTCTTCATGCCGTGGCGGTTGCTGAACCAGAGTATCTGTTTGCCTCCGTTTGCCCACTGTGGCTTCATGTCGCTGTATCCACTTTTTGTTAGGTTGACCATTTTCTTCTTCCCTTCCGCGTCAAGCAGCACCACCTCACTGTTGGCCATGGTGGGGCGATAGCTTGCCAAAAGCAGCTTGCTGTCGGGACTCCAGGTAAAGTACTGGTCGCCGTCACTCATATGAAAAAGCTGCTCGGGCGTGAGTAGCGTCACCACATTTTTTGACGCGATATCAAGCACGCGCAATGTGCGTCGGTCTTCGATGAAAGCGAGTTTCTTGCTATCGGGAGACAATTGTGGTAGATAGTTATCTTTCTCGTTGCTGAGCAAGGCTTTCTCTTCAATCAGCGTAGAGGCAAAGAAAAAAGGTTCCTCTTTCCGCGCTTTTGTGGCTTGGAAAATCTGCCAACGGCCATCGCGCTCGCTAGCATAGACTATGGACTTGCCATCAGGTGCAAATTGTACAAAGCGTTCCTGCGCAGGGGTTGTTGTAATCCTTTTGGTTATCTTTCCATCTACGGAAGTAACGAATACCTCCCCACGGGAGATAAAGGCGACTTCTTTTCCATCGGGAGATATCGACATCTCGCGGACTCCACCATTGATGTCGATATGGCTATCCACGTTTGCAGAGGCCTGAGATTTGATGCTGACAGGTACTTTGGTTGCTGCGGCGCCCTCTTTGTAGGTGTATAGCTCGCCATCATAAGAAAAGCAGAGCAGTCCGTCTGTGGAACTACTTAGCGAGCGTACCGGATGCTTTTTAAATTGTGTAAGTTGGGCCTGCTGCTGCGGTTGTGCTAGCGACAGTTTATGCACGTTGAAATTTCCGCTTTGCTCGCTTAGGTAGTAGATGGACTTTTCGTCTTTCGAGAAAAGAGGGTGTCGATTTTCTCCGTAAAATGAACTAACCTTCTGGTGTTTCCCGCTCTTTCTATCCCACAGCCAAATATCACGTGCTATGGAGGATTGTTGGTGTTTGCGCCACTCGTTCTCTCCTCCTTTTTTGTCGTGATAGATCATCTTTTGTCCATCCTTGCTAAACTGCACATATTCTGCCGGCGAGGTCAACAGTTGTTGTATGCGACCGCCATTTGTTGACACGGTGTATAACTCGGGCTGCGATCCGGTAGGGTATTGGCGGTGGCTAGCGATATCCTGTCGGCCAGCACCAAAGACGATGTTCTTGCCATCGGGCGTAAAGCTATAGGGATATTCAGCCGATGAATGGAAGGTTAACCGTTGTGCATCTCCGCCATCGGCATCCATCAGATAAACATCAAAATTGCCATATCGATCTGAAGCAAATGCAATTTTTGCACCATCGGGGCTCCACACGGGCATAAAATCATGTGCTTGGTGGAAAGTCAGTCGTGTTGCGGCACCTCCTTGTGTAGGTACCTTGTAAAGGTCGCCCTTGTAGGTGAAAGCGATCTGTTGGCCATCCGGCGAGATAGCTGGGTAGCGCATCCATTGCGGCTTCTCGCTTATCTGCGCCTGTGCCAACGGAAGGCTTGCTGCAAGGAGCAGGGTCGAAATGGCCTGAATAAAGTTTATTTTCATGTATATGTGTTTGTTATTTTTCTTTGCGTTAACCACGATGAATTCCAGCAAGCTTTATCGTGAGCAGGCACTCCTTGGGGTGACCATCCGTACGGTTAATGTGTCGTTGATGCGTTAAGTCAGCATCATCATCAGGCTTGTCAGTTTTCGGACGCAATATACGAGATGTTGCACTCGAAAAAAAGTAACGGTTTCGCTTTACAGGAAGAGACTGTATCCGGTTTTTTACGCTTTCGATGTAGTACATAAAAAAGGCCGCTCCAGAAACGGAACGGCCTATTGTATAGAGGAAGGGAATTTTTAGCTATTAGAAGGCGTAGCGTGCGCCGATTTGCAATTGCCAAGGATTTCCAGAATAGCCAGCTAAACCTACGTTATTTACGTTGTAATTAAACTGTCTTGTGTTCTGATTGAATCCAGGATTTTGAAGACCATATAAGGCTTGGTTGCCCAAGTTTCTTGTCACGCCCCATTCCTTGTTCAGCATGTTAGCGAAGTTGAAAACCTCTGCAGAAAGCTCTATGCCATGTGTTTTGTAAAACTTAATGTTTTTACTTACCCGAACATCGACTGTTCCGAAAAATCCATTTACACCTGCATTGCGTTTTGAAATTTGGCCAGCAGAGTTAATGATCACGTCTTTCATGCTTTGACTTGCTTCTGGATTGTCTAAGATAGCCTGAATACCAGTTCTGATATTTTCGGGAGTATTAGGGTTGTTGTAATCGAAGATATAGGCCAAGTCATTTGTGGAAGTAACAAAGTCTCCATTGGTATTGGCACCTGCCAATAGGCTAAAGCGTGTGCCACCCAAACCGGTGTATCGTGCACCTACATTGATTCCCCAAAAAGTAGGAAGGCTACCATAAATCACTACTTTATGTCTAAACTGGTTGTCTGAATAGGTGATCGCACTTAGGTTGCGTGGGTCGTCAGCCACGGCCTGCGAAAGTGTCGCTGTATTGGCAACATTGCCATTGAAGGATGTGTTGTCTTTCGTATCGTTCCAAGTGTAACTCACGTTGATTATTCCGTCTTTGAAATAATTATAAGTTCCATCAATCACAACGGCATATTGGTTGATCTTGCCGATGCTAGTTAACTCCAGAACGCGGCCTAACTTATTGGAGATACGACCTTGTTGCCAGTCGGGTTGTCCGTTAGCAGGAATAGATTCTGCAGGTACATACACACCACGATTGCCTTCGTTCGCTAAGCGGAAATAAGGGGCGTTAACCATATTGCGCTCGATGTAGGTATAGTTGTTACGGCCTAAGGTCATGTATCCCGTAGCGCTCACTTTGAAGCGATCGGTAATGAAACGCGTATACGAGAGATTAGCTTTGTAGACCGTCGGGACTTTAGCATTCTCTCCGGTGTAGTTAATAGTAGGAACTTGATACTGTGACAGACTAGGGATGGAACTTTGATCACGTCTGTAACTTAGAAAATCTACCTGCGGAAGCGCTGCACCACGTACATCTACTGTAGCGAAGTTCGATCCATCGAAAGTAAGATTATTGATGATCATGTAGTTGTTGATATCCGAGGCGAATATCCCTGCACCGGCACGAAGATAATCAGTCTGGTTTTCGTTGATGTCCCAAGAAAATTGCAAACGAGGTTGCAAGATAAAGGACGACAGTTTGTTGTCGGTGCGGATCCCTAATTCATCAAACACCAGTTGGTTGAAGGAAGCTGTTGGATATGTCGCATAATCCATGCGTAGTCCGGCGGTCATTTCCAAACCAGCGCTCAGGTTTTTGCGCATTTGTCCGTATAGGCCAATGTTGGCAATAGTACCTTTAACCGCAATATCATCTTTCAATGGCACTTCTCTGTAATACCGGTAGGGGGTCAGATTGTCAAAGTTGTCCAATCCGGTAAAATGAAAACGACCATTTACTTCTGATCCGTACCTAGAGTTTGAATTGGTTGCCATGAAATCAACACCTAAGGTATATTTCGCCCAATCCGTATCGTAGTATAGGTTGTTGACCAGCTGGAAAACATTGTTTTTAAAGCCTTCTTGTGCAAAGCGATGTCCACCTAATTGTATATTCGTTTGTAGGTTGCTGCCATTAATGGAGGAGGCGACCTGCTCTACAATAGCACGAGGAATGTAACCATTTCCGATCTGATCGCTCTGTGTGCTATTTTGATATACATAAAGATGCTGCAACTTTAATTCGTTCGTAATCTTTGGAGATATGGAAGTTCTTAAGGTAGCTAAAAAGCTGTTGTCAAAATTTTTGTCGGTACCATATGATTCGAGGATGTTGATCGAGGTATTATCTCCCAGTCCTAGTGGATTGTAGTCATATGTTAGATTGTTCCGGATAGTCAATAGGTTTTTCTCATTTATTTGCCAATCTAAACGAAGGAATCCAGCATCAGACGTTCTTTTCTTGTCGATTGCTCCCGTTTGTGGTTGGTCAGAAACACCATATTTTCCTCGTGCAATGGAAAGGTATCTGTCCAACGTAGGTTGGTTGATGCGGTATAACGCCTCATTAGCGCCGCCGCGGATATCTGCTATTAATAAAGAACGATCGTCTTGTTGTCTATCCCATACAACGAAAAAATGTAGCTTATCTTTGATGATAGGACCACCCAAAGAAAAACCGAATTGTTTTGTACTGTAGTCCCCGATGCGAGGGTTTCCTTGAATATCATATTTACTGGTTAACCAACCTGTACGTGCGAAAAGGAAAGCTGATCCGGTTAAAGTGTTCGTTCCTGCTTTTGTTGCAGCACTGATGGTACCACCACCGCTTCTACCGAAGGTAACGTCGTACTGGTTGGTAACCACTTTAAATTCTCGAACAGCTTCCATAGATATAGAGTAGGGCGCGCCGCTACGTGATGTTGTGGAACCTGCTGATGTAGGATTTTTGGCGTTCATACCATCTAGCGTAAAGTTTGTCGAAGATCCTAATTGCCCTGAAATGCTACCGCCTCGCGCTAGCGG
>JAAIGF010212948.1_pt1 | contig 29778 bp, 42 predicted proteins | sample 6487441 | NCBI WGS metagenome assembly JAAIGF01 (sample SAMN13974129, study PRJNA590717) | phyllosphere metagenome | biome: pepper field; feature: multiple bacterial spot infested pepper fields; material: pepper leaves; isolation source: leaves from pepper fields | host: Capsicum annuum ... | reverse complement strand
TTTGCTGGTTTCGAAGCCCTGGATGCGGCTTTCGGCTTCGGTCAGCTTTTCCTTGGTCTGAGTCAGCTCACGCTGCACAGGTGCCAACTTGGCATTCAGGCGACGCTCGACCTGAGCTTCGATCGCTGGGCCGTCCATCTTGCCTTCGGCAGCAGCCTTCAGCTCGTCATACGAGTCCAGGCGCTCTTTGGCTTCGTTCAGGTCGATGCCATCGAAGATAGCGAACTTCTGACGAGTGTCCTTGTGGGCGGTGCGTTCTTTGTTCAGGCTGGTTTGCAGACGCTGGATGTCCGCTTCGGTGCGGAGCCCTTTGATCTGCTTGAGGTGGAATTTGCCATCACGCTCTTCATAGAGCTCGTGATACTTTTCATCCACGTCGTCCAGGTTTTCAACGATTGCATCGAGCATTGCTTTCTCCTGTGCGGCACATGCCGCGTGTCAGACCAGGAACCATTTCCCGGTCTTATTCGCCACCCACATTGGACGGCGGTGTAGTCGGTTGTGCTGCGCCTGGCGCGGCGGCCTGGGGCAGCAGGTTCTTGTACTTCGTATTCTCTTGTTCGATACGGGACATTTCGGTATCGAAGTCGAGCTTGGTGAGCCCACGGTCTGCCAGCGTCTCGTGGAGGCTCTGCAGACTGAGCGGAAGTCCCATGCTTCGTGCCGTCATCAGCTGTTGGAAGTTTTGGCCATCCAACGCGAAATCGATGAACTCGAGGTTTGGCGTTACCTTGCATTTACTGGGGTCCGCCTTGTGCAACTGGGCAATGTGCTGCAGAATCTTCTGCATACCTGCGGCAGACGTCGCAACAATCTGGTTCAGCGTAGCGCTCTGTGCGTTGAAACGTGTGGTCAAGGCTGAACCAGATTCCATCTGGCTACCATTGTTCTGGATAACCTGGCCGGACTTGATTTCAGCACGTTTGCGGTCCGCTTCCAGGGCCAGGCGTTGCTCCGACAGACCATTAGAGCTAGGGCCAATATACTTGGCATCACCCTGCATGTCAACGTCAATGCGGCTACCTGCGCCCGTACGGATAGCCTCGGGTTCACCTGGCTGGCCTTCAGGGTTGCGAACACCACCTGTGACCACAAGGGTTTCCTGTGATTGCATGTACAGGTTTTGACGGTAGTCCGCTTCGCCCAGGTAGATAGCTCGGCAGGATTGCGCCAGGCCCATCAGCGGTGGGGTATCAATGTCTGGCAGCAAATCTTTTGAGTTGATGAACACGAAGGGGATGCTGTCGAACCCGTGGCCCTGGATACTTGGGGTAGTGAATTCGTCCTCCGGTACGTCACCGCCGATGTTTTCGGTAACGGCGCAACGGTACTCACTATCCATAAGCAGCACACGGTATTGGTTCTGCTCACACCATGCAAACATACCATCACGCACCGGGCCTGACTCATCCAGCAGAACCATCTTCAGGCCCAAGTCCAAGTTCTCACGGTCGGCACTTTGCCAATCGTTGTCCCAATTGAGGATGTCGGCAGCACAGTAAAGGGCGATGTACGCTTGCGGCTTGTTCCCAGGGTTCTTGGGCAAGTCAGCAAGAAGGCCCAAGCGCCCCTTGAGCACCTGCTCTACCGTAACGCGCCGGTAAAGGGCAAGGAGCGGTTCCCCTTCAGGGGATGCCTTTTCACGCAGGTATTCCAGCTCAGGCGGAAGCTCGATAATGGCCTCTTTCTGGTGCATAAGACCAACCAAGGCCTCAACTGCCTCCCGGACGTACTCGGGGAACATTGCACGGTTTTTGTACGACTGATAGTTCTTCCAGCCGATATCGGTGACATTGTTCATGCCATCCAGGATCATGCCTTCAGTGGCGGGAAGGTACTGCGTACCTTTTTGCTTGACTGCATCCTCGCCGTCGTAGAAGTCTTGCAGGACTTCCCACTTCGTGTAAAACTTGAGGTAAGACGGGTGGACGTACGGTAAGCTGTCCATTTAAATCCCCTTGGTTCTTCCGCCGCGTGCGCCGATGTTAGTCGACAGAATCTTATAGCGAATTTCGTCACCGATGTGGTCTTCGGACTCGGTGTCGACATCGTCCTGGTTTTCCTCATCGCGTGGCAAGTTCGGAAACAGCTTGAGCGTATTGCGGCAGTGAGCGAAAATGAACATCCCAGGCTGGTCGCGTGGGTAAACATACTCGTTTCCGTCAACGCCCGTCTGTTTCTTGGGCTTCGCGTTGTCCAATGCTACACGAACACGCTCCCAACCTGCAACACGGCTACCCGGACTTTTGTCGGAGCGCAACCAGCTTACACCGCGGAACACTTTACCCTGAACTTTGACGTTCTTTTCCATGTCGGCAGCGTGGCTAGCTCCGTTATCCACCGTCCATATCGCGTTGTCCGCCGGGCCTGGCTGCACTCGCCCGTGAATACCAAGAGCAATCTCCCGCTCCACAATGCCAGCGGCAATATCGTTGGCCAGCATACGCAAGCCCTGGTTACTTTTGCCTGTGCAGCCGTACCATTCAGCAATCCGAAACAGATCGCCCCGCACAGTTGGTCGCCAGGTGCCGTCTTGCATCATAACATCGCTACCATCCGACTCTGCCCACCAGCCAACGGAGAACGGCTTACTAGAACCGTAGTCGAACGAGCGGTCTATCTTCCAGCCGATAGGAATAACGAAAGGTTTGACCACATGCACAGCGGAGTCCCAAAGGTCATCGAACATGCCGCCGGACACCACGTCCCAGTTACCGCCCAACCAGGCTTTGCGCTTGTTCGGGTCTTTGATGTTCTCCAGCTCCACCACATACTCAGGCGCAAGGAACTTGTTCTCCTTGTAGCTACCAAAGATGTGAACTTGGAACTTGCTAATGTCCTCCCGTTGCCCAGTCTGAGGGTTGAATACGTTGGTGGTCGTTGTGTGTATCTGACCAGGGGCGGCTACGTCAATGAAGCGCTCTTTCACCCAGTTGTGGCCAGGGCCGAACGGGTTGGTCGTAGCAAACACCTCCAAGGGGATCTTGGGGATGTAGAACACCCTGGCATCAGGTTCACCCTCACTGGTCATAACGATACGGCCAGTTCGCGTGAACTCGCGCTCGCTATAATAAAGGGGGTAGTCCTCGGGGCGGAATGATGTCCGGTTGCAAGACATCATCATTTCGAACAGTTCATCAGTTGGGTATTTGGTTAATTCGTTCCAACCGATGAATGGGAATTCTTGGCCGTGGTAAGACCAATAGTCGCTGACTCGCCTGGCTGTACGGAACAGGAGCTCCTCACCCGTAGGCCACACCCAACGATAGTCAGCCTTGGACGACATGAAGCGCGCCTTATCCTTGAACTCAGGAAACCAGCGCATTGACTTGGAGATAAGGTCGTCAAGGTTCTTGTATTCACGGTCAAAAATGACGCCTCGCCAGTGTCTCCCGTATCCCTGGCCAACGAGGCGTCGAAACCGCATAAGCTGAGCATCTGTTTTACCAGGCCCACGGCTTCCGTGATACAAAATAATGTGAGCTGGACAGCTCATGGACAACGTTTGAGAACCAGGAAGGGGCGACCAAACAATCTTCTGGCCGTCAGGAGTTAGCTTCATACATCAGCAGCCTTAGCAAGCTCCGCTTGTTGCGCCGCTGCGACTTTCTGCCACTCCTCGATGGAGCACACCCCAGGCACGGCCATAACGCCGCCCCGATTGGTGATCTCCGCCTCAATCTTCTTGGGCGACTCCATGTCGTACATTGCCATGAGCTTGGAGAGTGCTGCCACCCTGGCCGACTGCGAAGAACCAGGCCCCACATACGCAGCCTCTTTCAATAGCTGCGAACGAATCAGGCGCTTGGTATCTTGCTCCTCGTCCTGTTCGTTTTCCGATGGAGCAACAGACAGCTCCTGGATACGTTTTTGGACATAGGGCTCTTCCATGAACTTCTTGGCGTAGTCTACAGCGAACTGCTTATGGTAGCCAATCCGCATGCAGGCTTTAACCTCATCATAATCGATGACGTATTGGTCACAGAAACGGTCGCGCAGAGCTATCTCGGCGAGAGACAACTCCGGGTTCCCAAGGTCAGTGTTCCAAAACGTCCCGCTCATGTTGATTCTCCACTATCACCCACGGCCCTGACTATAAGTGAAGATTCGCCCGAACACAACTGCTATTTATACTTCTTCGCAGCTTCGATATGCCAGTTACGCAGGGCGCGAAACATCTTGGCGCACTCTTGCTGGCTGTATTGATACGCCTGGTAGTTACCAGTAATGAGGCTTCCTTCGGTAGGAAAAGCGATAACCGGCTCAGGGCATTCTTTTTCAATGAGCTGAGGGTTAGGTTGAATGTACTCAGTTTTTACCTCTGTTACTACTTGGACAGAGGGCTGGTTCGAGCAAGCAAGCAAGCTCAACAGGCACAGGGCTAGACTGGAACTTTTTAACTTGCTCATTATCCTTCTCCAGCTGCGCAATCTTGTTGGCGCTTGCTCGTTGGTTGTTGCGGATATCGGAAAGGTCTGAGCTAAGGCTGGACAACACTTTATAGTCCAGCTCACGCACATCCTTTAGGACGCCAATGGTACGCACATTGGCTTCGTTCGCTTCAGTAAGGTCTTTAACACTGCTGTTCAGTGTCTGAAGCTTGTCGTTGAACTCTTGCTGGTTGGACTCCATCCTGTTATTGACTAACCACAGGAGGGCGCTCAGAGTAAGGATCACAATCCAGGTTCCCGGAATCTTGCTCAATAATGCACCCATGATACCCTCCTGTTTCCGCAACGTTAACTGATGCTCGGCACACCTGTCAACACGTACTTACCCGTCATGCCCAGTTCGAGAGCACGGCGGGCCTTAGCAGCAGCTTCGGCCTTGGTAATGATTCCGTCGCTGTTCTTGTCCAACCCGCTGTTCTGTCGGTAAGCGGTCGTACCGTCACTGAACAGAACCGTTTCGTTTGGCCGGCCGATGTACGAAGGCATCAAGATGGCCATGTACATATCTTCGAAGGACGCGATACGCCGCGAATAGGGCTTGAAGTAGTCTTCGACATAGGCCAACTGTTCCACCGCACTCATCTTGGCCAGGCGGTTGCAACACTCGATACCCTTATCCTTCTTTTCCTTCGCCGTCATAGCCTTGATCTGCGAGGCGCTGTAGAACAGGCCCAAGGCAGTTGCCGGCATGAACTGGATGAGGCCAGTGGCCCCGCTTCCAGCTGCGTTACGCACGCTCGGGGAGAAGGTGTAACCGCTTTCGAAGCCCATGCAACCCATGAGCCAGTTAGCGTGGTCCAGAGTCCAACCGTTGCGGCGACACATCGCAAACAAACGGTCGATGAAAGCAGCCGTAACGATACGGCCGAACGCAAGCACTTGCAAGGAGGTCATTTGATCACCCAGTCTGTGTTACCCTTATTGATGTGGAGGTAAACCAGGTTACCGAACCACGCTTTGAAGTCGTCCCAGCTCAGTTCTACGCGAACGCGGCTGTACGAACTATCGTGCCCCGGGAATTGCAGATGAGCATACATCACAACACGCCAGGGCTTACGATTCTGCTTAAAGATGAGGATTGGCTCACCCCCGAACTCTTTGGCAGCGGTCTCGCACTGCTTCCACCATGTGTTGACGGACAGAGCTTCCTGGCGCTTGATTTCCATGCACAGATTGAACGGGTTGGTGAGGTCGGAGCCACCGACCGCCGACTGGTTCTGGTTGCGCTGGATGACCGGCTTCGCGCTACGGTTCAGCCCTGCTGTGGTCAGCTGCATGTTGATAATGAGGTTAAGGTCGTCTGCGACCTCGCGTTCCCCGTTGGCACCCTTTGCGCGAATATTGATGCTCATAGATGATAGATCTCTACGGTAATGTGGACTTTTGGTTCGCGCCAGTTCTGCGAGTTACCACAGTTGAGCGTCAGCATACCTTTCCGTGCGGAGTCATCCAAGGTTGGTGCCTTGATGTACATGATGTCCGCCGCACCAGACAGCCAAGTCTGTTCATGTGGCAAATAGTTGGTTCCACGAATCACCTGTTTGGCGGCTTCCAGTGGGATACCAGCATCACGCATCAAGCCAATCTGGTCAACTGCCGAACTTGCGGTAGCACAGAGCGACCCAGCTAAAGCAACTGCAAGCAACATAGCACACTCCCTATTTGATGCATATTATTCCTGCCGGCTCGGCCCCTGGCTGCCATTATTACAGCCTACCTAGGGCCACCCTACCGCAAAGGCAGTAGCGCGCCAGCTACGCAGCCCAGCGGCCCGCTACTGGGCGACTGGGTTACGTCTTCAGTGCAATATTACCAGTTATGAGGCCAAGGTCAATGATTAAATTGCACCAGGCTTCTGGCAGGGCGGGATTTCATCGTAGTTCATGTTCGTACGGTAGTTCGTAACGATAAACTCAATGAGCGTAGGCTTGACGATGTACTCGTTATCCGGATGCGGGTCGAACACATAGCGGAAACCCTTCGGGTCACTGCTATCCACCACACCGATGACAGCATGCTCGTGTTCACCGCGAGGGCTCTTGCCGCTTACAATGATACGCAAGCCATCCAGAAACGCAAAGAACTTGGTATTCAGGAGGTGCTCACGATACGCTTCGTACGTGTACTGCACAAGAAAAGCCTCATGCACATCACGCAACCATGCATTCAGAAAGCGGAAGTTTTCGTCAGGGTCTGTGCTATGCCCGAGCACATGCGGAACCGTGCCCACGGGCAAACCCATGACGCCAGCAATGCAGCACTGGAAGCAGTTGCCGCTGTCGGCCTGGCCGGCAACAGGCGCGAACTTGTCCTGTTTAGTGTACACGGGTCACCTCGGTCTTCACGAATTCCAGGTAATCGGCGTTGTACTGCGCCTGGGCGTTCTGCAGGACGCGGATTTGCTCTTCCGCAACCGCATGCCAGCTTTCGTAGATGGACTTCACGAACTTCTGCGCCATCTTGAGGTCGCTGAACTTCATGGGCACCATGTTATCGCCGGTGATGTTCTTAAAGTCGGCGTCGGTTTCGTGGCCTTCACGCACTTGCGGGTAGAAGTAGCCCTGCACTTCCTTGACACGCAACTTCTTCACGTGCAACTTCGGAGTGTGCACGTTCTGCGAAGCTTCGTTTGCGCCTTCTTTCAGCACAACTTCCACTTTACCGTGGACGGTTTCAACGACCAGCTCCTCGGTATCGGCGTGAACCATCCAGCGACCGTCTTCCTGGATGTGCTTGCGAACGAAACCGGCTTCGGTATCGGCGTAGAACACCGCGTCATGGCGCACGCCATCCACGGTCACGTAATCCACCTTCTCGACTCGCAGTTTCATCACTACGCTGTCATCATTTACGTCATAAATCATCTTAACCTCCGAACAAGCGACGAATTGGCGCCAGGTTAAACAGCCTCCGGCACCAGTAGGAGCGGATAACCGACAGAATGGTCATCCAGAACACGATCCAGGCATTCTGCGCGTGGCTAACCTGGATATCGTAGATGTAGAACAGAAAGCCTTGCGCTACAAACGCAATAAGGAGGCCGATAGCTGTGTTAGCCAGGGCCTCCAGGATGCTGCCAAGCTTAGTTTGGCTCACTTGGCCTTTACCCCCAACTCACGAATGGTATCCATGGTTCCAACGAACTCGCCTGCTTTGTACGCCAGGCCAACAAGAACCACCTGCGCCACCGCAACCACAGCGAATATCAAGACATAATCACGCAAAGTCATATCTATTCTCCTTGGCCACAGTAGAGTGCGTGGCCTGTGGTTGCAGTATGTGCGAAGGTTCCTAGGATTACAAGTTGCCGTCAACCAGAATAAGGCTGATAATCTGGCCGTCAATGACGAAGGTGGTCAGATACTTGTCGTTGGTGGTGTACTCACTGTGGCTATCAATGAGCTTAACCTCACGCTTCACGACGCCAGACTCAGCCAGCAGTTGGCACAGGAAGCTGTCCTGCTCTATACGTTGGTGACGCGGGCCAACACGCTCCACCTGGAACACGATGCACGGCTCCTCATGACGCAACTGACCTTCCACGTAAGCTGCAGACACCACAGTCTCGTCCTTGAAGCAATCGAACTGGTAGGTTTCCGCGAACGTACCCTCAGCGGCACGCTGCACAACCTGCTGGATGAAACGCTTTCCAATCTTACTTTTCATGGCAAACTCCTACAGTAGGAAGTGATGGTTGTGTAACAGGTGTTATGCGAACGAAAAACTCGGAATCAGGGCGAGGGGAGGGATGGCGCGAACCCGGCCCGACTTTATCTTCGTCGGGCACCCCGAGGGTGGGCTCCTGATAGAAGGCTTGCATGACAAGCCTTCTAGTGATGTGAGTCGTCTTTGCCCTTGTTATTCCTGTGTGTTGGATTGCTCCTTGGATGCGTCTGGCTTAGCCTGGCGCCCGCGGATACCATGCCACTTCCTCCAGCGGTACACTTCAATCTGTACGTTGTTGGGGTTGGCACCAGGCAGCAGGGCAGCCACCGCAGCTACAGCAGGCACAGCCTCGCCTTCTGCTTGCAGCTTACTGCACGCCAGCCATACATCCATGCAGTTACCTGGGCGCACAGGAGGCTTAACACCACCCTTCTCCCCTTGGAATGCAGCGGTGGGCTTGGGTGCATCTACCTGAACCTGTTCCATCTTAGGTGCCTCTGCCTTCTGCTTGGCCTTGACGCCCTTGGGCGCCTTGAGTGCAGCTTGCGGCTTGACAGCAGGCTTTGCGGCAGCCTTGGCAGGCTTAGCAACAGGAGCCTTCTTAGCAGCAGGCTTGCGGGTGGTCTTGGGTGCGCTAACAGTGGTAGCGGCTTTAGCGGCGTTTGCCATGATGTATCTCCTTACAGGAAAATGAGGTTGATAAAGCCAACTGCGAACGGTGCCACCATGATGCAGACACACAGAGCAGTTGCAACGCTGTAGAACTTGTCCATGTTGCCTCCTTCTGGTTGGGCCTTGTTGCTTGGCCATGTGCGTATATTGCCAACATCTTGGATTGGAAGCAACAACTATTTTCGCATAAGTAGAACTATTTTTATACCTCCATTCATGAAAGCAGCCAGGTTGCCCCGGCTGCACCTACCAGGCTACGCCACGCGCACCCACTGCAGATAGTTCTCCTTCCAGCTTTCGTCCTGCTTGACCAGGGCGAACCAGACTTTCTTCTTGGCCACATGGTGGAGCGGCTCCTGCACGAAGTCGAACCCTTCCACCCCTACTACGGCAATCTGCATTTCCATGCCGAACTGAATACGTCGACGTTTCATCTGCAGATTGTCTGCCAACCGCTGAGCCAGGTCTGGTGCACACTCACACCAGGCGCCCTGAAACGCGGAACCTTCCTCGCTGTAGCCAGCAAAAGCAACCTTGACGCCTTCCAGCACCACCTTGAGCCCTTTCTTCTCCAGTTCTTGCAGGTTTGCCACCACGCAATCGTAGAGGCTTCCTTCCGAGTCGATTTCCGACAAATGAGCCTGCACATCGTTGAGTTCCATACATCCTCCAAGTAGCTATTCGATAGGTGAAGTAACAAGCGAGTTAGTCACAACCCGAGCAAACCTACTTTATAGGCATCCTTGAGCGATTACAACACCCAAAGGCCAAAAATAATTTTCGTGCCAATACTGAAAAATAAAAATGGTGAAAATGTATTTTGGCGTTTTGATGGTGGTGGGAATTAGTTTTCGTTGAAAAGGGCGGTAAAAGGCAGTAAGTAGTAATAAAAAGAATATTAATTTAAAAAATAGTATACCCCTGTTACTGTAGTGTGACTTAAAGTAACTTTATTTTATGATTTCGACGCGTCACCTGTTTACGTTTGCGCATTAGTTACTTTACTTGGGATCACACCATTGCTACCCGTATACAAACTGCTCGTCCACCACAGGACCCCCCGTAAGTAACCTAACTTTAGTTGCACCCACCCCAACCAACAGCTACTATGCGTGCACGCGCCCTAGCGCACCCACCATAAACAGGAGGCTATCATGCCTAACATTCTCAAGGACAACGTGCACCACTACATCAACTTCCCAAGCTACCAGGAGGCGGTTATGTTCGCGGACAGCCTGCCCAACCTGGCATCTGCGGATTACCTGATTGCAGCCCTGCCCAACAGCCGCTATTGCCTGGTTGTGTTCGCTAACGACCTGTCCAACAAGTTCACTCTGCTGAACCCCGAGCTCATGCTGCCACCGCTCACCAATGTGGCAACCCTGGCAAACACCGCAGTTAACTCCGTCAAGAAGCATAGTGAAATTTGGGCTGTGCGGGTTGTGCGCCAGCGTGTGCCAACAGAGTACCTCGTGATTGCCAAAGACGAGGCCCTGGCGCGGGCCGCATACGCTGCCATCGCACGGCGCTTCACACCTGAGCCGGAGACGCCTACCACTGTACGGGCCATTAGCTGGCCGGAGGCTTTCCGACGTGTTGCTAATGGTGCGCGCATGTGGTTCGATTTCCTGGGCGAATACCAAGAGGCACATGCACAGGCGGGCCGGGCCGATGGGAATGCCCAGGCACCTGCTAGTGTGGCCACAGTGGAACAGCGTCCGGGTAACCTGGGTTTCACGGCGTGTGCCAAGGAAGACTTGCCTCCGAGCTTGCTGGGCGAAGAGGGTCTGCTGACTGAGCGCCAGGTACGGGAGGCGCGTATGGGCCATATGGAATATCAGAACCAGGGCTTGCAATCGAAGCTGTCTGACGCTATGGTGGAGCAACAGTTTCAGCGCGAAATGGCGCGCCAGGTACGTGACCTGCAATCCGACATGGAGTACAAGTGATGCGCATTGAACTCAGCTTCGACCCGGCCACCATTAGCCAAGGCAGCGAAGGCGCCTATGCCCTGCGTATGGGTGGCCTGGTGCTCAAGTTCTGGGCCTTGTACAAACGGAACCATGCTACCTCGAATGAGTTCCTTACCAGCCTGAAGGTTATGCAGTTGTGGCTGGATGAACTCAAGGAGGAAGGTTGCACCTACAAGATGTATACCAACATCGATGAGTTCATGGCTCTGCTGTCGCATTGCGGGTTCTATGGAACTGCTGTCACTGGGCGTTATGAAGAGATGTTGCGTTGGGTGGTTGCGCACTGGGACTACTTCAACCCGAATATCAACCGTAACGTGATCCTTACTTACAAGACGAAGATGCCTGTGCTGGTGAACTACAGCGTTAACGAAGGCGGCATCCGTGCCACTATTATTGAAGGGGAAGTGTGATGCCGTTTCTTATGCGTCTGATGGATCTGCTGTTTGGTGTTGACCACAATGCCATGTGCGAGCAGGCGGGCCGGCTGCTGGTTGTAACGACCATGCAGAAGATTGAGGATGCGGGTGAGCGCCTGGTGGAGTCCCGCAAGCTGTACCACCTGGGCATCGTTGCCATGGCCAACCCGCACCACGAATACTTCGAGGCTGGTATCCGCAATGCATTGTTGGAGCTGGGTTACGAGGACTGTGAACGTGACATCCATGGCCGCGAGATCAACACCAGTGACTGGAACCAGCTCTTTGGCAGCGATCCTAAGTGCCGGCATGACATAAAGGCACAGCCACGCGGTGGCGTGAAGTGCTGCAAGTGCGGTGGATGGTTCTGCTTCTAAATAGTTGTTGACCTTTCCTGGCGCTGCTATACAATGGCGTCACAACCAACGCAAGAGGTATCCGTTATGGCTATGCCAGCAGACCATAAGGGTTGGGCTCAACCAACCCGCACCGCTAACGCGAAGTTCCACTGGTTCAACGAGAACGCACGCTCCCTGTGCGGTAAGTGGAGCCTTGCCCTGGCATCCGACAAGGCTTTCGACCGTCAGGACATCGGCGCCTGCAAAGACCAGTGTAAGGAGTGCTGGCGCCGGTACAAGGCACTGGATGCTAAGCACCCTGTCATTGGCTACACGCCTGAGAAGAAGCGTGACCTTGTTGGTGTCAGCGACCCGAAGGAAGTGCGTGTCGTACGCATCATCGAGTACAAGGGCACAGAGGAATCCGTGCGCAAGGCCATCAGTCTTAGTCGCCAGGTGGGTGTTACTGAATGCACCGGCTACACGATGACCATTGCCGAGCACCTTAACGAGCTGCCGCCTTTGCTGGAGCTTGAGCCAGGCCAGGTTTCCGACGCGCTGAAGGTGGTAGCCAACAAGATTGTGGACAACCCCATTCCACCGGTTACGATTACACTAGACCAGATCCAAGACGCTGTCATTAAGCGTATCGTTAGCCCTTCTTTACAGATCCAAGTTGTTGGCCGAGGTACGCGAACCCTGCGTGAAATTGCGGAAAGCGGAACAAGTGCATACAACTGGCCCCTGCTTGGTGTTCGCTTTTATCAAGCTTCGGATGACTGTGTAATGGCCTATGTCTCAAAATCTAGACCTTTGAAAGGAACTCATATCGTGGGTCAAGGGAGTACCGGTGCTGAGGCATGGATCGACCTCATGGGTAAGCTAGGAGCTGTGTGATGAGGTCGATGCAATATGCTCTGTTCCGCTGGTACTGCTTCTTCGGCCTGCACCGTTGGGAGGTGATCCAAACGCTGGAGCAGAAGCTTCCTAACGGTAGCGTTCTGGCGACGCACAAGCTCACGCGCTGCCAGTGCTGTGGTAAGCTCGGGTACAAGAAGATTAAGTTTGACCTGACTTAGTCGTTGACCTCCACGTTAGCTGGTGTACAATGCCATCATACCTAACGTGGAGGTGTTAAATGAAAGCTGCTATCCTGGTTCTGTGTTCCGTTAACCACAAGTGGATGACGCCTGAGCACGCTTACCGCATCAAGGTTGGCTTTGCTGATGCCGAGTTCGTTCCGGTGAAGTTCATCAAATGAAAACCGTCCGTAAAATCTGGATTTGCAACCTGGCTATGTTCCTTTGCCTCGTTGCTATGGCATGGGATCTGTATTATGGCTAACAAATTGAGTGCAAGCCTTGGACTGGCGGCCCGTGCCGCAGGCGCCAAGGCGTATGCAAATGGATTTTGTGATGACTGTAACCCGTACGTGCAAAGCAGCAACCTGCACGGGCAATGGGCCGCAGGTTGGTACGCGGCAAAAGCGAGGGTGCAAGCATCCCCAATGTACCCGCCGTTCCTTTCGGAAGGCCCTGGCCTCAACTGCTTGTGGGACACGGGTATCATCCGTTTCGTCAGCAAGAACCACAGGCCATGTACCTACTGTTGGGTGCAACCGGATATGTTCCTGTACGAATGCATCCCTGGGTATGAACAGTCCCTGTTCGTTTCCTACAACGGCCTGCCGCCGCAGGCAACCATCGAACTACTCGGTAAATTGGGGGTGTGCTGATGCGCTTCTATGCCATGTGTGCCCTTGGGGTGGTTTGCCTGGTTATCACCTGCATGTTCCTTTACGGTGCCCTGAAGCGTAATGATGCCGAACTTGGTTTCATGGCTAGCTTCGGTGGCTTGGTGACCCTGTTGATTGTTGTCAGTGCGGTGGCCCTTTATGAATAAGTTTGAGGAAGTGTTCAACCGTGAGATTGAGCAGCATGAAGCCCGACTCAAGCGCGAGCATGGAACCATCCTCGTTGTCTGTGGCAACCCTGGTAAGGTTGACTGGGTACGCCAGCGTTTCATCGACTTCGATATTGATGCTATTGTCATCGATGCTGACGAACCCTATAAAGGTGATGCCCGGGTAACTGACGGCAGCTTCGACGAGCTTCGTACCGATGCCTTTAAGATGTTCGAAAAGTTCGAACGCTTGGTGGTTGACGTAAAGACAACACATCCTGGTATACTACAGTTCGAACTGCCAGTGCGGAAACAACGCAAGGGTAAAGGTGAACGTAAGAAGAACAGGGCCAACCGATGGAATGGACGACCGAAACACTTGTAATGGCTTGCGTATACCCAGGTTTGCTTCTGTTCTGCCTGGGCGTTACATTGGCTGCGTTGCACATCACTAAACCCATCAAGCTATAAGGTGACCTATGACCACAGTAAGCGAACAAGCTCAAGTACTTGAGCAACTCGACCGCATCGTTAAGATCTTCGTATCCAGCGAAGGTAAGGTGCGCCCACACTTCTTCATGACCGGCCCGTCTGGTTCTGGCAAATCTCATCTGGCTGCACTGCTGGCTGAAATGAACGACATCGGCATCCTGGAAATCAACGCGGCGCAGTTGACCAAGGAAGGCACCAGCGGCAACAGCCTGTCGAAAGCCCTGGCCCCGCTGGGCAATAAGTCTGGCAAGCCAACTATCTGCTTCGTTGACGAGTTCGACAAGCTGTTCATCAGCGGCAACAGCAATAGCGAGATGGCGCACGAGACCACCAATGGCGTGCAAAACGAATTCCTGAAGGTGCTGGAGAGCAGCACCACCAGCGTGTTCGGTGACTACGGCAAGTACGTGCAGATTTCCATCGACAAGGTGCTGTTCATCTTCGCTGGTGCCTTTAACGGTGAAGAAGACGTTGGCCTGGATCGCCTGCGTGACTTCGGTATCAAGACCGAATTCCTGGGCCGGGTCGGCCTGGTGTACAACCTGAAGAAGATGAGCGTGGAGTCCATGGAGGTGGCCTTGCGCAATAGCAGCCTCCTGAAGAACTACCTGCGGCTGTTTCCTAGCTGTGAGGAAGAAGCTGTGGTCAAAACGATCATGGTGGAAGTGCACGCGCAGTTCGAGAAGAACACCCTCGGCATCCGCCTGCTGAACACCCTGCTGCACCAGTATTTCATCAACGATGGTGTGCTGCGTAAAGAAGTGGTGGAGAAGAGCACGTTTCAGCAGACCCTGGAATTTCGTAAGCCGGTAGAGTTCACGGGTAACCTCGCTCCGCAATAAGGCACAAGTAATCCTTGCGGTAGGGGTAACAGCTGTTATAATGCAGCTACACCCACCGCAAGGACCTTGGAGGTCTTATGGAACAGCAAGCCAAAGTCTGGAGCCCCTTCCAGCAAGATATCTTCAGTTTCGTTGGTAATGGCCAAGGAAACGCCATCGTTACCGCTGTCGCCGGTAGCGGTAAGACCACCACCCTGGTGGAAGCCATTAAGCAAGCTTTCGGCAACGTTATCTTTCTGGCCTTCAACAAGACCATTGCTGACGAGCTGAAGAGCCGTGGGGTCAACGCCCGTACCTTCCACTCTCTGGTCTTTTCGCCGGTGATGAAGTCCCGCAACGCCAAGGACATCGAACAGAACAAACTGCGTAAGCTGTGCGACCAGAACCTCAAGGGTCTGGACAACAGCCTGTACAGCACCTTCATCTGCCGTCTGGTTGGCCTGGGCCGCCAGGCTGGTATCGGCTGCCTGGTTCCGGATGTGGAAGAGCAATGGTTGCAACTGTGCATCCACCACGACATCGAGCCTGAGCACGAAGAAGCCAACCTGGGACGAGGCCTGGAACTGGCAAGCGAGCTGCTCAGCTGGTCGAATGCTTCACACATGGTTGACTTCGACGACCTGCTTTACTTCGCGGTCAAAGATGGCATTTCCCTACCCAAGTTCCACAGCATCTTTGTGGACGAGGCCCAGGACACCAACGCCATCCAGCGCGCCATCCTGCGCAAGATTATGTTCCCCATCAGCCGTCTGGTAGCGGTCGGTGACCCTGGCCAGGCCATCTACGGTTTCCGTGGTGCGGACAGTGAGTCCATGAACCTGATTGCCAGCGAGTTCAACTGCATTCAGTTGCCACTGTCCATCAGCTACCGCTGTGCACAGAGCATCGTTAAGTATGCGCAGCAGTGGGTTCCGCACATCCAGGCCTCCCCAACTGCACCAGAAGGTGAGGTTGTTGACCTGAAGGACAACTGGAAAACCGAGCTATTCCAAGCCGGTGACCTTGTGGTGTGCCGCAAGACTGCCCCGCTGTTGACCACAGCTTACACCATGATGCGCAAGCGCCAGCCTGTAACGGTCATTGGCAAGGAGATTGGTGCAGGCCTCAAGGCCATGATTCGCAAGATGAACACCAACGACCTGGACGAGATGCAACGTAAGTTGCACAAGTGGGTCATGCGCCAGGTGGAGAAGCTCATCGCCCGCAATGAAGATGGTAAGCGCGAGGAGCTGGAAGACAAGGCGTCTGCTATCGACGTGCTGGTGGACAGCATGGATCCTGGGGCAACAGTGACCGACCTGCTGCTGGTGATCGACGAGCTGTTCAAGGACAAGCTCAACGCGGTTCGCCTGTGCACCATTCACAAGGCTAAGGGACTGGAAGCCCCTACCGTCTATTGGTTGGGCCGCAACGAATGCCCGTCCAAGTGGGCGCGCCAAGACTGGCAGAAGCAGCAGGAAGTCAACCTGTGCTACGTCGCCGCCACTCGGGCTATCATGCGGCTAGTTCTGCTGAACACGAAGTAACTGTGGCCAGCAAGCACCAAAGAGCCCACACAGAGGCCAGGCGCCGCGCAAAGCGCCTGGGTTTCTGCTGGGTATGGCCCAATCCAGTTCTTTGTGTGGCGGAGCCCTGGTTGTATAAGGAATGTGCAACCAAAGGAAGTGCCCCGCATAAAGATGCAGTTTGTTTCGGTACTGGGGTTGTGGAACCATAACAGCCGTTATAAACTACCCTGAACTAACAGGAGATGTGCAATGGATAAAGAACGTGCGATTGAAAAGATCAAGAAGTGTCTTGCTCTGAGTAAGTCCCCAAACGCCAATGAGGCGGCCGCAGCACTGCGCCAAGCACAGGCCATGATGCGTAAGTACAACGTCGAAGAGCACGAGGTTTCGGAATACACCAACGAATCGGTGGACATTCCCATCCAGAAAAGCAAGAAGCCTCCTATCCATATGACGGCCATGGTCAACATTATTAAGGAAGCCTTCCTGGTTGAGCCGGTCTTGGAGACACGAATCGGTGTTAGCGATGAAAGCTACCGGGTGCGTTACTTTGGCCCGACCGAAAGAGTGTTGCTGGCACAGTACGCGCACGTTGTTGTCTGGCGGGCTATGGAGGCCGCTTGGCGCCAAATGCTGGTAGAGTCGCCTTACCTCAAGGGTGAACGCGGCGCACGCACAAGCTTCTTCTACGGTTGGCTGTCTGAAGTACGCAGCAAACTGGACGAAATTGCCTGGGAACGCGACGACCACGAACAGACCGAGCTGGCCAAGGTGCGTTATTATGGACGTGAGCTGGTAGCCGGCAAATCCCGGGATATCAAAGTTGATGACACGGTAGCTGGTGCAGGTGCTCTAGCGGCTAAGGATTTCAGTATTCACCGTCCGGTGGGTGAAGAGCGCGTGAGGATTGGCCGTGAATAACTACCTGGGTCACCTTCGTGACAAACTCAAGGAAGTTGGTTGCACCTTTAGTAAAGAGGAGCAACCTGGAATCGAACGTGTTTACTGGCATTGCTTCCTCGATGGGCAGTGCATAGCCACAGAACCCACCCTCGGCCGCTGCATCAAAGTTGCCGCCGAATTGCTGGGAGAAATGTGATGGCTCGTCATGTCTGGCGCGACGAACAGCGCCGTGGTTTGAAGAAGAACCCTCCACGCGGTAACATCTACGGTGAGCACCTGCCACTGCCGTATGTCAACCCAAACGCTTACGACCGCGTCAAGGACAAGGTTGCCATCCCCAAGGAATGCCGTTACTGCCTGTGTGATGTGGAGCTGGTCAACAACAGCACTGTATACGGTAAGGAGTACGGGAAGTGGCCGTTCGTTTACCTCTGTACTGGTTGTGGTGCGCGGGTCAGCCTGCATCCTGAAACCGATCTTCCGATGGGTTACCTGGCAAACCACGACGACCGGGAGGCCAGGCGGCGTTCCAAACCCCTGTTCCAGAACATGACAGACAGGTTCTTCGAAGGTAACCGCAACAAATCCTACAAGTGGTTGGCTGAAAAGATGGGCATTCCAAAGAGTGAGTGCCACTTTAGCATGTTCGACGAAGACCGCTGTTGGCGTGCTTATCGTATCATGTATGAGGTGTTTTTTGAAGGTAGCACAAATATCGTTGCTTGACTTTTTAACAAGCGTTACAATGGCGAAATTGTGCTTGGGGTAGTTTATGAATTTGGATTCAATCTTTCCTGGTGGTTTTGTTCCCAAGGAGAATAGCGAAGAAGTGCAGCAGTCCGCAACCCTTGGGGAAGCGGACGCCAAGCACATTGCCGCTATGGAACGCTACCAGGCAACCGTCAAAGAAGAAATGCGCCAGGCGTACATCCGTAGTGCCATGGCGTATGACGAAAGCCCTACACGTTACGATCCCTTTGACCCTGAGCGCCTGCAACAGCTCGTTGTCGAGGCTGCATATTCACAGGTACTGCGCCGCCCGGTGCACTCGTACAAGGATGCCCTCGACATTGCATATGAAACTTGTGCAGTGTGGTCAAGAGAGGACAGCGGAGAAGTTACGGACTTCGATGTTGCCATGGCGCTTCTCGCCGAAGAAATGGATTCCCTGGTAGCAGAACGCGAACGCCGCCGAGTTGCCTGGCGCGTTGCTGTACAGACTCGCAACAAACTTCTTGAAGAGCAGGATGCTATTGTCAAGAATGCGCACCAGTTGTATAACGAAATCCGAAACGATATCGACGCAAACTCGAAGAAGGCGGCAGCGATGCGCAAGCAACGCAAAGTCGGCCCCAACCTTTAATCATACGATGCACGCATCGAGGTAGTTATGTCTCAGCCAACTCCCCAGGAACTTTTCGAACAGCGCTACATCACTTCCAGTGAGATCTGTGAGCGTCTGCGCGTTAACCGTACTCAGCTGTTTCACCGCCGCCAGCGTAAACAGCTCCCGGGTGAGATCACCATCAAGAACCAGAACATCATGCTTTGGGAACGCGATTTCATTGAGCCGTTCCTCACCGAGTGGGAAGTGTCCCTGAACAATAAAAGGACTGCCCGCGCATGAGCCATGGAATGTTCTGGGCGAACATTCCAAACGAGCTGAAGGTTTTACGTCAATGGTGTTACACGGATCCCCGTGATCCCGACCCCAAGCAAGTCAAGGCACCGCGCAAGAGCGGCGGTTACCTTGCCAGCAACGTAAAGCCCAGTGATTGGATGTCGTTCGAAGAAGCTTGCTATAACGCAGAGCGCACTGGTGGCCACATTGGCATCATCCTTACTGAATCCGATCCGTATACCGTTATTGACTTGGACGTTTGCAACGAGCAGACGCAGCTAGCAAAGGGTGAGCCTCGCGACCCAAGCCTGTGGACGACCCAAGAAAACCTCGACCGTTTTTGGGCTATCAGCCAGGCGTTCAACAGCTACACCGAGATTTCAGCGGGTGGCATTGGCCTGCACATCATGGTTAACGGCGCCATCGGTAAAGGTTGCCGCCGTGACGGCGTGGAGGTTTACTCCCGCGAACGTTTCATGATTTGCACAGGCAACATTATCATCAACCAGCCCATCCTTCCACACCAGGATCTGTTGGAGATGCTGGTCAAGGAGATTCGGCTGGCCCAAGAGTTGGAGATTCCCAAGATCGACCTTATCGAATATGATGAGGAATTAACGGACGAGGAAATTTTCAACAAGGCAGCATCGGCTGAGAACGCTGAGAAGTTTAACCGCCTGTGTGCTTGCACATCCAACAACCTGTTGCAAGGAACCAAGGGTTCTTGGACGCAATTGGGCTACAAGAGCCAGTCCGAAGCTGACTTGGCGCTGATGTCAATCTTCACGTTCTACAGCAAGTCGAACGAACAGTGCCGCCGTTTGTTCCGCATGTCGGGCCTTGGCCGCCGTGAGAAGTCAAGCAAGGACAACCGCCACCTCGACAACTGCTTGCGCCTCATTCGTTCCCGCCAGGCTAAGAGCGAAGAAATCAACCTGGAACAAATGGCCAGGGCCGCGGAGTTGGCTGCGCAGTACGCACTTGAGCAAGCCAACAACCACCAGGCGGGCACGCTTATGCACGTTACCGGCCAGGGCGAGCCAACGGTGCACCCTGCGCCCGCCGCTGCCGCTGTGGCCAGCCTGGCCCACATACCACAGGCAGACGACGGCATTGCCTGGCCACCTGGCATGGCTGGGCAGATGGCGTACTTCGTTTATCAGTCGTCACCGCGTCCGGTTAAGGAAGTGTCTATCGTTGCTGCTATTGGCTTCCTTGCTGGGGTGTTGGGCAAATCCTACGGCTTTAGTCAGTCCGGCCTCAATATGTATATCACGTTGGTGGCCCGTTCCGGTGTTGGTAAGGAGGCCATGCACAGCGGTATCGCCAAGCTTCTGCAGGCGGCAGCGGAGCGCCAACCGCCAGCTTCCAAGTTTATTGACTTTACCTCCTATGTATCAGGCCCGGCGCTGACTAAGGCAGTTATCGGTAACAGTTGCTTCCTTAACGTCTGCAACGAGTGGGGGCGCCGCTTGGAGCGCTTGGCCAAGGACAACGCCAACGACAGTGCTATGCACTCACTGCGCACCACCATGACGGAGCTTTACCAGAAGTCCAGTAATGATTCCATCGTTGGTGGCATGGGCTATTCGAATAAGGACTCTAACATCTCCTCCGTGAATGGGGTTGCCTACTCCTTTGTGGGAGAAGCTACCCCCGGCAAGTTCTTTGGCAGCCTTACCCCTAGTATGATGGAGGACGGTTTCCTTTCGCGTTTCTGGACTGTTGAGCATGTGGGTGACCGCCCCGACCTCAACGAGAACCCCATCCTTACCCCAAGCAAGAGCCTGGCTGATGCGCTAGGGGAAATGTGCACACAGTCGCTGAACCTTCTGGCACGCGGTAACCAATGCATGGTGAACCGTACCGAGGGTGCTGCACAAATGATTAAGACGTTTGGCATTGAATGTGACACCAACATCCGCGGTAGCGAGGACGAAGGCTTCCGCCAGATGTGGAACCGGGCGGCCCTGAAGGTTATGCGCATTGCATCCTTGCTGGCAGCGGCGGATAACTGGATCAATCCTGTGGTCACTGAGGAGCATGTTACCTGGGCATTGGATGCTATCCGCAGAGACATTCAGCTGTTCGAAAGACGCATCGTAGAAGGTGATGTTGGTGGAGCTACTGACCACAACCTGGGCGCCAAGATGCGCGCCGTCATTGGTAAATACATCCGCGGCCAGTACCCCAACACCAAGACGCTTTCGTATAGCCCCGAAATGATGAAGAACCTTATCATCACCAAGCGCTTCTTGGCGGCCAAGTGTGCAGGCGCAGCCGCGTTTTCCCAGCACAGGTCTGGTTCGCAATATGCCATCGACAACACCATTAAGGCTCTTATTGACAACGGCTATCTTAGCATCGTTGACAAGACGGAGCTGGTAAAGAATCACGCCTTCCACGGCGTGGCGTATCGGGTGCTTGACACCCTTTAACCTGGAGAGCAACATGAACACCAAACATTACATTCCGCAAGCCCTGGTGACCTGTTCCACCAGCTTCCACAGTGACAAAGTAGCGGCTGACAACCTCATTGAGGGGCTGGAAGCTGTTTATGTAGCTGGTGACAACCTGGACAGTCTCAAGAAAGCTGTGTTCTACGGTAAGGGTGAATCCACCCGTGAGAACGGCGTTGGCGCCGAGCACATTCTGCAGTACATTTCCCCTGACCGTGCCAAGGCTATCCAGATCCTGCACGGGGTGGTGGGCTGCGCCACCGAGGTTGGCGAGATGGCAGAGGCGGTCACCAAAGCCTACGACGAAGGCGTGCCGGTGGATCTGGTTAACCTCAAGGAAGAGATGGGTGATATCCTGTGGTACATGGCTATCCTCATGGACGCGCTGGGCACCAACTTCGAAACCGAGATGGCGCGTAACATCGCCAAGCTTCGCCAGCGCTACGGGGAGAAGTTCAGCGAGTTCGACGCCAACAACCGCAACCTGGATGCCGAGCGTGGGCAGCTGGAGCTGTTGGACGAAGGCCAAGAGCACTATTAAGTAATCCGTAACGCCTGTTGTGCATCCCGCCAACAGGCGTTAAACTAGCCCCAACACCAACCAACGGAGTTAACCATGAGTCAGATTCCTGCAAATGAGGTAAGCCAAAAAGACCTCGAAGAGTGGTACAAAGTCCAGGAAGAGCTGTCGGCGCTGAAAAGCCGCGAAATCCTGCTGCGTAACAAGATCTTCAAGGGCCTGTTCACCGATCCGAAAGAAGGCACCAACACCCACACCCTGTCCGACGGCTACGCCATCAAGGGTCAGCACGTTATCAACCGTTCGGTTGACGTTGCATCGCTCACCAACATGCGCGAGGAGCTGGACAAGGCCAAAGTGCCGGTGGAAAGCCTCATCAAGTACAAGCCCGAATTGGCTGTTGCCGAGTACCGCAAGCTCAACGACGAGCAGCGTGCTATGTTCGACGCTGTACTCATCATCAAGCCCGGTACGCCGCAGCTGGAAATCGTCAAGCCCAAGCGCGCCAGCTGATGTCGGTCTATACCCTGTATACTGATGCGTCCTTCTGCCCGCGTGAGCGGGTAGGGGGATACGGGTTCAGGTTGCATGGTATGGCAGCCAAGGGGAAGCCCGCCATGCGTCTTGGTGGCGGCGCCCTGGCCCATCCGGTTACCTGCAACAACACTGCGGAGATGACGGCTATCGTAATGGCCTTTCTGCGCCTGGCCTCCTGTGGCCATATAGAACAAGGGGATAAAGTCAAAGTAATAACCGACTCATTCTTCTGCATAGACCGGCTTCAGAAGCTGAAGAAGTTGCGGTGCACAGAAGAGCAGAAAGCGCTAGTTGCCCATTTTGATGCAACTGTTGAAAGGCTTTCTTTGGATGTAAGTTTTAAGTACGTGCGTTCCCATACTTCTGGGATGGCATATAATATCGGAAACAACTGGTGTGACCGTGAGGCTAAGAAGCACATGGAAACCGCCAGGCGCAAACACAAGGCGAATGGAAACAATGAAACCGAATCTTGCATGTGATTGGAAACAGGATAAAATCAAGTTCCCGGCAGTATGCATGCCGAAGCTGGATGGTGTTCGTGCCCTGAACAACCAAGGTGTTCTGTTCGGCCGCAGTATGAAACCTATCGCCAACCTGTTCACCCGGCGCTACTTCAGCCACGACCATCTGCAGGGTATCGACGGTGAGCTGGCTGCTGAGCTGGAAACGCACGCAGACCTTTGCCGCCTGACCACAAGTGCGGTGCAGACTGTTGAGGGCGAGCCGTGGGTCATGTGGTGGGCCTTCGATCTGTACGACGCCGAACTGGACTACTGGAACCGCTTGCTGGCCCTGGAAGAAAAGGTTCGCTCGTTGCAGGCCGTTGGCGCAGCCGGGGCAGACCGCATTAAGGTGGTGCCCTACCGCATCTGCAATACGCTGGAAGAAGTTATCGCGTTTGATGACGAAAACCTGGCTGCTGGTTACGAAGGAACGATCGGGCGTTGGGCGCATGGCAAGTACAAGCAAGGCCGCAGCACCGCGAACGAAGCCACTTACTGGCGTATTAAACGCTTCATTGACGGTGAAATTATCGTTGACGAAGTGCTGGAAGGCCAGCAAAATAACAACGAGCTGGAACAGAACGAGCTGGGTTATGCCAAGCGTTCCACCCACCAAGAGAACATGGTGCCGAACCAGATGGTTGGCGCACTAATGGGAACGGCAATGGGCGACGTAGTGGATCCATCCACGGGCAATGTGGTCATCCAGAAGGGGCAGCGTATCAAGATCGGCGCTGGTGCAATGAACCACCAGGAGCGGTCTAGCTTCTTTAAAGACCAGTCCAAGATCCTGGGTAAGATTGCCAAGTTCAAGTTCTTCCCCAAAGGTATCAAAGATAAACCCCGTTTTCCGATCTTCACTTCCTTGCGTGACCCGGCTGATATGTAAGTTGTAATCGGCTTTGTAACAGGTGTATAATTAGCTTCCCTAGTAGAAAGGTGCTCAAATGAGTATTCTCCAATGTGTGCAAACCGGCATCACCCCAGCGGGGATCCGCATGGTGGTAGCCGCGCAAGAAAAGATGGGTAAAACTACCCTTTGTTCCCATGCACCGTGGCCTCTGCTGATTCCATTGGAAGTTGGTTTCGCCGGTGTCAACATGCCGAAGACCCCCATGCTCCAGGAGTTCAGCCATGTGCTGCAACTGGTGGATGAGATCACGCAGATGTGCCAAGCCGGCCAGTTCGGTTATCGCACGCTGTGCTTCGACAGTGCCACCGCCCTGGAGCGCATGATCCACGACCATGTTATCAAACTGGATCCCGCTTCCAACAACGGCACCAAGAAAACCATCACCATGGAAACCACTCATGGTGGCTACGGTAAAGGCCACACCATGGCCAACACCTTCTTTTCCCAATTCCTGCAGAAGCTGGATATCTTGGCGGTTAACTTCGGCCTGAATATCCTGTTCACTGCACACGTCTTCAGCGCCAAGATTCAAGACCCAACAGCAGGTGAGTACGATTCCTGGGATGTGCTGTTGCACTCCCCCAAGAACAACAAGACTTACGGCAAGCGGGAGATCCTGACGCAGTGGGCGGACTGTATCGGCTTCCTTTACGAGCCCATCTACGTGACGGCCTCGGAAGGGAAAGGCGGTATCTCTAAAGGGGTATCGCAGAACAAGGGCCGTGTCTTGGGTGTATCCAGGACGCCGATGTACACAGCGGGAAACCGCTACGGAATGGTTGGGGAAATTCCGATGCCCTCCCCACCGCAGAACGGGTGGAATGCTTTTGCTGACGCCCTGTACCGCACTTGCGGTATCAACCTCTACACGCAAACACAATAAGGGCATTGCCCTAGGAGAAGTAAAATGGCACAACTCGGTTTTGACGCTAGCCAGGTGGCACCTGATGCCGGTCAGATGGGCGCGCTTCCTGCTGGTTGGGTGGTGGTTGCCATGACCGCCAGCGAAATCGTTCCCACCCAGGCCGAAGGCGGTGCTCGCCTGAAAGTGACCCTGGATGTCCTGGAGCCCGAGTGGGCGAAGGGCCGTAAGGTGTTCGAAGGCTTCAACATCCGCAACGCCAACCCGGTCGCGCAGGAAATCGCCTACAAGCAACTCAGCGCGGTCTGCCACGCTGTGGGCATTCTGCAGGTGCAGGACTCCGAGCAACTGCATGGCCGCCCGATGAAAGTGAAGCTGAAGGTCGTTCCGCCGGTGTACGAAGACGACGGTGTTACTGTCAAGTACGCTGACAAGAACGAAGTGGTGGCCTGGAAGCCGGTCAACGAAGCTGTCGAGCTGATCAAGCAGCCTGCTTCCGGTGGTGCACCGGCTGGCAACCAACAGCCGCAGGGCGGTTACCAGCAGCAACAGCCGCAGGGTAACTTCCAACAGCAGCCGAACAACGGCGGCCAGATGCAGCAAGGCAACTTCCAGCAGCCGAACGGCCAGATGCAGCAGCCGCAAGGCCAGCAGAACTTCCAGCAGGGCAACCAGGGCAACTTCCAGCAACAACAGCCCCAGGGTCAGCAGAACTTCCAACAGCAGCCCAACGGCCAGCAGCAGAACATGCAGCAGCACCCGCAGGGTCAGCAGAACATGCAGCAGGGTCAACAAAACTTCCAGGCTCAACAGCCTTGGGAGCAAGGCCAGCAGCAGAACATGCAGCAAGGCAACTTCCAGCAGCAGAACGGCCAGCAGAACGGCGGTAGCCCCAACCAGGGCGGCCAGGGTGGTTTCGACCCGAGCCAGCAGCAGTACCCGCAGGGCAACCCGAACGGCCAGGTGCAGCAGCAGAACGTCCAACAGCAGGCGGTGAATCAGCAGCCGGACCAGGCAGCTCAGACCGCAGGCCAGGCGACCCCGCCGTGGCACAAGCCGCAAGGCCAACAATAAGTCCAGGCTGTTAACAAGTCCCGCCCTAGTGGCGGGACTTTTAGGAGGGAAGATGCTAATTGCAACCGATTCAGCCGTTCAGCCAGTTCTGGCAGTCAAAACCCTAAAAGCCATCAATGACCACATGGAAGCCGATCAAGGCGCGTCCTATCGTGGCTGGTTAGGGCGTATCATTCCACACATGGGTGATGCGTATCGTACAGATGAAAGCCCGTTCCGTACCCACCTGGGGGCTTCCCTTATCGGACGGGAATGCTCCCGTGAGATTTGGTACGGTTGGCGCTGGGCTACCCGCAAGAAGTTCGACGCCCGTATTCTGCGCCTGTTCAACCGTGGTCACCTGGAGGAAGCACGGTTCATTGCCCTCCTTATGATGATCGGTTGCCGGGTTGCACAACAGGACGAGAACGGTAACCAGTTCACCATTACAGGGGCGGAAGGGCACTTCGGGGGTTCCGGAGATGGTATTGTTTTTGGCTTGCCCGACCTTATGCCTGGCCAGGCCGCTGTCATCGAATGTAAGACCCACTCAGAAAAGTCGTTCAACGAGCTTAAAAAGAACGGCGTGCGCCTGGCCAAGGAAGAGCACTACACGCAGATGCAAGTGTACATGAGGAAGATGAGCTTCGCCGTTGCTCTGTACATGGCAGTTAACAAGAACACGGATGAGATTTATCTGGAGCTGGTGTCGCTGGATCCCAACCATGCCGACGTTTACATCGAGCGCGGTGAGCGTATGGTATGGGAGGGCTCCCCGCCTGAAAAGATGCGTGGGGCAAGCGCTGGCTTTTGGAAGTGCCGTTTTTGCGACCACAAACCCGTCTGCCACATGGGTGCAGACCCTGACCGCAACTGTCGTACCTGCACATACTCCAAACCCGTTGCCGGTAAGCAGTGGCAGTGCACACGCAACGCGCCGGATAATGTGGTCATCAGTAAAGAGACACAGTTCGTTGGTTGCGCAGATTATAGAAGGATGCACAACATATGATCGTTGACCGTTCGTACCAGACGGAAGCCGTGCGTTGTGTCTGGGATTACTTCGAACACAACTTCGGGAATCCGATTGTTGCTATGCCAACAGGAACGGGTAAGTCCGTCGTGATTGCCAGGTTTATCGAGAGCGTTCTGCGGGAGTACCCCAGGCAGAAGATCATGGTTATCACCCATGTCAAGGAGCTCATTGAGCAGAACTACGAAAAGTTTTGTAGCTTATGGCCAGGTGCACCGGCTGGCATCTACAGTTCTGGCCTTGGCCAACGTGATGTAATGAGTCGTGTTATCTTCGCTGGTGTGGCCTCCGTTGCCAAGCGCCCCGGCGAATTTGGTCATGTGGATCTGGTGCTCATTGACGAATGCCACCTGCTAAGCCCAAGCGAAACGACTATGTACCAGTCGTTCATCCGCTTCCTTACGACCGTTAATCCGTACCTCAAGGTCATTGGTTTCACCGCCACACCCTGGCGCCTGGGGCAAGGAAGTATTATCCAAGAAGATTCCATTTTCACGGATATTTGCTTCGACATCACCAACATGTGGGCCTTTAACCGGCTCATCGCAGAAGGCTACCTGGCACCGCTGGTTCCCAAGACTACCAGAACCGTCCTTGAGCTTGATGGTGTACACATCCGCGGAGGGGATTATATCCCAGGCGAGATGCAGAAGGCGGTAGACCGTGACCACATCACCAGGGCGGCGCTCAACGAGGCTATGGAGTACAGTGAGACCCGGCATTCATGGCTTATCTTTGCTTCCGGCATTGAGCACGCCGAGCACATCCATGAGATCCTGCAAGAGTTTGGTGTGCCTGGCGGTATCATCCATTCTAAGATCGACCCCGACACGCGGCGCACCAACATCGAGAAGCACAAGTCCGGTGAGTTTACCTATCTGGTGAACAACAACGTCTTAACGACTGGCTTCGACAACCCTCGTATTGACTTAATCCTGTGCCTGCGCCCAACGTTGTCGACTGTGCTGTGGGTGCAGATGCTTGGTAGGGGCACGCGACCGTTCCCAGGTAAGAATAACTGCCTGGTGCTTGACTTCGCAGGCAACACGCGCAAGCTTGGGCCAATCAACGACCCAGTTATTCCTCGTAAGAAAGGTGAGAAGGGTGGCAGCGCGCCTGTGCGTAAATGTGAGAAGTGTGGTGCGCTGGTGCATGCCTCGCTGCGCATCTGCGGGGCACCCATAGAAGGCACCGACCAGTTCTGCGACCAGGAGTTTACTTTCGAGACTAAGCTAAACCTGGAAGCGTCTAGCACTGCACTTATCAAAGGTGATCTTCCAATCGTAGAGCCGTTCCGGGTAGACCACATCACGTATAAGAAGCATGTGAAGATGGGCAAGCCTGATTCCATGTGCGTCACCTACTACTGTGGGCTTAAACAGTTCAAGGAGTTTGTTTGCCTTGAGCATGGTGGCACTATCTCCCACAAGGCGAAGCAGTGGGTCAAGGAGCGTTTAGAAGTTAGTGTTGACAAGGTGGATGCACTTCTGCTACTCGCTGACCAGATTAAGCCCACTACGCACATCCGGGTATGGATCAACCAGAAGTATCCTACCATCATGAGCCATTGCTTCGACGGAACCAATTTCGGCAAAGAAGAGAGTGACGGCAGCAAACCTTCCCAGGAAATGGTGGATAACATGGCCGGCCCTGGTGCACCGAAGCCCGAACCCAATATGGATTATGATTCTTTTGATGACGACATACCGTTCTAGTTGCAAGGCAGGTTAACAAGTGTTAGCCTGCGTTCACAATTGTTAAAGGAGCTACAAATTGAAGAAGCCTCGTAAAGAACACGCTGATATTGAGATCAGCGTCCCCAACCCAAACTTCGGTATTAGCATCCCTAAGAAGGGCGCAGGGAGTTACCAATGGCAGCGGTTGGAGGAAACCTTCCACACCGTTAAGTCTGCTCGCCTGCGTCTTAAGACCATGGGCGTCCGCGCTGGCCTCATTCACACGCCTGACGGTGACCTGAATTACACGCCGTATCAGGAAAGCCAGGAAGTGGACGAATGAGTTACGCTGTGGTCAACCGGGAAACTTGTACGTTCTTGCCCATCAAACATCACCAGCTGGATGTTGTTTGCAATATGTGCTGGATCGAAGCCAACCACCTTGGGTTGCACATCTTCAACACGTATGATAAAAACGCGCTGAAGATGCTGACCGACCTGGAGTTGTTGCTGCTTTATAAGAACACCACGGGACAGGACAAGGCACCGCGCTTCGGCGAGCCTCTTCGCAAGCTGTGCGTCGAGTTGTCACAGCGCGTGCCAGACCTCCAGGTGGAGGCGCACCGTGTGCACATGCAAGCGGAATCCATCCCAAGTGACCACAGCGAGCTGTACAAGTACAACCCCAAAGGCACCACACCTATCAAGGTAGATAGCCTGTTCAAGCACGATCCGATCCTTGTGCCAAGGGCTGAGAATGAAAAGCTCGTAGCTGATTCCCCCATTGCTGACGCCCCTGTGCGCCCAGCAGCAAGCCGCCCAGCCTGGCCCGCTACACCACCAGCCCCAGGCGCGCAAAGTGCAGCAGTCGGCCAGGGCGGCCCGGTAGCGCCCTGGCAAAAGGCCCCGCCACCCGCTGCCAAAGTAGCCGGGCCGAGCGACACGCAAATAATCGCACCTTGGTTGAAAAAGTAGTTGCATTGCCCAAACTTTCATTATAGCATTGGCTTCCTTAGTAGGAATTCATCGTAACACAATTTACCTGGAGAAAGGCAATGAACAAGTTCCTCAAACTGCATGTCCTGGGCCTGCTGGCCGCAAGTTCCGTTCTGATGGCTGAAGCCGGCGACGGCGGTGATGGTGGCGCTGCTGGCAACGCTGCCGAGCTGGAAGCGGCCCGCAAAGCCGAAGAAAAGCGTCTGAAAGACGAAGCCAAGGCCGCCGAGAAGGCGGAAAAGAAACGCCTCGCCGACGAGGAAAAAGAGCGCAAGAAGGCTGAAAAAGAAGCCGAGAAGCAGCGCAAGGAGCAGGAGAAGCTCGCCGCCAAGGAAGCCGCCAAGGCGTCCCAGCCGGAAAGCAACGGCGTGAAGCGTCCCAAGGCTGAAGGTCTGTGCGGCCAAGCCTGGGCGGTGTTCGACGAAGTGTCGCAGCA
>JAAIGF010071994.1_pt1 | contig 29824 bp, 19 predicted proteins | sample 6487441 | NCBI WGS metagenome assembly JAAIGF01 (sample SAMN13974129, study PRJNA590717) | phyllosphere metagenome | biome: pepper field; feature: multiple bacterial spot infested pepper fields; material: pepper leaves; isolation source: leaves from pepper fields | host: Capsicum annuum ... | reverse complement strand
TGATCCCGCTCTACGTCCTGCTGAACGCCGTCGGCCTGCAGAACTCGCTCGTCGGGGTGGCCCTGGTGATCACCATGTTCCAGTTGCCGTTCTCGATGTTCATGATGCGAGTGTCGTTCGAATCGGTCCCCAAGGAATTCGACGAGGCCGCCATGGTCGATGGGTGCTCCGCATTCAGCGCGCTGTGGCGCGTGCTGATCCCCGCCGTCAAGCCGGGATTGATCACCGTCGGGTTGTTCGCCTTCCTCACCGCGTGGAACGACTTCTTCGCGCCGCTCATTCTCATCAACGACTCCGCGCGGATGACGCTGCCTCTCGCGGTCGCCAACCTGCGGGGCCAGGTCCAGGGCGTCGTCGACTACGGCGCGACGGAGGCGGGGGTCGTCGTGCTGGCGCTGCCCTGCATCCTTCTCTTCCTGATCCTTCAACGTCATTACGTCCGCGGCTTCATGTCCGGCGCTTTCAAGGGATGACCATGACCACTCCGATCGTCGACACCGCCGTTTCCCGACCCATTGCGCCGGCCGATCCCTCAAGAGGTCGATTCCGTCCGCTCGGCCTCAGCGAGGTCCGGCTGACCGACGGCTTCTGGGCCGAGCGTCAGAGGCGCAACGCCGCAGCGACCATTCCCCACATCCGGGCGCGGCTCGAGTCCGAAGGCTGGCTCGGGAACTTCGATCTGGCCGCTGCGGGTGACCTTCCCGAGGGGCGCCGCGGACGAGAGTTCTCCGACTCGGAGGTCTTCAAGTACCTGGAGGCGCTCGCATGGGAGCTCGGCCGCGAGCCCGACGAGCGATCAGAGGAGAACTTCCGCGCCGTCGTCGCACGGGTCGCCGCCGCCCAGGAGCCGGACGGCTACGTCAACACCATGTTCGGCCGCCCCGGCCAAGCTCCGCGCTGGTCCGACCTCGAGTGGGGCCACGAACTGTACTGCCTCGGTCACCTCTTCCAAGCGGCGGTCGCCCGTCACCGCACGCGGCCCGACGCAGACGACGGGCTCATCGGTGTCGCGCGTCGTGCTGCGGACCTCGTCTGCCGCACGTTCGGCGAGGGGGGCATCGAGCGGGTGTGCGGGCACGCGGAGATCGAGGCCGGCCTGGCCGAGCTCGGCAGAGCATTGGGCGAGCCCGGATACATCGATCAGGCGGCCCTGTTCGTCGAGCGTCGCGGCCACGGCACGCTCGCCGACATCGAATGGGGCAGGGTCTACTTCCAGGACGACGTTCCGGTACGCGAGGCCGACTCCCTTCGCGGCCACGCGGTGCGCGCCAACTATCTCGCCGCCGGTGCCGTCGACGTCGCTGTCGAACGAGGCGATGCGGATCTGCTGGATGCCGTCCGGCGTCAGACCTCACACGCCATCGCCCGCCGCACGTACCTCACGGGCGGTCAGGGGTCTCACCACCAGGACGAGGCTTTCGGGCAGGACTGGGAGCTGCCCTCCGACCGCGCGTACTCGGAAACATGCGCCGGGGTCTCTTCGATGATGCTCTCGTGGAGACTGTTGCTGTCCGACGGGTCTCCGGACCACGCGGACCTCATCGAGCGCACCCTCTACAACGTCGTGGCGACAGCGGTGGGACAGGACGGCACGTCGTTCTTCTACGCCAACACTCTCCACCAACGTGTGCCGGGCGAGCCCGCCGATCCGGAGTCGACGTCCCCGAGGGCATCGTCGTCGCTGCGCGCGCCGTGGTTCGACGTGTCCTGCTGCCCACCTAATGTTGCGCGGACGTTCGCCGCCCTCGGCGCCTACCTCGCCACGGCGGACGACGACGGTATCCAGGTGCACCAGTACGCCGGTTCCGAGATCCGCACGACACTCCGGCCCGGGGTGACGGTCGGCGTGCGCGTCGAGACGTCCTACCCGGATGCAGGCGACATCCGCCTCGTGATCACGGAGTCGACCGGCGGGCCGTGGTCGCTCACTCTGCGCGTGCCGGCGTGGGCGGTCGGGGCGACGATCTCCGATGCGGATGGCACTCGAACCGCCGAGCCCGGGACTGTCAGCGTGCGGCGTTCCTTCGCCGTCGGTGAAGAGGTTGTCCTGACGCTGCCCATGGCGCCCCGTGTGACGCATCCCCACCCGCTCATCGACGCCGTCCGGGGGTCCATCGCGGTCGAACGGGGTCCGGTGGTCTACGCCCTCGAGTCGATCGACCTCGGTGCCGACGTGGATCGAGCCGTCATCGTCGGCGACCCGGAACTGGATGTGCGGGGCGGCGAGATCCTGCTCCGAGTCGGCGTTCGCGCGTCCGAGGAAGCCTCATGGCCATATGGCGACGCGGTCGATCCGGTGGTCGAAGAGACGCGAGTGCGCCTCATTCCCTATCGAGAGTGGGGCAACCGCGGGCCCTCGACGATGCGCGTATGGATCCCGCGGTGATCCCGCGCGAGAAGTCACAATGGATGTGACTTCTCGTTCAAGATGACACTGGGTGAGGGCTTATCCGAGTTGTTGGCACTGATGAATGGTGGGATCCCGCTTGGCGTGGTGGGTGGCGATTCTCAGGCTTGATGACACTTCGTCGAAGGAATGCCCCTGATCAGGTGATTAAATCGCTTCGATAAGCGCTGAGATTTCAATCGCCGTCGCCCTCGCTAGTGTGATCGCAGGAAAGAGACGACCTCGCTGAATCGTGCCTTCGCCAGATCACTTCCCCTCAGCCAGACCTCGAGTCGGCCTGCATCTCCGAACACGCCATCGAACTGATGGTCTGAGGCGAGGTTGAAGAGGAGAAGGTGGCGGTCGTCCCCGCTGAGGGGTAGTTCCTTTTCCAGGACGTCGCGGTCGCCGTCGTCCAGACCGTAGGAGAGGTCGGGAAGCCCGAGAATGCGACTCCACCGCGGCGCGATCTGGTGCCGGTGCGTGGGGACGTCTACGCCTCCGCGCAAGCCCGCAGCGCGGTCTGCCTCGTTCTGCAGGCTGACCGCGAGGTCGGTGTCGGCCTCACGGTGACCGGCGAGCGCGAATGTCGGGAAGACGGAAGGGGAAGGGATGCTGACCGGATAGTCGGTCGCAACGAGACGGGGATCGTCGCGATCCCGGAGCTGAGCTTCGGTCAGGTGGAGGACCTGCGCACCGCCTCCGCGGAGAAAGGGGTCCGTGGTGCTGTCGCCGGTCGTGGTGTGGAACAGCTGAAGCACACCGTCAGACGGGAGAAGTGAATCCTTCAGGAATGACGCGATGGGCTCGTCCCATGAGAACGCATCGTGGAGGCAGAGGAGATCGACCTGCATGAGGAACACGGAGTCAGGTCTGTCGACACTGGGGACGGTTGTGGGAACGCCGCCCACGCGGTGCAGCAGTCGCTGCCGCTGATCGTCAGGCTCGCGGAGATACTCGCCGGCGTAGGGGCCCGCCTCTTTGTCGTGGGCCTGGTTCTGCTGCTCGACACCCGCGAAGTAGACGGCGGGGGCGATCAGAACGCCGTCGGAACCATATCGTTCGACGAAGTCCGCGGGGTCGTCTTCCCATTCATCCATCGGTCTGCCGAGGAGAGTGTCGAGAAGGTCGGAACCGGCCTCGTCAAGGGCAGCGGGGTCGAGTTCACGCAGACTCTGCATGATGCCCGCGTCCTGTTTGACGGATGATTCCAGTTCGTCGGCGGCGCGAACGATCTTGCTGACCCGAACGCGAGGAATTTCGACATCGGACTCCGCCGCAACCGCTGCCTCGTGAGCCTCACAGAACCTCATCCAGAGCTCGTTGCCTTCAATCCAGGTCCGTGGATGCATGAGTATCCCTTACGTAGGACGGGTAAGGCGACCGGTTCCCGAGCGCCTCACCCGTGCCACTTAGATGTTGACGCCGCAGTACCGCAGGAGGGCGATGCCGATACGGTGCTGATTCTCTAGGCTGTACTTCTGCACTCTAGATCGCATCGTGGCGCCCGTGGCGAACTTGAAGGTCTGACCGTCGATCTTCAACGAGAACGCCGTTTTGCTCGTTGCCATCTTGGAGTTGATGCACTTCTGGTGGACTTTAGTCGGCACCTGTACGAGATTGTGCTTGTTGTGAATCAGTTGCGCTCCGAACTTCTGAACCTGACTTTGCTCGACGATGTGGTGCCATTGATGGTTGGGCTTCGCATGTCCGACGGCGCTCTTGAAGGCAGGGAACGACTTGTAACCGTTGCTGGCAATCAGGCGAGCCCCGGGGATGATCCGAGCGACGGTGAATGCGCGGGCTGCGACAGGCACGCCCACTCGCAGAACGGCTGCGCCGAGAGCGATGATGATCAAGGGAATGGGGTCGGCGACCACCGGGAACGCAGCGCCCTCGGTGTCAACGACCTGCGTCAGCGTCGTCCCCTCGATCTCGTACGTAGTGGGAAGCAGGACGCCTTCAGCGTCAACCGCCCACGCGGGTTCGAACGAAGCGACAACTACTTCGTCGGCGCCGACGGCGCCGTCCTGCTCGCCTACACCCTCAGCAGACTCCGCCAAGCCCGCTTCGTAGTCGACTAGGTCGACGTCGTGGTTGGGAACCCAGTCCTCATCTATCGCGGGAACAGCTACGTCTGTCCGAACAATGATGATTTCCCCGTTGGACAGCTGACGAAGTTCCGTGCCTGCGTCCAGCGAGATGTCGTAGTCGTACCGGTGAGTCGGGGACGAACTGAACGTCTCGTCCGCGACAGTGAGCACGCGACTCGTTAGCCCACCTTCTGCAGGCACGACAGCGACTCCGAGACCGTTCTCGGAGGGGGAAATCGCGATCCCGTCACGTGTGAGCTCGAAGCCTCCCGCGGCAGGCAAGCCAATAGCGAGCCCGTCGACCCCGATATCAACAGAACCGGCGTCAGGATCCAAACTGGTCTCGCCCGCAGTGAAGGCCCCGCCCTCGGCGGTGAAAGCGCCGACCTCGCCCGCCTCGGGCACCGCGACATCTACGCCTGACAGCGCCACCGCAGCTAGAGCTTCTGATTCTGCGGCGGAATAGCCCTCGTCGGCAGTGGCCGGTGTCGCTTGGAGTAGCCCGAGGATCAAGGCTCCGACGGCAACGGAAACCCCGCCGACCCGCACTCCCCGTCTGTACTGAATCTCTTCCATAGTTCCCCCCTGTATTCCTGCCTATCCGGCATTTCGAGCAGGCTAAGCGGTCGCGACGAGGGCGCGCTACCGCCAAAAGGTGGACCAGATGTAGCTCGTAGATTGATAAGTCCGTGAGTGCTTCGAGAGGCTTTGGAGATGGATCGCCCTGCGAAGGCTTCGGGGCTGGGGCGGAGGAGTGGCTGGGCGCATGCCAGCGTTCAGTGGCTACATAGGTCTCCGCGACCGAGTGCTCGGTGCGGCAGCTGGTGAGCGGCACCTGGTGGATCTTTCGAGCCTGTCGCGCGGCGACGGCAGTTGAGGGCTGGTCAGCGCGAGTATCCCGATCACGGATTCGATCGATGGCCCGCCCGTGTCGAAACGAGAAGTGACACCCGGGTCGAGAAAGTGCCACCTTGCACGAGAAGTCACAATGGATGTGACTTCTCGTGCAAGTTGGCACCGTGGTGACATTTATTCTCACTTCGCGGCACCGGAAACTCTGCAAGGTCGGCATACACGGTCACCGGGTCAGTTCTCGTTCTAGTTGACACTCAACGGAGACGAAAGCCCCGGTCAAAGTGTCTTCTGTCTCGGCAGAATCGCCTGTCTTGGTCTCGAAGGTGCAGAACCAGATATCGCACACTGCTTCGGGTGACGAGCCAGCGTAAGGATCAGCAGATCAATCAATACTTGATGCGTGGCCGGCCACGCTCCGGCGAACGGAACCCCAGGCTTTACCCGGGGTTCCGCTCGCAGTCGCTGATCCCAGGGTCAACTCCCGCCGGCCGGTCTTAGTGCGAGGTAGTCCAGCATCAACTTGGGGTTAGGGGAAGCGGCGTTCTTCCCGGTAACGGTGAGTCGCACAAGGTAGCTGCCCGGGTCTGGGAACACGGCAGCCCCCAATGTGAGGTCCTTCTGGGCAGGCGTGCCGGTCCAGAAGAAGTCCTGTGGGCTACCGGTGGTCACCCCGTCAACGGACAGCTGGTACGTGCCAGCGTCGGTCGACCTGAACGCGCGGGCTACGACTTCGTATGTGCCAGCCTGCGGAACATCGACGCTGAACTCGATGTGATCTCCGACGGCGTTGTTGTTGACGCCAAGCTTCTTTCCCCCGCTCGCGTTCGCATCGGGGTAGCGGGACACGGAATCGCTCAAAGAGGCAATGGGAAGCGTTTCGGCTTCGTAGACGCTTGGTAGGGCAATCGGAGCCGGATTAGGCTGCTGGGCTCCCGTGAGCGAGAACTTGACGTGGATGGCCTTGCCGCGGCTGTTGTTCATGTCGACCTTCAGCGCGACCGTCGGCGAGTACCGCAGCACCGTAACCTCCGAGTCCTTCGATATGACCCCGGTCGCCGCGCTATCGAGGCTCAGGTATGTGAAGCCGGCATTCTTTTGCGTGGGATCGGCGACAGAGAGCTCCAGGTTGTCCGTCGTCTTGTGCATCATGACCGATGCCTTCTTATCGGACGTCACTCCGCCGGCCGAGGTGGGTTCGTCCTTCCAAAAGTTGATCCCCGTGACGTTCAGAGCGTTCTCACGCACGGCCTGAACTGATGCTGAGTTCTCGAGGATCGTGATATCCGGAGCTGTGGCATAGCCGGACACCTGTGAGCTCGTCATGCCAGGAAGCAGGACATAGGAGTAGTCCGAGCCGCTCGGGTTGGTCCCGTGGTCAACTGCCAGCGAGAGGTAGTTCCGGGTGACCGGGGTTGTGTTCGCCCATTCCGACGAGGAGTTCAGTTGCTTCCAGTTACCGGTGCGCTGCTCCCGAAGACCGGTCACGGTCGCGGACTCTGGGAAGTAATAGCCCACATCGGACCCAGGGACAGGGCCGGCGAGGTGCGCCGTCTGGACTCCCGTCGCTGTCTCTGCCCAGCCAAGCGTCGATGGCTTCGCGGCCCCGTTGACGGTCAACGCGTTGTCGCCGGCGGTGTTCAGCTTGCGGTTCTCCACGATTGTCTCGACACCGATTCCGTCGTTGCTCTTAATGCCCGCGCCCAAGGCAACGACTTCGTCGTCGAACATGAACCACGACTTCTTGCCCTCCAGCGTGCGCCCGACAGGATGCAGGTCCATCCCGGTCACGCCGTAGCGGTCGAGGATGCTCGCGCCACCGACCCACGATCTGTCGGTTCGACTCTCCAGAGGCTGGGTTGTGTTCTTCACGACCGTCGTGCCCGGGAGTCGGTAGCTGTCGACGGTCGGCCAGAAGTCGTCATTGAACTGACCGACGTCGTTGTTGTAGAGGTACGTCATTCCGTCCCCGGTGTGCCACCCCTTCGCATTCTCTGAGTTGATCGACTCGTAGCCCGCGATGCGGCTCGAAGCCATGCTGATACCGAAGGCGTACCCGGGTCGCCGATGCACTGCGCGATCCATCCCAGGGAACTGCTTATTCGTCACGGGCTCGTCGCGCGGGGGGATGGATGCGTCGCTCAGGATTTCCTTCGCGGATTCGATGAGATCCACCGACACGCTCGAGAGGAACGTTTTGTCGGAGTCGATCGACAGCCAGGAGTTGATCATGCTCTTGAACGGAGTCGCGTCGGCCGGAGCCGCGACCTCGGACAAGCGGATGATGGACGCCAGCACGGGCACTGCGGCTGCGTCGTCCTGGGCGCCGAATCGGCTGATCTCGCGGCCGCGCACCATGTCCATCAAGTTGCCTTTGTAAATGAACGGCTCATAGGCGTCGTAAACCCAGCGGAACACGTTCGCGCTGCTCGCATCCGTCACGCTCCACGTGGAATCGTCCAAGAGGTACATGAGGTCCGCGATCCCGGCGAGGAGCGATGCGCCGTACCCGCCGTTGTAGGCGTAGTACTTGTGCTGCACGAATGACCCGTCTTCGTAAAACCCGTCGCCGGTCGTGACATAGGGAAACAGCAGGTTCAACCCGTCGCGTCCAGCCGCGACCCGGGTCGCATCCTGCGCGTTGATCCCCGAGAGCGCGATCACCTGGCTCTCCCACAATCGGTTCGCTCCGGTCATGGTGACCGACTGTTGGAAGAAGGCGACCGCTGCCATGTAGTTCGAAACCTGAGTGCTGGTGAGGTCGCTGTAGATCAGCGCCACGATGTCGTTCAAGGCGAGAGGGGCTCCGATTTCCCAGTGCCACCAGTTCTGGTACCTAACCTTGCCGTCGTAGTAGGCATTCGCGTCCATCCACTCCAGGCCATCGATGAGGTCAGTCTTGAGCCCGAGGTCGCCTTGGAGGGCGGAGCCGGCGGTCGCGTACGCAAGTGCCATGTCGCGCAGGTGCTGATATGTCCGAGTGAGGCTCGCTGAGTCGTTCCCCAGCGGCGAATCGTCCCAGAGCCGGTTGCGATCCGCGTTCTTCTTCATGGAAGTCCAGGACTGCTGGCCGGCGGCCGTGATGTCGGCCACGCGTGCGGCGATGTCAGGATCCGAGATGTTGAAGCTCGGTCCGCCCGCCAGCATTGTCGCGTATCTGTTACGAAGGTCGTCGAACTCGTTCGTCGCTGCGGCGCTATGCGCGCCGACAGGGCTCAGAACGATGACCCCCGCTGCCATCGCGAGCGCGACGGTCCAGGTCGTCGCCCGTCGGAGTGATGGAGTGAACATCGTTGTCCTCTTTCGTTGGGGTGGTGATGTGGTTGCGGGTGTGCCTACCTCGTGCAGCGCAGGGTGATGATCTCGAACGGGCGCAGGGTCAGCACGACCTCATCGCCTGCGGCGAAGACGCGGCCGCCCGAGATCTCCCTCTCGAGCAGGTCCGTCTCGGCGATGCGTGCGCAGGGGACGTCCAGGTGGAGCGAGGTGGTGCGCCGACCGCCGGATGCCTCATACAGGCGAACGATGACGTCGTCGGAACCGTCTTCGGCGAGCTTCACTGTTTCGACCCGAACGTCGGGATCGCTCGATCGGACGAGTGGATCGACGGGGTGCGCTCCGTGGATCCGTCGCACGCCGCGATCCAGACGGTGACCCTGTTCGGCCGCATCGCGTAGATCTGCCCCCGGGCGAATAGCGAAAGCGACCTCGTGGGTCCCGCGGTCAGCATCAGGGTCGGGGAAGGACGGGGCTCGGAGCACCGACAGGCCGATCGTCGTAGTCGTTCCGCCGTCGGGCCGGGTGTCGCGTTGTACCGAGTGCCCGTAGGTCGAGTCGTTGGCGATCGCCACGCCGTAGCCCGCCTCGCCGACGTGGATCCAGCGTTGCGCGACGATCTCGAAGCGCGCCGCATCCCATGAGGTGTTCGCGTGGGTGGGACGTTCGACATGGCCGAACTGGATCTCGGAAGTCGACCGGTCGGCGTGCACATCCAGGGGCACGTACATCCGGAGCAGGCGGTGACGCTCCTGCCAGTCGACGTCCACAGCGATGTCGAGGGCAGCGCTGCCCGGTCGGAGGGTGACGGTCTGCACGAACGTCGAGGACCCCGCCGAGCGCGTGGCGCGGATCACCGCGGCGCCGCCGACGACCGATGCCACGACCTCACCGGCCTCATCGAGATCGACGGCTCGTGCCTGGTAGTGGCGGTCGATGTCCCACGCGTCCCATTTGTCAGGCCGATCAGGATGGATCCGCAGGCGACCCGCTCGTTCGCCGGGCGGGATCACCTCACGACCCGACGCGTCGCGCAGTGACCGCACGAGACCCGCCGCGTCCACCTCTGCACGGATGACACCGTTGTCCAGGACCCATCCGCGATCCGGCATTGCTCGGAGGAGTGTCGGCTCGTCGTGGTCCGCGGTTGTCGCCACCGCCCCTGCGGGCACACCGTGGAGTGCAAGAGGGGCCGAATTGGCAGTCAGCGCGAGGTCGCCCTCGCCCGTGAGCGCGAGGAGGCTGGTTTGCACGATGTCTTCGAGCTCGCGCTGAAGGCGGGAGTGGTCGGCCTCCGCCTCGCGGTGCACCCAGGCGATGGAGCTCCCCGGGAGGATGTCGTGGAACTGCAGCAGGAGGGTCCGCTCCCACGCCCGGGCAAGCGCCTCTCGCGGATATCGCAACCCCGTACGCACGGCCGCTGTGGCCGCCCACAGCTCTGCCTCATGCAACATCCGCTCGACCCGCCGATTGCCTTGCTTCGTGCGCAGCTGACTGGTGAGCGTGCCCCGGTGCAGTTCGAGGTACATCTCGCCCGACCACACCGGCAGGTCGGTGTTCTCCGTGGCTGCGCGCTCGTAGAACTCGCGCGGCGTGCCCAGGTCGACGCGCGGAGATCCTTCCAGGTCCGCCTGTCGGCGCGCGGCGGCGACCATCTCGCGGGTGGGTCCGCCGCCTCCGTCCCCCCACCCGAACGGCGCGAGCGACACCGTCCCGGTGCCGTGGTCGAGGTAGGTGCGTTCGGCGTGCGCAAGCTCGGAGGGGGACAGCTCCGCGTTGTAGGTCTCAATCGGGGGGAAGTGCGTGAAGACCCGAGTGCCGTCGATGCCCTCCCACCAGAAGGAGTGATGCGGCATCCGGTTCGTCTGGTTCCAGGAGATCTTCTGGGTCATGAACCAGTCGGAGCCGGAAAGTCGCACCAGCTGCGGGAGTGCGGCAGAGTATCCGAAGGTGTCGGGCAGCCACACTTCCGTGGTCTCGACGCCGAACTTTTCGAGGAACCACCGCTTGCCGACGATCAGTTGGCGAGCCGTCGCCTCCGCGCCGGGCAGGTTCGTGTCGGGCTCCACCCATTGCCCGCCCACGAGGAGGAACTGTCCATCGGCGACCTTCTGCCTGATCCGCGAGAACAGGTCAGGGTAGCGTTCCTCTATCCACGCCAACTGCTGCGCGGAAGAGCAGGCGAAGCGCAGATCGCTGTGTCGTTCCAGCAGGTCCACGACGTTCGAGAACGTCCGGGCGCACTTTCGCACGGTCTCGCGCACGGGCCACAGCCAGGCCGAATCTATGTGTGCGTGGCCCACGGCCACGATCCGGTGGGCGCTCGCCGCGGCCTGTGAGGACAGCGCCGGCGTGAGCAGCTGCCGCGCTCGGTCGATGGAAGCGGGGAGGTCATCCGGATCGACGGCATCGAGCATGAGGTCCAGCGCGCTCCAGATGCGCGCTGCTCGCGGCGACGTCGACGGAAGTTCGGCCGCGAGTCCGCCGAGGACCTCGATGTCCCGCAGAAGCTCCTCGGCGCGAGCATCGACGAGTGCGAGCTCGAGCCGTTCGAGGCGGTACAGTGACGGCGCATCCACATCGGATGGCTCGCCGAGCGCCGTCGTCTGCCAGTGGGACTCGGGAGGGATGGTCGGATTCGCGGCCAGCTCCAGATAGACATCGATCACATCGTCATCGACGGGCAGCCAGGCATTGCGGGGTGAGATCCCCTTGATCACCGTCCCATCTGGACGGAAGGCGAGCCCCTCAGCCTGGAATCCGGGGGCCAGGCCGTTGAACCCGAGATCCGCGACCAGCTCCACTCGCCGGTGTGCGTCCCGTTCCCAATCCGGGGGAACCTGCCCCCGCACACGCAGCCACAGAGTGCTCCAGGGGCGACCCCATCGCTCGCCGACGGCGAACGTGGCGAAGGGGCGCCCCACCGCGTCGGCGAACGGCACCGGCTCCGCCGGCGCGGCCCACGCCTCGATCTGCACGGGGGCGGTGGCGATGACGGAGGCGTCGCGAAGCGTCTCTCCGACGAAACGCGCAACCCGATCCTGAACCGACGCAGCGCTCACCTCTCTGCTCCGTTCACGCTGAAGCCGGCGGGGAACAGCGCGTCGATCGTGTCATTCGGCACGTCCTCGCGAGAGGAACGCACCGCGTCCATGGATCGCGGGATCTCGAAGGGCAATCGTCCGCGCGGCGGGATGCGTCCGGTCAGCGCAGCGACAAGAGCGTCATCACTCGTGCCGTAGGTGCATATGAGCACGTGCGCGAGGGGAAGGAGCGGGGTGAGTATCGCGGGCCGGTCGAGCCCGACCTCGATGATGAGCGTCGTGACCGTCGAAATCTGCCGCAGTCGCGCCACCAGGCCGGGTCGGAAGTCGAGCGAGCCCTGATGGAACAGCGACTCGAACAAAAGGTCATCTCGCGGTTCGAAGGGCGCAGAGAGTCGGACGACGGCGAGATCCGCGTCTTCGGGGCGGCTGACGACCTCGCCCAGCCCGCGGCCGGCCGCGGGCGACATTCCCTCGACGTACACTCGCCGCTCCGGCAGGGCCATGAGCGGGAGGAGCGGACCGGTCGCCGAGTCGCCGTCGCGCAGCACGGTGACGGATGCAGCCTGCGCCCGGAACCCGGCTCTGCGATGCGCGTCCGAGCCGACGATACGCTCCGCCTCGTCTTCATCGACGAAGGGGTCGTCGAACAGTCCCAGCCGGAACTTCAGCCCCAGCAATCGCCGCGCGGAGACGTCCAGTCGCGCTTCGGGGACATGACCGGAGCGAACGAGGTCGACGAGCAGCTCGACACATTCCTCACCGCCGAACTGGTCACATCCGGCCTCGAGTATCTTGATGAGCCGCTCTGCGGGGGAGAGATGCTCGACGCCCCAGGCCTTGGCAGGGAGTACCTGTCCTTGCGCGATGTTGTCGTGGATGAGTTCCCAGTCGGTGATCACGACTCCGTCGAACCCGAGCTTCTCGCGCAGCAGTCGTGTCACGATCGCTCTGTTGTAAGCGAATCCGACCTCTTCCACGGGCTCGCCGTCGAGCTCGAGACCCATCGGCATGCCGTAGTAGGGCATTACGCCCGCGGTGCCGCGGGCGATCGCCGCCCGGAACGGTCCGAGATGCTCCTCGAACCGGCCGCCCGGGTAGACCTGCTCGCGGCCATAGGGGAAGTGGGCGTCCTCCCCGTCCTTCTGCGGACCGGCGCCGGGGAAGTGTTTCGTGACGCACGCGACCGAGTCGGGGCCGAGCTCTGTGCCCTGGAAGCCTGCGAGGTAGGTTTCCAGGGCGCGGGTCGTGCGCTCCGGATCGGCGCCGAAGGTCTGGAACTGTCTGCCCCACCGGGGCTCGCTTGCGAGGTCGACCTGGGGGTGCAGGGCCATGCGGATGCCGACGGCGAGGTACTCTCTTCGCGCGATCTCGGCATGCTCTCGGATGTCCGTGTCTTCCAGAGCGGCCAGCCCCAGTGGCTCGGGCCACTGCGAGAAGCCGCGCGCTGCGAACGAGGCGCCTGCGTTCTCCGTGAAGGCGTGGCGCGGGTCGGTGCTGATCGTCACAGGGATGCCGTGCTCGGTCTGCGCCGCGAGGCGTTGGAGCTCGTTCGCCCACCGCGCGGCCTCTCGTGGCGTTCCAAGCCCGTGGACGTTGAAGTGGTTCATGTGCTTGTCGAGCACGACGGTGCTCGTGGGGGATTTGCTCAGCGCGCCCGTTGTTTCGACGAGGGAGCCCTGCGGCCCCGACTCGATCACGGTGTGAAACATCAGGCCGGCCTTCTCCGCGACGCTGAGCCGGCCGAGAAGGTCGGCAGTGCGCTCGTCGGTCGAATGGCGACGGTCACGATACGGTTCGACCACGCCTCAGCCCTTCAGCCCGGAGAAGCCGATGCCGCGCACAATGGAGCGCTGGAAGATGACGAAGATGAGGATCGGCGGGATGCTCGCGATCAGCAGCCCGGAGATGAGGTACGCGGGATCGGTGGCCTGCGCCAGTCGCGGGAGGGCGACGGCCAACGGCTGTGTCGTCGGGTCCGCGAGCACGATGAGGGGCCAGAGGAACTCTTTCCAGGCGGTCATGATCGACAGCAACGACACGACGGCGAGGATCGGGCGCGACATCGGGAGGACGATCCGCCAGAAGATCGTGAACCAGCCCGCCCCATCGAGTTGAGCAGCCTCGAAGAGGTCTCGGGGGATGTCCTCGAAGAACTGCTTGACGAGGAGGATGGTGAACGCATTGGCGCCCGCCGGGAGCCACACTGCCCAGGGCGTGTCGGTGAGGCTGATCCCGAGCAACGGCAGGTCGAGCACCGTCAGGTACAGGGCGATGAGCGTCACGGTGCCCGGCACGAAGAGCGTCAGCAGAATGGCGCCGTAGACGAACCGTCCGTACCACGGACGGATGACTGCGAGCGCGAAGCCGGCCGTCGCCGACACGAGCAGCTGCACGATCCAAGATCCACCCACGAGCACGATCGTGTTTCCGAGGTAGTGCCCGATGTCGAGCAGGTTCCACGCGGTGGGGATGTTCTCCCACTTCGCCGGCTCGGGGATGAGGCTGAGAGGGTGTTGTACCAGGTCCGTGGTGGTGGAGATCGCGGCGCGCAGCATCCAGACGAGTGGCACCGCACCGAGTGCGACGAGCCCGACGAACAGGACGATGTGCATGGTCCGCCAGCCGATCAGGATGCGCGGCCGTCGCCAGTCGAATGCGGACAGGAGGCCGCGGTCCCGCGGCTCGGCCGGTCGGCGTAGCCGACGAGGAGGAGGGACGGTGACGATCATCGGGTGCTCCAGGAACGCGTTATCCGCAGGTAGATCGCGGACACGATGATGAGGACGATTGCGAGAAGCAGGCTCAGCGCGGTTGCGACGCCGTAGTTTCCGAAGAGGAAGGCGTAGCGATAGATCATGAGCAGGACGGTCACGGTCGCATTAGCGGGTCCGCCGTCCGTCATCACGTAGGGCTCGGTGAAGACCTGGATCGCTCCGATGATCTGCAGCAAGAGAAGGACGAGGATCACCCCGCGCATCTGCGGGAGGGTGATGTGGATGACTCGCTGCCACACCGTGGCGCCGTCGAGCTCGGCGGCTTCGTAGAGCTCGGAACTCACGCCGGTGAGGGCGGCGAGGTAGATGAGGATGGCGGTGCCCGCCCCCGACCAGGTGGCGACGATCACCAAGCTGGGCATTGCGAGCTCGGGCGATTGAAGCCACGGAAGCGGGCCAAAACCGACGAGCCCGAGCAGGCTGTTCACCACACCGGTCTCGCCGGGGCTGAAGAACACCTTCCACAGCAAAACCGAGACGACAGGCGGGATCACGACGGGAAGGTAGGCGAGGACCCGCGCCAGCGTCCCCCCGCGTCGCAGCTCCGACATGAGCACGGCGCAGAGCAGCGGTACGGGCAGGCCGATTGCGAGTGACAGCAGCGTGAACCACAGCGTGTTCAGCGCGGCGCGGGGAAGCAAAGGGTCTGCAAAGAGAACCTCGAAGTTGCGCCAGCCGACCCACTCGGCCGGATCGATCAGATTCGTCTGCTGAAATGCAAGGACAGCGCTTTGGGCGATGGGCCACCAGGCGAAGTAGCCGAACACGATCAAGGTCGGGGCGAGGAATGCCAGGCCCGCCCACGCGGCACGGCGGCGGGTGCCGCCGCGCCGCGTGGGGTGGTGACGATCAGCCGCCTGAGCGGCACGGCGAGGCGCCGTGCCGCTCAGGCGTTCGTGGGTCAGCGTCATGAGGCGTACTGCGCCAGGATCTGATTGACCCGCGCCTCGGCGTCGTCGAGGAGGGCATCGATGTCGGCGTTGGGATCGGTCAGCACTGCCTGAACGACCGGATCGAGCGCCGCGTAGATCTCCTGCGACGCGACCGCCGGCTCGGGGACGTATTCGAAGGCGTCGAGCGAGGCCACGTAGGGCGCGAAGTTCTCAACCGGGACGTTCACGTACTCCGCGATCGCCTCGCGGTAAGCGTCGTACGCCTCCTGGCTGAAGATCGGAGCCACGGGGACGCCGACCGGCAGGCCGTCGGCCGCGGACGCTTCCGCCGTCTCCTTGGCGACCTCGAGATCGTAGTTCGGGCGGAGAGCGCGCCACTCGATCCACTTGACGGCAGCGCGCTTCTCGGCCTCCGTCGCGGTCCCGTTCACCATCAGCACTGTTGCACCAGCCAATGTTGCATCCGCACCACCCTGCGGCATCGGACCAGCGCCGAAGGCTGCCGGGTCTCCGCCCGCAGCGATGTAGTTGGGGTACACGTCCGGCGGTGCCGAGACCCACATGCCCACGTTGCCCGCGGTGAAATCGGCGACGAGGTCCTCTTGTTTACCGAGCACGTTCTCGCCGAGTGAGTCATCCTCCCACCGCATGGCCTTCCACAGCTCCATCACGTTCCGCGATGAGTCGTCGTTGAAGGCCGCAACCCAGTCGCCGTCCGAGTTCTGCTCGATCATCTGTCCACCGAACGTGTAGTCGTAGCCCGTCAGGTGCCACCCACCGCTGTTGTTGGTTGTGATCTCACCGAAACCCGTCTTGCCGGTCGTGTCCGCGATCTGCTTGGCGTACTCGCGAACCTCTTCCCACGTCTCGGGAGGACTGTCAGGGTCGAGGCCCGCCTGCTCGAAAAGATCGCGGTTGTAGACGAGGCCGAACGCGTAGCTCTTCTCGGGAATTCCGTAGACCGCGCCGTCGCGCTCGAGGAACTGCATCACCCGCGGGTTGAGATCATCGAAGCTGTCCAGCTCGGCGGCGATGTCGGCGATGTCGGCGACCTGACCGCGTTCGATGAGCGTCGGCGGCTCCGTGAGCGGAACGCGAAGGAGGGTAGGCGCGCTGCCACCGGCCAAGCGGGCGGTGAATGTCTTCGCGTCCCACGGAACGTCAGACGCCTCGATGGTGATGTCGGGATTCGCCTTCTCGAATTCCGCGACCTGGCGCTCGAAGAGTTCGACGGCTGCCGTGTTGGTCGCGGCTGGCTTGCCCATGATGCTGATGGTGACCTGGTCGTCGCCGTCGGCCGGCGCGGCACCGTCGCCATTGCTGCAGGCCGCGATGCCCGCGACGACAGGGATGAGGGCGAGAGACGCGAGGGCCCGTCGGGTTCGGTGATGCATTGTTCCTCCGTTCGAACGCGAACGCGGGCGCGGTCGCGTGGCTGATAGGCGGGCGCGGAGGTCGATGATCCCGTGCGCACCCCGTCGTGTGCTGCGCCCAGTCTGGAGAAAGCCCGCGCAAAACACAAGCATTTCATTCAAGAAGGAAAGTTGCGGTTTAAAACTTGTAAATTCAAGACCATCTGTGGTTCGCTCATCGCTATGGCCGCAACCGTCAGGGACGACACAATCGAGCGTCCGCCGTCCGCTCTGCTCCTCATGGGTGCGCGGGCGTTCCGCGATCTGTTCGACGACTCTCGACTGCAGCGTCTGAATCGGCTCGTGCGTCTTCCCGATCCGATACGCATCGACACTGTGTCCACAGCCGCGGCGCGGGCGCGGCTCGCGGAGACGGAATACCTTCTGACGGGGTGGGGCGGACCGGCGATCGGCGAGGACCTGCTGACGGCAGCACCACGACTTCGCGCGATCATTCACACGGGCGGCTCCGTGAAACACCTCGTCTCGCCGGGACTGTGGGAGCGAGGGATCGTCGTCACAAGTGCAGCAGAGGCCAACGCCATTCCTGTCGCCGAATTCACGCTCGCGACGATCCTGCTTGAGGCCAAGCGCGCACCTTCGTACATCGACGGCTATGCGCGCTCGCGCGACATGGCGGGAGCCTGGCGGGATGAGATACCTCCGGCGGTCACCTTCGGCGGCACCGTGGGGATCGTCGGGCTGTCTCGTGTCGGCCGTCGAGTCGCTGAATTGCTGCGCCCCTTCGATCTCGAGGTGATCGCCGCAGACCCGTACGTCGACGCCGACTCCGCCGCATCCGTCGGCGCCCGCCTCACGGACCTCGACGACCTGATGGCCGCGAGCGACGTGGTCACCATCCATGCGCCGGCATTGCGCGAGACTCGGCACCTCATCGACGAACGACGGCTGCGGATGCTGCGGCCCGACGCTGTACTCATCAACACAGCCCGAGGTTCGCTGGTTGACACGAATGCGCTCATCGCGCGGTGTCGGAGTGGTCTCCTGCGCGCAGTCCTGGACGTCACCGACCCTGAGCCGCTTCAGGCAGACTCGCCTCTGTTCGAGACGCCGGGGATCGTGCTGACTCCACACATCGCCGGAGCAATGCACGCCGAGACCCGGCGCCTTACCGACTCTGCGCTCGATGATCTGGAAGCGCTCATCGGAGGCGGAGTTCCGCGGCACGCTGTGGATGCCGCCTCGATCGGCGTCAGCGCCTGAGTTCCGAACGCGTGGGGGCGCACCGCCGAAACGGCCCGCCCCCACGTGTCCGGTCATCCGACAACGACCCCCGTCACGAGGGGCGTCTCGACGACACTCGACGTCGTATCGGTCGTGCGCACTTCGTAGCTGTGCACACCCTTCACCCATCGACGGGTCACCGCATAGACCGCGCCGTCGGTCACGTCGGAGTCCGTGGGATCGACTGGGTTCATGCGGTGGATGACACCGTCCAGCACCAGTTCCACGGCGTGCGGGAGCGTGCCGTCGGCGTCCGTGTAGGTTGCCTGCACCGTGATGTCCGTGCCGGTCGTGAGCGTCCCGGACGTGTGCGAGACCCCCGACAGGGTCGGCGCTGTGCCGGCGGACGTGTTGGTGAAGCTGACGTCGTCGACGAAAAGCTGTCCGTCGGTGTCGGCAGTCTGCTGCAGCCAGAACACCAGTTTCGCCTTGGTGCGATCCAGTCCGGGGAAGGCGGCCATGTCGAACGAGTACGTGGTCCACTGTGACGACACTGCGATGGGCGCGGTCCCCGTCACGCGGTGATTCGAGTCCGCATCGGACACCTCGATCCGCAGGCGGAGATTGGGCGACGGGCTGCGCATCGTCACCGTCAGATAGCGATACCCCCCGGCGTCCACTGAGTGGTGCCAGGGCTGGAACTTCGCCTGCGACATCGCAGAGGCGGGGTTCTGGAAGAACCGCGCCACCGTTCTACCGTCGACCGTGCTGTTCGTGACCGACCCTACGCCCGCGTGGTTGTTGTACCAATTCACCCACGTGTAGCCCTGCATGCCGAACACCCCGTCCCGGCCGAAGCCGTCGTAAAGGAGTGGGCTGTCCGGGCTCGGAAGGGGTGGTGCCACCGTGTAGTGGGTTGAGGAGTAGGAGTGCGCGCCGCTCGCCTGGGTGCCGCGCACGTCGACGCGGGTGGTGGTGAACGGAGCGAGGCCATCGACATCGACAGTGCCGCTCGAGACCCCGCCGTCAACTGTCATAGGTGCCCAGGTGGGGCCGAGCGCGTGCTGCGTGAGGGAGCTCCCGCTCTGAGCGAACACCGTGACATCCCCGGTCACGTAGTCGCCGATCTGGGGCGACGTGATGGTGAGCGCCGTAGGAGGGGTTCCGCCCGACCAAGCGGCGCTCCCGATTGCGGTCAATCCGAACAGCGTCGAGAACAGTCCCGTCTGAATGCTGACGCTGTACTCGTTGTATCGCCATTGCTGGCCGGTGTCCTGCCATCCGGGGCGATCGGCGTACCACGGGCTCGCGCTGCGCGTATCGAGAGGATCCTTCGCGTTGGGCCCACTGACAAGAGCGCCCGGCAGCACCACCCCGGTGCCGGTTTGGCTCTGTGCTTGCTCGTCGAGCCGAGTGTGCAGGAACTTGACCGAGTTCTCGCCCACTCCCGATACCCAGCTCGTACCCCACGGGTTGTTCCCGAAGACCCAGTAGAGGCCTCGTTGAACCGCCTTGAGCGCCCGCTGGTCGCCGAAGAGCTCGTAGTAGCGAAGTGCGTCGGCCACGTAGGAGATGTGAGGCTCGTTCACGCCGAAGTTCTTGAACTGATTCACCACGCCGTACGGGGTGTCGTCGGTCGACGACAAGAAGTAGTCGAGTTGCTTCTTCAGGTAACGCTGGATGTTGGCTTTGCCCGCAGTCGTCGCCGCCGGGTACAACTCCGCCATCGAGAGCGGTGCCATGTCCCAGTAGTTCGTGTTGGACAAGATGGTGAAATCGGTGGCCGCGATCGTGGCCTCTGCCGACGAGCGGTAGGCGGTGTCGCCTGTTAGCAGGTGAAGCTGGACTTCGGCGAAGAGGAGCGAGTTGGCGATTCCGCCGCGCGTCGTCGAGTAGCCGCCCAGGGGGTCGGATCGGTGTGCATCGGCGTACTGGTAGAACGCCACGGCTCCCGCTTCCGCCTGATCTGCGAACGACTGCCAAGCGGACACCTCGGAGCCCGGAATGCGGTCGTCGGCGATGGCCTTCTCGATCGCGCGGGCGGTGGCGGCGAGCGATCCGGCAGCCTTGGCGGATCCGCCCACGCCGTATCCGGAGATGCGACGATCGTCGCCCGTCCCGACGATCCCGTCGGTGTGGGAGTCCGGATGCTGGAAACCCCCGCTCCCCTTGACGTCCCAGAATGCTCCGCCGAAGGCATCGAGCATTCGCAGAAGGTACTCGCTGCCGAAGCGTGCTTCGTCGACCAGGTCAGGAACGCCGTTGTCGTCGTTGTCGAACGCGACCTCGGCACTGTCGCCGTAGCGGAGATAGGTGATGGCGATGTTGCCGCCGACCCACTGATTCCCCCCGTAGATCCCGTAGTCGCCGGCGTCGTACCAACCGCCACGGAGGTCGTAGTGGATCGTCCCGTCCTCGGACGCCGCGTCGTCGAGGTGGCCCGGGCCGTGGAAGATCTTGTCTGAGGGAGCGATACTGCTGTAGCCGGCTGGGTAGGCGTCACTCGTCGCGATGCCGGAGCGCTGCAGACGGTAGAAGGCGGTCATCTCATCGAGGTACCCGGACCATACGTTCTGCGCGATCGAAAAGCGGGGCGAGCGGACGCCTCCGACCTCGACCGCGTAGTCCTCGCCGACCTCCGTGAGGGCGCTGAAGTCGATCGCGTACACGCGGTCGCCCCATACGGTCCCGCGGTCCAGGAGCGAGCACGTCGGCACCACAACCGTTTCGCCCTGCAGGATCCGACAGGCCGTCGACCCGGTCAGAGTCGCATCAGCGATCACCGAAGCGGTCTTATGACCCGATGCGCTGTATCCGGCCTGGCTGACGGCCACTCGTTCAACGGTCGCCGCCTGCGCGGGGGGAGCGATGATCACCGCCCCGCCCACTCCGGCCACTGTCGCCGCGGCGACCGCCTTCCAGATTGACATCGCTCGTCTTCGAGTCATGGCTCCTCCTCTGAATCCAGCTGCAGCTCCATTGCCGCAACGCGAGCCAGTATCGACACGAGACTTAAGAAATGGCAAGGTTTGTAACTATATTTAAATAAACGAATCATGCCGACGGCGTCACGATCTGATGCGCGCACGGTCGTTAGGCTGAGGTCATTACCACTCTCCGGAGGGAGATCGCGATGCTCGCTGCTGAACGCCGCGCGCGCATTCTGAGTCGCGCCCAGCAGGAGGGAGCGGTCAGCATCACCGCCCTGGTGGGCGACTTGGGTGTGTCGCACGTGACGGTCCGACGCGATCTCGACACGCTCGTCGCGGATCAGATGTTGGAGAAGGTCCGAGGGGGCGCTGTGCTGCGCGCGGATCGCCCGCTTCCCGGACTTGTGCCGAATCCCACGTTCACCGGGACGATCGGCGTCGTCGTGCCGACCTCCTACTACTACCGTTACGTCCTTGAAGGCGTCGACGACGTCCTGGAGTCGGGGGGCGAGATGAAGCTCGTCATCTCGGAATATGACCTCGACGAGGAGTACCGCCTCATCGATGAGCTCGTCGAGAGTGGCGTCGACGGTCTGCTGTGGGTGCCGACGGTCTCGGAGCGCCTGGCGCCGCCCGGATTCCTCGACATGCTCGACCGACTGACGGTGCCCGTGGTCTTCGTCGAACGTGAGACGCCGGGGGGAGGACTCGGCTCGGCGCCGTCGGTGCGATCGGCGCATGAGCGCGGCGTCTTCGCAGCCTTGCAGCACCTCGCTGGGCTCGGGCATCAACGCCTCCTGATGGTGAGCAGGGGCAGCTCGCAGAGTTCGGAGTTCGTGCGTCAGGGCTGGCGCGACGCGCTCGAGCGACTTGACCTCGACCCCACGAGCGCGATTCTCGGCCCCAACGAGCTTGGAGCGGGACCGCGCTGGGAGAGCGGTGGGAGCGACGTCGTGATGGATGCCGTCGAGCGCACCGGTGCGACCGCGCTGTTCTGCCATGGTGACGAGAACTCGTTGTTCGGGCTGCTCCGGAACGCACGGTCGCGGGGTATCTCCGTGCCCGAGCGTCTGTCGATCGTTGCTTACGACGACGACGTCTCCGCCCACGCGGACCCGCCAATCTCTGCTGTCGCGCCAGATCGACGACGTGTCGGCGCCCTCGCAACCCGGATGCTGATCGAGCTGATCACCGAGCCGAGCGCAGAACCTCCGCTTCACCTCCATGTCGAGCCCCGACTCGTGCTCCGAGCCTCGACCGCCGCGCCGGCATGACTCGCGCTGTTGTGTTCTCGGGCGGGGGAGACTACGTCGACCCCTGGCATCCGTTCGCGGAAACGAGCACCGAAATAGCCCGGCTCCTTCGGGAGGATGGCGTGGAAGTCGACATCGTCGACCAGCTTGGCGGCCTCGATCCGCTCTTGAGCGCGGCCGACCTCCTGATCCTCAACGCCGGTGGAGGGGGGCACCCGCACCCACTCGATCAGCGTGCCCGCCACCTCATAGGAGGCTTCGAAGGCGGTCTGCTGGTGGTGCATGTCGCCGCGACGATGTTCCCTGCGGATCCTGTCTGGGAGGAGCGCCTGGGCGGCCGATGGGTACGCGGGACGACGATGCACCCGGAACGCGGCCCGCTGATGCTGCGAGCTGTGGGGGACAACGTGCTCACCCGCGGCATCGAAAAGGTCGAGACGGTCGATGAGGCATACTCGTGGCTCCGCGTCTCGGACCACGCCGACGTCCTTTACGCGCACGAGTACGCGGACGCGTCGCACGCCGTGGTGTGGCTTGTGGATCACGGCGGTCCGCGCACTGCGTACAGCGCTCTCGGACACGACGTCGAGGCCTACGAAGCGCCAGAGGTGCGCGACTTGCTGCGGCGACTCGCTCGCTGGGCTGCCTCCGCCTGAGCTGTCGTCGCAGGTGGAATCGGCAACGCGGTCTGTAGGGATGCGGCTCGAGACCCGTCCATATGCGACTGACCGGGGCGGCTCATCTGCGTGGTGCAGGCCATAGGAACGATTCGTCACGCCATTGCCTCCCACCGCTATCGCCGAGCCCCCTTGTCACGCGAGAATGCTGGTAATACGCATTATCACGTGTGAGAAATCCTAGATCCTTCTGTGGATCCTGACTAGGGTTGCCCTCCGGATGCGATCCGAGAGGTCAGCGGAATCGTGGCGAGGTCGCCGAGTCAAGCGGCGGTGCCGAGGGTCCACGACCTCAGATGCCACCAGCGCAAGTCCTTCCACCACTGCCCGGTCCAATCGGCGCTATGGAAGCGGAAGAGGGTGACGGTGTCGGCGATGAAGTCAGATGGTGCGGTATGGGGGAGAGCTCGAAGAAACGACTCCACCTCCCGCCGCAGGTGCGGCTGTTCCTCAAGGTCGTGCGACGCAAGCGAGAGGTGCGCGCGAAAGCCCGCAGCGTCGAACGGTTTCATGCGGAAACCCTCGCCATGTCCCCGGAGCGGTTCGAGGGCCGTGTTCACCGACACGGCAAGATCCCGGATTGCAGCGTTCTTGTGACCTTCGATCGTCTTGTCCACATCGAAGGTCACGGCGATGTTGTGCCTCGCGATTCCGGAATTGTGTACGGGAATGGCGTGCGTTGAGCTCAGGATCGGGTCCAGCGCCGCGATCAGGTCCTCCTCGTCGGCCTCGCTCGGGACCGCGCCTGCGAGTGTGGCGTGGGGCGGAAATGCGGAGGCCGAAACAATGCCGAACTGCCTCTGCAGCAGGTCCGTCAGCTCCGCAACTGCACGACACGTGAGAGGGTCCGGTCGGAGGTAGACGCCGTAGGTGAATCCATCGATCGCGACACTCATGTCGAACTCCTTCGCGGGGGTAGGGAACGTTCCCTACGATACACAACAGAGAACGCGCGTCCAGAACTGACTAGAGCGCTTGTGTCGTCCTGCCTACGTGCATCTGTCCCGGAATCGCGAGATGCACCACAGCCGCATCGCGTTGCCTAACCAACTGCATCAGCCGATCGACGGCGGCAGAGCCGACGCGCTCGATGGGTTGTTTCCAGGTGGTGAGGTCGATCAAGGAGTTGCTGATTCCGCCGACCCCGTCAAAACCGGTGACGGCGAGGCGTCGAGGAGAGTCTTTCAGGCCGACGAGAACCGCGACCGCGTACCTGTCGTTGGGGCACATCACGGCCGTCACTGACTCGTCCAGCCGAGAGACCGTCCGGCCGACGTCTTGGGGGGAAGTCGTCGTGATGACGATCACATCCACCCCGCCGTCCCTCAGGTAGCCCTCCATGATGCCCGTGCGGCGGTGAAGGATGGGCGACACCTGGTCGGGTGGCTGGAGAACGGCGACCCGCCGATGCCCCAGGCTCATGAGGTGTTCGGCGAGCCGGCGAGCCCCCTCGTCCTCGTCGCCGAACACGCTGTCGACCAGCGGGTCGACGTCGGGGCGACCGGCGACGACGACCGGGAACTTCGAGGAGAACCGCTTGACCTCCTCCAGGGGGAGGCGGCCGCTGCACACGATGAGGCCATCTACCCTGAGGGCGATGAGATCCTCGAGCGCGCGGCGTTCGTCATGATTGTCCAGCGCCCCCGAGGTGATGAAGACGCGTTGTGCGAGAGATGAGCCGCGCTTCTGCAGAGCCGACTGCATCTCGCCGTAGAACGGAGCGGACGCGTCTCTGACGAGCACCCCGATGGTGTTCGTCCGATGGGCACTGAGGTTCTGGGCGGCCGCATTGAAGACGTAGCCCAACTCTTCGACTGCGGCTTGCACTCGCGCCTGGGCATCGGCGCTCACACCGTACTGGCCCCGCAGCGCGCGAGATACAACGGATTTGGACAAGCCAGTGTGTTCTGCCAGATCGATGATGGTGGCTTGTTTGCCCCGCCGCCTCTGCGAGGCGCCGTCCCCCGGGGTGGCTGCTGTTCCCACCCATCGCCTCAGCCGTTCGGGCGGGATGTTGAAGTGCTGGGCGGTGTCTTCGATGGACGCGCCGGCGGCGACGCGCGAAATGGCGGCCTCTCGGGGGTTAGGTCCACTCTTCACACCTGCCATCGTCTCATCCGCGGCGCCGACGGGCGCTCAGACTGGATCGCTGTCGGAGGCCGCCTCTACTCGCTGCACCCCCTTCACCTCAGTGAGAGCTTCCACCAGATTGTCGATGGAGGTTCGGCCGCGATTGAAGCGCAGGCTGGCTGCAACCACGGGGGTCGACCGTCCGACTTCCTCCCGGTGCGTTCCCGTGAGTGCGACTTCGAAACCGAGTTCAGAAGCTCGCTCGAGCACGGCGCGAAGAGCGCCTCTACCGTCCTTGTAATGGACAACCAGATCCCGCCCGCGCCCTGCGAGCGGCACCTTCCGAGCCAGTCGGGACAAGATGGTCACGGTGACCAGATGTAGTGCGGTGCCCACAATCGCGAGTATCGGCATTCCCGCGCCGCATGCCATGCCGATCGCAGCGACGACCCAGATGGAGGCCGCCGTCGTAAGTCCAGACACGATGTTCTGGCGAACGAAGATGACGCCGGCGCCGAGGAACCCGATTCCCGAGACGATCTGTGCGGCGATCCGCGACGGGTCCAGCGTGACGTCCGTGCCGATCACCATGCTGAATCCGTAGGCCGACACGAGCGTGAAGACCGCGGATCCCACTCCCACGAGCGTGTGCGTGCGCAGCCCAGCAGCCTTGACCTGGCGATGCCGCTCAATGCCGATGGTCGCCGACAGGACGAAAGCCAAGAGCAGAAGGACAACCTCGGTCAGGGTGGAGGATCCGATCCACTCGATGTTGAGAACCACGTATTCACCCAATCTTCCGCCGCCGGTTGCTCGGCCGCCACGTTCGATCCAACAGTGGTTGCAATAGTAGGGAACGTTCCCTACACTCTCAACTGCACCGATTAAACGGAGACAAACATCGTGGTTGACACTTCCGCTCGCTCAGCGCCGAGCTTCCGCCGCAGGCGGCGGGGGCCCCGCATTTGGGCGCTGCTCTTTCTGGCCCCGAGCGTGATAGCGATCATCTCGTTCGACTACTGGCCGCTACTCCGGACCGGTTTCCTGTCGACGCAGTCCACCAACCTTTTCGGTCAGCCCAACGGCTTCGTCGGAGTTGAGAACTTCGCCGCGATGATCGCGGACGCCGACTTCTGGAAGACCCTTGGGATCACCGTCACGTTCATGGTGGGGTCGGTCGTGAGCAAGGTCGTCGTCGGCCTCGCCATCGCGTTGCCCCTCTCCCGGCGCCTCCGCGGGACGAGCGTCTTCAGAGCATCCGTTCTCATCCCGATGGCAGTCTCGACGGCCGTGGCCGGCCTCGCGTTCCGCGCCCTCATGACACCGTCGACGGGTCTCTTCGATGTGATTGCGAACGCTCTCGGGGGGAGCAACGTCGGGTGGCTGACTTCCACCAACGTCTCGCTCCTGTCGGTCATCGTCGTCGACGTATGGACTGCGCTCGGCTTCACCGTGCTCTTGCTGCTCGCCGCTCTCGACTCCATCGACCGACAGGTCTTCGAAGCCGCGGATGTGGACGGGGCGCGGTTCTGGCGACGGACGACGAGCATCACCCTGCCGCTCATCACGCCGACGCTCTTCTTCATCGTCGTCACCCAGTCGATTCAAGCCCTCCGCGAGTTCACCATCATCAACGTGCTGACCGGGGGTGGTCCCGCGGATTCGACACGCACTCTGGTCATCGACATCTACGACGCCGCATTCGGTGGCACCGCTGACTACGGCGCGTCCTCGGCTCGCTCTCTCATCCTGCTCGTGCTCATCCTCGCGCTCACTGCCGTCCAGTTCGGAGTCCTCGAGAGAAGGGTCAACTACCGATGAGGAAGTCCCTCGCTCACGCCGCACTCTTCGGCTACCTCGCCATCGTGGCGCTCATCGTCATCCTCCCCTTGGCGTACGTCCTCTTCGGGTCGATCCGTCCCACGCCCGCCGTGACCGGGACGCTGTGGGATCTTGTGCCGACCGGATTCACGTGGGAGCACTTCGCGTCGGCGTTCGAGCGGGCGCCGCTGCTGCGGCAGATGCTCAACAGTGCCCTCGTCGTCGTCGCTCAAACCGGACTGCAGGTCCTCACCAGCGTGCTCGCCGCGTACGCCATCGTGTTCGGCGGATTCCGGCGCCCTGGAATGATCCTCGGGCTCTATCTGGTCACGATGATGATCCCGAATGAAGCCACGGTGGTCGCGAACTACCTCACCATCCGGCAGCTCGGCCTGTTCGACACCCTCGTCGCGGTATTCATCCCGTTCGCGGCCTCGGCGTACTCGATCTTCCTCCTGCGCCAGAGCTTCCTGAGTTTCCCGACCGAGATCAAGGAAGCCGCCACGGTGGACGGAGCGGGACCCATGCGGTTCTTGTTCCGCTTCCTTCTCCCGCTCACCAAACCGACCGTGATGACCGTGACGCTCGTCTCCGCGATCGCCGCCTGGAACGGCTACCTCTGGCCCCTCCTCGTCACGGAATCACCCGCTGCGCGCACGGTCCAGGTGGGAGTCAAGACCCTCTTCGATGAGGCGGACACCGACTTCGGCGCGGGCCTGGCCGGTCTCATCGTTGTCAGCATCCCGACGATCATCCTGGTGATCGTCGGACAAAGGTTCCTCGCCCGAGGACTTACCGAAGGAGCAGTCAAGTGACCCATTCACGCCGGGGGGTGGTCGCGGGTGTCGCGCTGGCGGCCTCCGCATCCCTCATCTTCGCCGGATGTTCTGCCGGACCCCAGCCGGAGGCGACCGTTGACGCCGACGGCCCGGTGGCCATCGATTTCTGGTACTCCGTCGGAGGACCGGCCGCCGACGCTCTGCTGAAGCAGGTCGATGCCTTCAACTCCAGCAACGACGTCGACGTGACCATCACCCCCATTTTCCAGGGGGACTACGTCGAAACCACGGCGAAGCTGACCAACGCGGTCCAGAGCGGCGACACACCTGTCCTCCTGCAGGGCGGGGATACCTTCTCCGCCTATCTGCACGACAGCGGTCTCGCGACGGCACCCGAGAAGATCGCGACGTTCGACGGGGAGCCGTACCGTGGGGACCGCGTCGTGGATGCCGCCGCGAACTACTACACCTTCGACGGTGAACTGTGGGCGGTGCCTCTCATGGTCTCGCAGCCGGCTGTCTTTTTCGATGCGGCCAAGCTCGAGGCGGCAGGCTTGGACGGCGACAACCCGCCGGCCAGCATCGACGAGCTCTTCGATTGGGCCGACGAGATCTTCGCGGCGACCGGCACCCCCGGGCTCGTCTTCCACCAGAACGAGTGGTGGAACGAACAGTTCGCCGCACTCGACAACGTCGAGTACTGCACGCCCGACAACGGTCTCGGCACCGAACCGGCGACGGCGTTCAGCTTCGTGAACGACGATCTCGTGGCCGTCTGGACTCACTTCCAGAAGTCGCTCGAGTCGGGCGCGATCGTCAACGTCGGCAGCGACGGCGTCGCGGCGCAGAACGCCTTCAGCGTGGGGCAGGCCGCCATGTTGCTCGCCTCGTCCGCCAGCCTGGGTACCACGACGGCGGCAGCCGACTTCGACATCAGCGCCTTCGCTCTTCCGGTGAAGACCGATGGTGGCGGGGCGGTCCCGGGCGGAAGCGCGCTCTGGGTGCTGGGCGAGGGCCACAGCGACTCCGAGAAGGCCGCTGCCATCGAGTTCGCGCAATTCATGGGGTCGTCCGATGTTCAGCAGCAGATCTTCGAGGACACCGGCTATCTCCCGAGCAACCAGGACGCGCTCGATGAGCTTCTGAGCTCCGAGACCGATCAGCCGAAGCTGGCTCTTCTGGATCAGCTCACGAACACGGCGAAGACGCCCGCTACCGGCGGGTGCCACAACGGTGCCTTCGGGCAGGCGCGTGCCGATGTCCGCAGCGCGATCGAGGCGATCGCAGGCGGCGCGGACGTCAAGGCCGCGCTCGAGACGGCGCAGTCCAAGGGAACGGATCAGCTCGTCGCCTACAACGAGCGCGTAGACGGATAGTCCCGAACACACTGCGGCGGGGCGGGCGGTCGCCTGCCTGCCCCGCCTGAGAGGTCATTCCTTGACTGAGCACGTCCCAGACATCGGCCGACCCGATGAGCCAGCGGTTTCGGTGTTGCAGGCAGGGGTCGTTCGACGCCGGTCCCGCCTCGCCGACGGCCGGGAGCTGTTCTACTTCGACGATCCCGATACGACCCTTCCCGACCACCGCGCCCAGGACCTGCGCGCGTCGGGGCCGCGACCGCCAACGGCCACCATGCGTCACGACGTGCTCACGGGGGAGTGGATCACCTTCGCCACGGCTCGCCAGAATCGCGCCTTCATGCCGCCGGCGGACCAGGATCCATTGGCGCCCCAGTCGGCGACGAACCCCTCCGAGATCCCGTCCCGATACGACGTCGCCGTGTTCGAGAACAAGTCGCCGGCTTTCGGCCCCGCCGCCGAGGCCGGTGCGGGTGCGCATGCGGGGGACGGAGATCCACTGTTTCGTGAGCGTCCCGCGGCGGGCCGGTGCGAGGTGGTGTGCTTCAGTCCGGAGCATGAAGGATCCTTCGCATCGCTGAGCCCGACGCGGGCTCGCACGGTGATCGAAGCCTGGGCTGACAGGACGACCGCGCTTTCGCAGATCCCGTCCGTCGAGCAGGTCTTCATCTTCGAGAACCGCGGTGCAGAGATCGGCGTGACGTTGCCGCATCCTCACGGACAGATCTACTCCTACCCCTTCATCACGCCTCGAACGCGAAGCCTTATGACCACGTTGGAACGCGAGGGTCCCGATCTGTTCGAGAGGGTGATCGACGCGGAGAGGCGGGGACCTCGTGTCGTCCTCGAGACAGAGCACTGGGTCTCCTTCGTGCCGTACGCCGCGCGATGGCCGATCGAACTACACCTGCTCCCCAAACGCCACGTGCCCGACTTCGCGCTCGCGTCAGCTGCCGAACGGGACGACCTCGCGGTCGCGTACCTCCGCATCCTGAAGGCTGTCGACCGTCTGTACGGC
>JAAIGF010148284.1_pt1 | contig 29940 bp, 24 predicted proteins | sample 6487441 | NCBI WGS metagenome assembly JAAIGF01 (sample SAMN13974129, study PRJNA590717) | phyllosphere metagenome | biome: pepper field; feature: multiple bacterial spot infested pepper fields; material: pepper leaves; isolation source: leaves from pepper fields | host: Capsicum annuum ... | reverse complement strand
CGCCGACAGTGAGCCGGCAAGATCTTCGTGGCGCTTAAGCCGCCGTCCCCCTCACGGCTAATGAGCCGGACGTAAAGAACCACGGCCATGGCCTGCCAGGAACCTCGGCAAGCACGATGCCAGCCCAATCATGCTGTCTCTCCGCAGGCGGGCACCAAAACGAGCCGAGCAGACGCGAAGGCGTGGGTGTCGGGGCCGGGGCGGATGCACGTTGGCACGACGTGGGGGCGGGAGCCCCGACCGCGTTCGTGGCGTCGGGCAGCCGACACGGCCCCGACACCCGCGACTGGCTCAAGAACTTGTTTGGCTCTAGAACTCGTTTGGCTCAAGAACTTGTTTGGCTCAAGAACTCGCCAGAAACACCCGAACCCCGAGCGCAACAACATAAACCCCAACTGGGCAGCGATACGCCGTCTGCGCACCGCCGAGTTACCCCGCAAATCTGCAATGAAAAAACCCGCCGAAGCGGGTTTTTGCGAGGTCCAGCGCAGGTCCGGATTACTTCTCGTCCGGAGCCTTCAACTGCGGCAGTGCTGCGCCGCCACCGGCCGACAGCAGGCCAGCCTTCACGTAGGTGATGAGCTTGTCGCGCGTGTCGGTGATGTCGAGGTTGCGCATCGTCAGCTGGCCGATACGGTCGGCCGGCGAGAAGACCGACTCGCCCTTTTCCATCGTCAGGCGCTCGGGCTGGTACGTCAGGTTGGGCGACTCGGTGTTGAGCAGCGAGTAGTCGTTGCCACGACGCAGTTCCACGGTCACTTCGCCGGTGATGGCGCGCGCCACCCAGCGCTGGGCGGTTTCGCGCAGCATCAGGGCCTGCGGGTCGAACCAGCGGCCCTGGTACAGCAGGCGGCCGAGCTGGCGGCCGTTGTCGCGGTACTGGGCGATGGTGTCTTCGTTGTGGATGCCGCTGATCAGGCGCTCGTAGGCGATGAACAGCAGCGCCAGGCCCGGGGCTTCGTAGATGCCGCGGCTCTTGGCTTCGATGATGCGGTTCTCGATCTGGTCGCTCATGCCCAGGCCATGACGGCCGCCGATGCGGTTGGCTTCCAGGATCAGTTCGACCATGTCACGGTATTCCACGCCGTTGAGCGCGACCGGCACGCCTTCTTCGAAGCGGACCGTGACTTCCTCGGCCTTGACCTGAACGTCGTCGCGCCAGAAGGCCACACCCATGATCGGGTTGACGATCTTGATGCCGCTGTTGAGCTGCTCCAGATCCTTGGCTTCGTGGGTCGCGCCCAGCATGTTCGAGTCGGTCGAATACGCCTTCTCGGCGCTCATCTTGTAGGCGAAGCCAGCCTTGCTCATGAACTCCGACATCTCGGCACGGCCGCCGAGTTCGTCGATGAACAGCTGGTCGAGCCAGGGCTTGTAGATCTTCAACTCGGGGTTGACCAACAGGCCGTAGCGGTAGAACCGCTCGATGTCGTTGCCCTTGTAGGTGCTGCCGTCACCCCAGATGTTGACGTCGTCTTCCTTCATCGCGGCCACCAGCATGGTGCCCGTGACGGCCCGGCCCAGCGGGGTCGTGTTGAAGTACGTCAGGCCGGCGGTGGAAATGTGGAAGGCGCCGGACTGCAGCGCGGCGATGCCTTCGGCAGCGAGCTGTGCGCGGCAGTCGATCAGGCGTGCGTTCTCGGCGCCGTACTGCATCGCGCGGCGCGGGATTTCTTCGTAATCGGGTTCGTCGGGCTGACCGAGGTTGGCCGTGTACGCGTAAGGCACCGCCCCCTTTTGTCGCATCCAGTGCAGCGCTGCGCTGGTATCAAGGCCGCCGGAGAAAGCAATGCCGACTTTCTGGCCGGCAGGGAGGTGCTGGAGGATCGTTGCCATTTTTCGTCATCACATCAGGGAGCCGGAATGCTACTCCACACGCGGCCCGGGCGCCAACGCTGTGCGCCCTGCGGACCGTGATGTGGCGCGGCAGGCCGGCAGGTGTCGCGCGTGCCCAACCCTGCGCGGGCGTCGCAGCCGTTTCCAGATCGCGGGCCGGGTTCTTCCATGCCCCCTGGCACAGCGCCTTCGTCGCGGGCTCAGGCAGCGCGCACACAGGATGAGACCGCCTGTGCCACCGAAGCGGCAGGCTGAGCGTGCGCCACCGCCTCGCCGAGCACGACGACCGCCGGGCTGGCCAGCCCTTCGCGCACGACGGTGTCGGGCAATTGCGCCAGGGTGGTGACCGCGCTGCGCTGGTCGGGACAGCTCACGCGCTGCACCACGGCCACCGGCAGCGATGCGGCAAAGCCTGCGCACAGCAGTTCTTCCTGCAGGCGCGCGACATCGCTCATGCCCATGTAGAAGACGACCGTCAGCCCGCTGGCGGCCAGCGCCTGCCAATCGGGCCGGCTGCCGTCCATGGTGTGCGCGGTGACCAGCGCCACGCCGCGTGCGACACCGCGATGCGTCAGCGGCAGACCCAGTGCCGGGCCGACCGACAGGCCCGCCGTCAGTCCGCCCACGGCTTCGGCAACAATGCCCTGTTCGGCCAGCCAGGCCAGTTCTTCGCCGCCCCGGCCGAACACGAATGGATCGCCGCCTTTCAGGCGCGCCACGGTGCGTCCCTGACGGGCGTAGCGCGCCATCAACCGCAGGATGAAGTCCTGCGGCGTGGAGCGGCAGCCGCCGCGCTTGCCGACGTGGATCACCCGCGTGCCGGGACCAGCCATGGCGACGATCTCCGGTCCCACCAGGTCGTCGACCATCCACACGTCGCAGGTGGCCATCACGCGGATGGCCGTGAGGGTCAGCAATTCCGGATCGCCCGGACCGGCACCGATCAGCCAGACCTTGCCGGGCTGGGAAGTACGCGCAGTGGTCATGACGACTCCTTCGGATGGCGTGGAAAACGAAAAGACGGAGGTGCTCATGGCTGGGTCGCCTTCAGGTCGTCGCGGGAGGTATCCCGCGCGGAAATGGCGAAGCTGGTGGCGTAGGCATGGGCATGCTGCGCATCCCAGTGGCTGCCGTCGAACAGCGTGGCCTTGCGGTCGGGCGAATCGGGCACGCTGGCACCGGCCAGGGCCGCGCCCTGGCGATACAGATCGGTGCGATGCACGGCCTGGACCACGGCGCGGTAGTCGGTGGGCCGCCGCAGCAGGCCCCAGCGGGTGAACTGCGTGAGGAACCACATGCCGTCCGACTCGAACGGGAAGGTCACGCGGCCGTCGCCGAAGAAGCGCAGCGGATGGGATTCCTGCCAGGTACGCCCCAGGCCGTCGCCGCTGCGACCCAGCAGGGTCGCCTCCAGCAGGCCGGCGGGCTGGCCGATGATGTCAGGCTGCGCCAGGCGGCGGGCGACCGATGCCTGCTGGCCGGCCTGGTCCAGGTAGCGAGCGGTGTCGATCATGGCGGCCACCAGCGCGCGCGCCGTGTTGGGATAGCGATCGGCCCAGTCGGCGCCGCAGGCCAGCACCTTCTCGGGGTGGTCGGCCCAGATGCCCTGCGTGGTGGCCGCGTTGAAGCCGGCCCCGGCTTCGCGGGCGATCGAATGCCAGGGTTCGCCCACGCAGAAGCCGTGCACCAGGCCGTCCTGCAAGGCGGCAGGCGTGCGCGGCGGCGGCACCACCACGCGGTCGACGTCGCAGGTCGGGTCGATGCCGTGGGCGGCCAGCCAGTAGGCCAGCCACATGGCGTGGGTGCCGGTGGCGAAGGTGTGCGCCAGGGTCAGGCTCTCGCCGCTGCGCACCGCACGGGCCAGCGCCCAGCCGTCGCGTACGCCGCGTTCGGCCAAACTGCGCGACAGCGTGATGCCCTGCCCGTTGTGGTTCAGGCCCATCAGGATGGCGGTGGGTGCGGCGTCGCCCCCGATGCCCAGGTGCGTGCCGTAGACCATCGAGTACAGCGCGTGCGAGGCATCGAGCGCCCCGCTTGCCAGGCCATCGCGCACCATGGCCCACGACGCCTGCTTCTGCGGCTCGATGCGCAGGCCGTATTTGCGGTCGAAGCCCAGTTCCGACGCCATGGCGACGATGGCGCAGTCGAGCAGCGGGATGAAGCCGACGCGCACCACGTCCTTCTCGGGCGCGTCACTGCCGGCTACCCAAGCACCGGGCAGCGGCTGCACCGCAGTGGCGCCGCTGTCGACGTCATCACCGGCCCAGGGCGGGGCAACCGTCGCGCTGGACGCAACCGGCTCACCGCCGACCTCGGCAGCGGCCCCGGCGTCGGCACGCGCCGCCGGATTGCCATGCCGGCGATGCAGGAAATCGACCACTGCCGCGCGGCAGGCCAGGTACACCGGATCGTTGGCCAGTGCCACCCGGTCGCGCGGACGCGGCAGGCGCACCGGCTGGATCGCGCCGATGGTCGCGGCCGGGCCGTTGGCCAGCATGACGATGCGATCCGACAGCAGCACGGCTTCGTCCACGTCGTGGGTCACCATGATGGTGGTGGTGCGAGTGGTGGCGACAATCTTCAGCAGTTCGTCCTGCAGGTGCGCGCGGGTCAGCGCGTCCAGGGCGCCGAAGGGCTCGTCCATCAGCAGCACCTTGGGCTCGATGGACAAGGCGCGCGCGATACCCACGCGCTGCTTCATGCCGCCCGAGATCTCGCGCGGCAGCTTGCCTTGCGCATGCGTCAGCCCCACCAGTTCCAGCGCATCGAGCACGCGCTGGCGGCACTGCGCGCGGCTCTCGGTCTTGCCGAAGACACGGTCGACCGCCAGGTAGACGTTCTCGTAGCAGGTCAGCCAGGGCAGCAGCGAATGGTTCTGGAACACCACGGCGCGATCGGGGCCGGGCCCGGCGATCTCGCGACCGTCGCAGATCAGCACGCCCGAGGTCGGCTGCGTCAGTCCGGCCACCAGGTTCAGCAAGGTGGACTTGCCGCAGCCCGAATGGCCGATCAGCGTGATGAACTCGCCCTTCTCCACCGACCGGTCGATGTCGCGCAAGGCCACGAAAGGCCCCTTGCGGGTCTGGAAGGTCTGGCCGACCCGTTCGATCTGCACGAATTTCTTCATGGCGTCATTCCTCGCTGAACGTGAAGCGCCGGGCAAGTTGCAGCAGCGCGAATTCGAGCAGCAGTCCCACGATCCCGATCACGAAGATCGCGATGATGATGTGCTCGACCTTGAGGTTGTTCCACTCGTCCCACAGCCAGAAGCCGATACCGGTGCCGCCCGTGAGCATCTCGGCCGCCACGATGACCAGCCACGCGGTGCCGATCGACAGGCGCACGCCGGTCAGCACGTGCGGCAGCACGGCCGGCAGCAGCACCTTGGTGAACACCTTCCACTCCGACAGGTCCAGCACGCGCGCCACGTTCAGGTAATCCTGCGGCACCCGCGACACGCCAGCGGCGGTGTTGACGATCATGGGCCAGATCGAGCAGATGAAGATGGCCCAGATCGCCGCCGGATCGGCGGCCTTGAACAGCAGCAGGCCGATGGGCAGCCATGCCAGCGGCGACACCGGGCGCAGCAGCGTGATGATGGGCGTGACCATGGCGTGGATGGCCTTGAAGCGCCCGATGACGAAGCCGGCCGGAATACCGATCAGTGCCGCCAGGCCGAAGCCCGCTCCCACCCGCCCCAGCGAGGCCAGCACGTTCCAGCCGATGCCCTTGTCATTGGGGCCGTTGTCGTAGAACGGATCGGCGAACAGCTCGCGGGCCGCCGCCCAGGTCACCCCTGGCGACGGAATGCCGGGCACCAGGTTGGAGATCACCTGCCACACCACCACGAAGGCGATGAAGCCGGTCAGGCCACCGGCCACCACGCGGGCCAGCGGTTCGTAGCGTTCACGCCAGGCGGCGGAACGGAACATCGACGGAGAAGACGGAACGGCAGCCATGACAGCTCCTGAAAGGGGGATTCGCGGATCAGGCCTTGACCTTGAACGCGTCGGCATAGGCGGCAGGGTTGCTGCCGTCCCAGACCACGCCGTCGACCAGCGTCGACTTGCGCGATTCGGACGACGGCAGCGCCGCACCGGCTGCGGTGGCCGCCTGCTTGTAGATGTCGATGCGATTGATCTGCCGGGCCACGGCGGCGTAGTCGGGGTGGTCCTTGAGCAGACCCCAGCGCTTGTGCTGGGTCAGGAACCACATGCCGTCCGACAGATAGGGGAAGGTCGCGGCGCCGTCGTCGTAGAAGCGCATGGCGTGGGCGTCGTTCCAGGTCTTGCCCAGCCCGTCGGCGTAGCGCCCGAGCATGCGGTCGAGGATGGTCTCGACCGAGGTGTTCACGTAGGAGCGGGCGGCGATGGTCTCGGCCGTCTTGCGGCGGTTGGCTTCTGACGCGTCGATCCACTTGCTTGCTTCCAGCACGGCGGCAGTCACCGCGCGGGCCGTGTTGGGATACTTCTTCACGAAGGCATCGGTCGCGCCCAGCACCTTTTCCGGATGATCGGTCCAGACCCCCTGCGTGGTGGTCGCGGTGAAGCCGATGCCGTCGGCGATGGCACGCGCGTTCCAGGGTTCGCCCACGCAGAAGCCATCCATGTTGCCGATGCGCATGTTGGCCACCATCTGCGGCGGCGGCACGGTGATGACCTTGGCGTCCTTGAGCGGATCGATGCCGTGCGCGGCGAGCCAGTAGTACAGCCACATTGCGTGGGTGCCGGTCGGAAAGGTCTGGGCGAAGGTGTACTCGCGCTTGTCGCTGCGCATGAGCTTGGCCAGCCCCTCGCCATCGCGCGCGCCCGCATCCTTGAGCTTGTTCGACAGCGTGATCGCCTGGCCGTTGCGGTTCAAGGTCATCAGCACGGCCATGTCGTGCCGGGGGCCGCCGATGCCCAACTGCACGCCGTAGACGAGCCCGTACAGCACATGGGCGAGATCCAGCTCACCGTTGATGAGCTTGTCGCGCACGCCCGGCCACGAGGCTTCCTTGCTGGGCACGATGGTCACGCCATGCTTCTTGTCCAGCCCCAGCACCGAGGCCATCACCACCGACGCACAGTCGGTCAGCGGAATGAAGCCGATCTTCACCTCGGTCTTTTCAGGCGCATCGGACCCCGCCGCCCAGGCGCCGGCGCGCACCAGCGGATCGACCAGGTTGAACAGCGCGGCGCCTGCCAGCACCTTGCCTGCGCCTGCCAGCAGCCCGCGGCGGGCCGGGTCCGACACGGCGGATTGAACCGATGACGGCGCGGCGGCCGGCGAAGACAGCGGGGATGCGTGATCCACGGGCGACATGATGGCTCCAGATTCGAATGGCGCGGCGGCCAAAAAATGTCCCCACGCGGCGCCTTCGGCTTGCTGCCCCCCGAGGGGAGCTTTTTGCCTTGGGGCGGCCCGGCGACAAAAAAAAACGCTCCGCCCTCCTTGCCTGGCAAGGATGAACGGAACGCCGTTGTTCCATGACTGCGATTGCTGCGATGTGCGACGACCGCCGTTGGCCGTCACGGAGGTCAATGCAAAGGCTGTGCCATCACCCCTTCCCTGCGCAGACCCGCCTTCGCACGCCGAAAGGCAGCAAGTTGGCGCACCGGGCTGCGCCAGACAGGTGCGCGGCAGGCCGCGCGGCACCAAGCCTGTGCAGTGCAACGAAACTTGTCGCCGGGGCTCCCGCGACGGCCGTCACTCGGCTTACGATACGGCTGTGCAGCCGACCGCTTTGCCGCCGATCGAACCGATCGGCGGGCATGGAACAGGCAGTGTGTCGGTTGGAGGACCCATGCTCAGAGTGATGTTGATCAACGATGGCGAGGGGCGCGTGGTCGCCTTGCGCAAGGTGCTGGCCGAGGCGGGCGTGGACGTGGTCGCCGAAGCCGAGCCTTCGCACGACCTGGCCGATGCCATCCGCCGCGTGCAGCCCGACCTGGTCCTGATCGACACCGACGCGCCTGGCCGCGACATGCTGGAAGACGTCTGTGTGGCCAGCGAGCACACCGCCCGCCCGGTGGTGATGTTCACGGGCGAAAGCCGCCGCGAAACCATTCGTGCCGCGCTCACCGCCGGGGTGGCGGCCTATGTCGTGGGCGAGGTGCCGGCCTCGCGCATCCAGTCGGTGCTGGAAGTGGCGATGGAGCGCTTCGAGGTCGATCGCGCACGCCGCGAGGAATTGTCGGAGACGCGGCGCCGGCTGGCCGACCGCCAATGGATCGACCGTGCCAAGGGCGTGGTCGCCCGCATGCGCGGCGTGTCGGAAGACGAAGCCTACAAACTGCTGCGCGACCGGGCCATGCAGACGCAGAAGCGCCTGGGCGATGTCGCGCGGGAAATGGTGGAACTGGCCGACTGGCTCAAGCCGTAAGGCGGCTCAGCCAAGGCTGACTCGGGTCACTTGAACGGCGGCAACGCGCGAAGGCCGTGTGCATCGCTCAGCGCCCGCAGCGCGGCCACCGTCTTGTCCACGTCTGCCTCGATGACTGCCGACGGCCAGGTTTCACTGCCGCCGAACAGGCCCATCCTGAACAAGGCCATCAACCGCTCGATGCCCAGTTCGAATGCGTCGCGCGCGTCGTCGGCCTGATCGACATCCGGCAAGGTCTGGCCGTCCATGAAGCGCCGATGCACGTTGGCCTTCACCGTCACCTGCAGTTCGGTGCCGGCCTGCAAGGCGGCCTGCAGCGGTGCCAACGCACGCGCGATGCCCGCCTGATCGCCCGCGGCCTTGGCCAGATGCCCTTGAAGCACCAGTGCGCCTTCCACCCACGTCCACACGTCGTAGCTGCCGTCGAATGCAATGGCAGCGACCGGGTCGACGATGGCCTTGGCCGATGCTTCGTCGCCTGCCGCGTACAGCCCATAGGCCAGCTTCACCAAGGCTTCCAGCACGCCCTTGCCTGATCGTTTCTTCTTCGCGGGGAGGCTGTCGAGATGGTCGGCCAGGCGTTCGTTGGATCGAGGAATCAGCGCAAGGATGTCGTCGGCGTCCATGGAAACGAGGCCACAGGAAAAGCAGCATTCTCGCCAGGGAGGGACGACTGTGGCAACCTGACGGGCGACCGCCACACGATCCTGCAGCCGCGCGGCGCACCGCCTGCATGCGGCACGATCCCTGCTAACGACATGCCATGCCTTCTGCGATCCCGCCCAAAGACTTCCCCGATTATTCCGTTCAACTCTATGCGCTGCCCGACGTGCCGCGTGCATGCCTGACGCTGCAGGACGAGCTTGGCCTGGACGTGAACCTGGTGCTGTGGTGCCTGTTCGCAGGCGCCCGGGGCACGCCGCTGGACGAAGACCGCATCGCGGCGGCCGACGCCGCTGCCGCCACCTGGCGCGATAACGTCGTCGTCCATCTGCGCCAGGTGCGCCGATGGATGAAGGGCCGTGACGAAGAAGTGGAAGTGCTGCGCCAGGCACTGATCGCGCAGGAAATCCAATGCGAGCTGCACGAGCAGCGATTGATCTCGCGCGCCGTGCCGCTGGCCGCCGGACCAGCCAGCGCCTGGACCGGCGCAGCCAACCTGGCGGCCTACCTGCGCTGGTGCGGCCTGACGCCGACCGTGGCCGCGACCCACGCGATCCAGACCTTGCTGGAACGTGCCTTTCCGCGTGAATGCCGCGCTGCCGCGGGCACGGCGGCCCCGATGCCCCGTCAGCCCGACTGATCGGCGGGCGGCACCGGCCGACCGGTCTCGTCGCGCACGGCCCCGCGCGGGCTGGTGCGCACGCGACGGAAGATCAGCCCCGACAGCAGCGTGACCCCACCCAGCAAGACGAAGGTCCACGAGAAGCCCGATGCGGTCGACCCCGTGGACTCGGTCAGCGCGCCCATCATGGATGCGCTGATGGTCACGCCCAGCCCGGTCGCCAGCATCTGCACCATCGAGAACAGGCTGTTGCCGCTGCCGGCATCGGCCCGCTTGAGCCCGCCCAGCGTCGCCCCGTTCATGACGGCGAACTGCATGGAGTTCGACGCGCCGAAGACGACGATGGGGATGATCTGCACCCATAGCGGCCACGAGGCGTCGATGAGCCCGAAGGCCATGATCGACGCGCCCACCAGCACGGTATTGACCTGCAGGAAGGCCCGGTAGCCGTAGCGCGTGACCAGCCCGGCGACGTAGCGCTTGGTGATCAGGCCGCCGATGGCCGCCGGCACGATCATCATCCCCGCTGCCAATGGCGAGAACCCCAGGCGCAGTTGCAGCATCAGCGGCAGCATGAACGGCACGGCATTGCTGCCGATCCGACAGAGCAGGTTGCCGATCAGGCCGATGCTGAAATTGGGCTCGCGAAACAGGCTCAGGCGGAACAGCGCACCCGGGCGGCCCCGCGCATACCAGACGTAGGCCGCCGCTGCTGCCACGCTGGTCGCCAGCAGTGCCGGCATCCACCAGGCTGCACGCGTACTGTCGGGATGCGTGTCCAGCGCCAGCGACAGGCTGATCATGCAGACCGACACCAGCAGGAAGCCGGGCAGGTCGAAGCGCGGCGCTTCGTCGATCCGGTCTTCGGGCATGTAGCGGCGGATCGCCCACAGCCCGAAGGCGGCGATCGGCAGGTTGATGAGGAAGATCCAGTGCCAGGACGCGTACTGCACCATCCAGCCACCCAGCGGCGGGCCCAGCAAGGGTCCGGCCTGACCGGCGATGGTCACCATGGCCAGCGCGGCGATGTAGCGTTCGGGCGCGACGTTGCGCAGCAGCGCCAGCCGTCCGATGGGCAGCAACATGGCGCCGCCCACGCCCTGCACCACGCGCGCCGCCACCAGTTGCGGCAGCGACTGCGACAGGGCGCACAGCAGCGACCCCAGCGCGAACACCAGGACAGCGAAGAAGTAAGTGGGACGGGTGCCGAACCGGTCGGCCAGCCAGCCGGAGGCCGGGATCAGCAAGGCCATGGTCAGCGTGTAGGCCACGATGACCGGCTGCATGCGCAGCGCGTCGACCTGCAGTCCCTGCGCCATCACCGGCAAGGCCGTGTTCAGGATGGTGGTGTCCAGGGACTGCATGAAGAAACCTGCTGCCACTAGCAGCAGGAACGCCCGCGGTGGCGCGGGCGAGGTGTAGGTACTGCTCACGGCACCCGCCCTCAGGCGGTGCCGCCGACCGTCAGGCCTTCCATGCGCAGGGTGGGCTGGCCGACGCCGACCGGCACGCTCTGGCCATCTTTGCCGCAGGTGCCCACGCCCGAGTCCATCCGCATGTCGTTGCCGATCATCGAGATGCGCGACATCGCTTCCGGGCCGCTGCCGATCAGGGTGGCGCCCTTGACCGGGTAGGTCACCTTGCCGTCTTCGATCATGTAGGCCTCGGAGGCCGAGAACACGAACTTGCCGTTGGTGATGTCGACCTGGCCACCGCCGAAGTTGACGGCATACAGGCCCCGCTTGACCGAGGCGATGATTTCCTGCGGATCCTTGTCGCCACCCAGCATGTAGGTGTTGGTCATGCGCGGCATGGGCAGGTGGGCATAGGACTCGCGACGACCGTTGCCGGTCACGCTGGTCTTCATCAGGCGGGCATTGAGCGAATCCTGCATGTAGCCGCGCAGGATGCCGTCTTCGATCAGCACGGTGCGCTGCGTGGCGTTGCCTTCGTCGTCGACGTTGAGCGAGCCGCGGCGGTCGGGCATGGTGCCGTCGTCGACCACCGTCACGCCCTTGGACGCGACCTGTTCGCCGATGCGGTCCGAGAACACGCTGGAACCCTTGCGGTTGAAGTCGCCTTCCAGACCGTGGCCGACGGCCTCGTGCAGCAGGATGCCGGGCCAGCCCGAGCCCAGCACCACGGTCATTTCGCCTGCCGGCGCCGGACGCGCGTCGAGGTTGACCAGTGCTTCGTGCACGGCGCGCTCGACGTAGTCGGCCAGGATGTCATCGGTGAAATAGGCGAAGCCGGTCCGGCCACCGCCGCCGGCATGACCCATTTCACGGCGGCCGCCGTGTTCGGCGATGACCGTCAGCGACAGGCGCACCATCGGGCGCACGTCGGCGGCCAGCCGGCCATCGCTGCCGACGACCATGACCACGTCGTACTCGGCGCCCAGGCCGGCCATGACCTGGATCACGCGCTTGTCGCGGGCACGCGCCATGCGTTCGATGCGCTCCAGCAGCGCGACCTTCTGCGGCGCTTCCAGCGAGGCCACCGGGTCGAGGTCACGGTACAGGTTGCGGGCACCACGGTGCGACAGCTTGCTGGCGACCTTCACCTTGCCAGCGCCCTGGCGCGCGATGCTGCGCACGGCGCGGGCTGAGGACAGCAAGGCGTCCTGCGACAGGCTGTCGGAATAGGCGAACGCCGTCTTCTCGCCGCTGATGGCACGCACGCCGACGCCCTGCTCGATCGAGAAGCTGCCGGTCTTGACGATGCCTTCTTCCAGGCTCCAGCCTTCGCTGCGGGTGTACTGGAAGTACAGGTCGGCGTAGTCGACCTTGTGCGTGAAGATCTCGCCCAGCGCGCGCGTCAGATCGGACTGGGTCAGGCCCCAGGGATCGAGCAGCAGCGATTGGGCGGTCGCCAGGGCCTGGATATTTGGTTCAACGGCTTGCATGAATATCGGTCTCGGCTAGAAAGAAGAAAACAGTCGCGCCACCTGGCGACGAAAGAAAAACGAATGGAAGGCGCTCAGCCCAGCACGCGATGGCGCAGGGCCGGCAAAGCGGTTCTGACTTCGGCCAGGCGATTGGGCTCGACCGTGCCGGCGACCACGCCCGGGCCTTCCGCCAGCACCGACACCACGTCACCCCAGGGGTCGACCAGCATGGTGTGGCCCCAGGTCGTGCGCCCGTTCGGATGCTGCCCGCCCTGGGCCGGCGCCAGCACATAGCACTGGTTCTCGATGGCCCGGGCCCGCAACAAGGTTTCCCAATGCGCGCGGCCAGTCGTATAGGTGAAGGCGGCAGGCACCAGAATCAAGCTCACGTCGCCCAAGGCGCGATACAGCTCGGGAAAACGCAGGTCGTAGCAGATCGACAGGCCGACATCGCCCGCCGGCGTGGAAAAACGCACGGGTTCGCCACCGGGACGAATGCTGCGCGCCTCGTCGTAGGACTCGGTGCCGCGCTGGAAGTTGAACAGGTGGATCTTGTCGTAGCGGGCCACGCGGGCGCCGTCGGGGCCGTAGACCAGGGTGGTGTTGAAGACCCGGTCGGGGTCGGGGCATTCCAGCGGTACGGTGCCGCCCGCCAGCCAGATGCCGTGGCGTTGCGCGGTGTCGGCCAGGAAAGACTGGACCGGACCATCGCCATCCTTTTCACGTGCAGCGATCTTGTCGGCTTCGGCACGGCCGAGCAGGCAGAAATATTCGGGCAGCGCCACCAACTGCGCGCCCTCGCCTGCGGCGCGTGCGATCAGCTCGCCCGCCGCGTCGAGGTTTTCCTCGATGCTGGGCGTGGACACCATCTGGATTGCCGCGATCGGCAGCGGCTCGGCCGGGAAAGAAGTCTGCGCGTTCATCTGCCTATTGTCTCCCAGTTTGCGGGCAAGGGCGTCAGGGCGAGACTGGCGGCGCAGCGGGCTCGCGCTGCACCCGGTCGACCTGCGGATCGGTCCAGCTTCCCTTGACGGCATATTCAAAGGTGAATGCGTGGTTCAGCGGGTTGCGAAGCACCCACTGCGCGAGGAAAGTGCCCAGGCCGATGGCCGGATTGACGGCCAGTCCGTACAGGATGGACGCCGCCCCGGCGTTGACCTCGGGCACCACCACCACGCGCAGATCCTGGGTTTCGCGCTCCAGGTCGACCCGTCCGCCCATGACCACGGTGGCGGGCACGCCGCGCATCTTGAAATCGTCGGTGCGCAGCACGCCGTCCTGGATGGTGGCGTTGGCGAGAATGCTGTCGTAGGCAAAACCTTCGCTGAAGATGTCGCGGAAATCCAGGGTGATGCGCCGTGGCAGAGCCTGCAGCGACATCACGCCCAGCAGCTTGGCGATACCCGGCTCGGCCTTGAGGAACTGGCCTTTTTCCAGGCTCATCGACAGGTTGCCAGCCAGGCTGGGCACATCCAGCGAGTAAGGTCGGCCTGCCCAGGACACGCGTCCGCTCAGCGTCCCCACACCACCTCGCATGGTGCCCTGCAGCTTGAGGCGGTCGAGGAAGCGGCCGGCATCGTGCAGCGACAGGCTCGCGTCCAGCGTCATGCGGCGGCGCCCTGCGCCGGCGGCCGCCGGGTCGACACGCCACACGCCGGTGCCCGCCAGTTCGGCGTCGGGGTTGCGGATGTGCAGGCGGCCCAGATGCCATTCGCGGCCGGCGTCGCGACTGCTGGCCTGGACATCGAGTGCGCCCAGGTCGCGGCCGTGCAGCACGAACTGACGCGCCTGCAGGTCGACTTCGGGCATGTCGGCCACGCTGTCGCCGTCGAACACCGACTGCCCTTCGGTCGACTCGTCGTCCTCGATGATCAGGCGCGCCAGCCGGGCCGTCATGCGGTCCGAGTCCCCGTTGCCGCCCACGCGCCAGGCGATGGCGCCAGCGACCTTGTCGGAATCGACATCCAGTTCCCAGTTGCGGGGCGCCGAATCGACGCAGGTGGCGCGCACGTCGACATTGTTGAACTGCCGGCCATGTCCGTACAGGGAAGGCGTGCGCACATGGATCTGCACGGATTCCAGCTCGACCGAATCGTCCTCCACGCAACGCCCCGGCGCGGGCAGCGTGGCAGCGGGTGCGGCAGGATTCGATGAACCCGGCCGCGGATGCAACTCGTTCAGGAACGCCATCCAGTCAGCCAGGTCGACCGACTCGGACTGCGCGTCGATCTGCAGACCGCGCGCTGGCAGGGTCGGCGTTGCCGGTACCCGGTCCTGCACGGACCACACCCCGCGCGTGGTCTTCATGACCTCGCCGCGCATCTGGCGTTCCAGCACGCCACGCAACACATTGCCATCCTGCACGGTCCAGGTTTCGCGCGCTTGCGCCTGGCTGCCGCGACGGCTCCAGTTCACGCTCAGGGGCCGCGACTGGCTGGCCGGCTTGCCCAGCGGCGCGGGCGCGTCCAGGCCCAGCCCCTGCAGATCGGAGGCAATGCCCACGTCCAGATCGCCCGTGGTGCTGAAACGCACGTCGGCCTGGTAATGCCCCTCGCCGCTCAGCCGACGCCCGACCGGCTTGTCGGCCCAGGCCGCCAGCCCGGCGGCGGTGGCGTTACCCCGGAAGCGCAGATGGCTCAACCCATCGACGGGCGCATCGGCGGACACGCTGACCGGGCCACCCAGCGCCCTAGCCTCGATGCCGGGGATGGCGATGCCGGTTTCGGTGAACACCAGCTTGCCGGTGACGTTTTCCAGCGTGGGCACCTCGGGCATCAGCACCATGCGGTTGCCGTTGAAATCCAGCGTGCCGCGCACGGTGGTGGCTTCGACGTCCTCCAGCGGAATGCGCAGCGTCAGGGGCATGCGCAGGTCACCCGTCAGGCTGGCTTCGTCGAGCGATCCGCCCAGCATCTCGCGCAGCGGCGATGCCGACACGAAACGCAGGTAGGACGCCGCCGGACCAGAAGCGCTGCCTTCGACCTCCAGCACGGCTTTGTCCAGATCGGCGATACGCGCGGTGGTCTTGCCGATGCGGACGTTGCCCTCGCCCGGAAGCCGCACCTGGGCGCGCTCGGCCACGACGCGCATGCCGCTACGCTCGAACACCAAGGTGCCATCGATGGCATCGAGCCGTGGCCAGGGCGAAGACTTCAGCTCGGGTTCCACCCCGTAGTCCAGCACCACGCCGGCCACTTTCGCCTCGATGCGGAACTGGCCTTCGGACGGGTTGGCGAAGGGGAAATCACGCAGGTCGCCGCGCACCTCGAAGTTGCCGCCTTCGATGCGGCCGCCCAGGATGGCCTGCCGTACCCACGTCCGCACCTCGGCATCGATTTCCAGGGGCAGGAAGCGCGCCACGTCGCGCGCATCGCCGCGGTCCAGGCCGCCGCTCAGGGCCAGCACGCCGCTCGGGCTCTTTCCGCCCGCATGCCAGCTTCCCTTCAGGCGGCCCGCCGTGCGGTCCTGCTCGAATTCGATATTGGCGATGTCGGCGCGCCACGGCGCCTGCGCCGGCCAGCCGATGCGAACGTCGGCACGCAGACGCTGGAAGGCGATGGTCGGGTCGGCAAAGACACCAGGGAAACTCAAGGTCGCGTCGCGGGAATCGAGGCCGATGCGTACGCCGTCACCTTCGAAGGCGAACTGCCCGGTCAGACGCTCGCCGCCCGGACGCTGGGGTTCGGCGGCGTCGCGTCCGGTGGGTACCGGCGCGGGTGCCACCGTCAGGGATTCGAAACGGCCCCCGCCCCGCCAGTTCTGCGGTTGCGCCAGACCGCCGTCCCAGCCGACCTTGACGTCGCGCAGCACGCCTTGCGGCGCCAGGGCGACCACCTGCTGGCGCAGGGGCGCCGGCAGGGGCAGCGTCTTGGCCAGCGAGGCCAGCGCACCGATATCCAGCACGCCGGCTTCCACATCGGTGCGAACGGGGGCTTCCTCGGTGGCGGCGCGATGGCGCAGCAACAGCGCGCCCGGCACGATGGCCGCGCCTTCGTGTGGCAGCACCGCCAGGTTCTCGACCGCCACCCGCAGGTCGTCGCCTTCGCGCACGGCATCGACCCGTCCGCTCACGCGAGCCAGGTCCAGCGTGGACGCCGCCGTGTCGGACCCACCACCCACTGCCGCCAGATCGGTCTGGATGCCCCGCAGATCGACGTCGGCGGTGACCTGTTCGACCCGGCCCTGGCGCATGCCCAGCCACATGGTTGCTTCGCCGCGTCCTGCGGTCAGCCCAACCGGCAGGTCCACCCAGGGTTGCCACGCTGACACGTCTGCAATCGACGCATGCGCATAGGCCTGGCCGTGCCACTGCCGCATGTCAGCCGCATCGACGAACCACGGATGTGAAAAATCGGCGCGGAAGTCCACCGGGCCGCCCAGCGCGGCGGGCGCCACCGCCTGCACCCCCAACTGGTGCCGATGCCCGGCGTTGCGGATGACCAGGTTCACGTCGGACAGCGCCAGCGGCGGGGCGCCGCGCTGCGCGTCAGACCACTGCAGGCGGGAGCGCTGGATGACGATTTCGTGTTGCAGCACCAGCCAGCTGGCGAGCGCCGAGGGTTCGTCGGACGCGTCGTCGTCCTCGACCAGCAGCCCGGCGACCCAGAGCTTGCCGTCGGCATCGCGCCGCACGTCCAGGGATGCGTCCTCGATACTCAGGCGGCGCATGCGCGGCACGCCGCTCAACACACTGCGCCACGACACCACGGCCGATACCGTGGGCAGGCTCAGTGCCGATGCCCCGCTGCTGTCCTGTATGTCCACCTGGCTAAGTACCAGGTGCGGATTGATGCCCTGCCAGCTTGCCGCGACCTTGCCGATCGACACCGGTGCCCCGAGGGCGCGCGAGGCTGCCGCTTCGATATCGCCACGATAGCTGTCGATGGAAGGAAGCACCAGGTAGCGCACGGCCACCACGCCGCAGGCGAGCACCAGATAGAAGGCCAGCAACAGCAGGCCGAGCCATCGGAGGAATCGACGGAATGAAGAAGCGATAGGCACGTGACGGCGGTCGTCCGCCGCGGGATGCGACGGCTCGGGTGAACATGAGCATGAAGCCGGATGAGCGGCCGCGGATTTCAGGCGGTACGCACGGTACCACCCGAAAAGCGCCAGTCTAGCCAGAAACGGCTGAACCAGACCGTGAATGGACCCCGATCTTTTCCAGAAGATCGCCCGAAGGGGCGACAATCGGTAACCTCACCCCCATGACATGGCCGACGAGACCCCGATGACCGCTCCCGATCTGCTTGCCCCTGCCCTTGCCTGGTCCGGCCATCTGCGCCGGCGCGTCCAGGCCATGCCCGCCTTCGCCGACTGGCTGGCCGACGCTGCCGTATCGCCGCTGTCGCCTGCCCGTCTCGATGAATGGCTGCAGGCACTGTGCGCAGAACGCCGCGTCGCCCACGACGCTCCGCTGCCCACGGCCGACTGCCGGGCGGTGCTGCGTCGCCTGCGCGAGCGGGTGTTCTGCGTGGCCATGGTGCGCGACCTGGCCGGTCATGCCCCGCTGGAGGAAGTCGTCGGTGCCATGACCCACCTGGCCGACATCGCCGTGCGCGAGGCCTATCGCAGCATCGCCACCGAGCTGGCCGAGGTCCACGGCATTCCACGCGAAGCGGGCTCTGGCGCGCCGCAGGAAATGCTGATCGTCGGCATGGGCAAGCTGGGCGGCGGTGAGTTGAACGTGTCGTCCGACATCGACCTGGTGATGCTGTACGGCGACGAAGGCGAGACCGACGGGCGCCGTCCGATTTCCCACCACGAGTTCTACGGCCGACTGACCCGGCGCATGATGCCGGTGATTTCCGAGATAGACGCCGACGGCCAGGTCTTCCGCACCGATCTGCGCCTGCGCCCGGACGGCGATGCCGGCCCGCTGGCGTGGAGCCTGGATGCGTTCGAGAACTATCTGGTCGGCCAGGGCCGCGAGTGGGAACGCTACGCCTGGCTCAAGGGCCGCCGCATGGACGCGCAGGCCTTCGACGGCAGCGCGCCCGATGCCCAGGTCATCCAGCTCGAAGCGCTGCGCCGGCCTTTCGTCTACCGCAAGTATTTCGACTTCGACGCCCTGGCGGCCTTGCGCTCGCTGCGCGAGCGCATCCGCCAGGACTGGAATCGGCGCGCATCGGCCCGCGTCGACGTCGAGGCCGGCAACAACGTCAAGCTGGGCGAAGGCGGCATCCGCGAGATCGAGTTCGTGGTGCAACTGTCGCAACTGGTGCGTGGCGGACGGCTGCCGACGCTGCAGATTCGCGGCCTGCTGGCCGCCCTGCATGCCGAACGCGATGCCGGGCTGGTGAGCGACGCCGACGCCGCGCGCCTGGAAGCCGCCTACCGCTTCCTGCGCCGGGTCGAACATGCGCTGCAGTACCGCGAAGACCAGCAGACGCATTTGATGCCGGGCGACCCCGAACAGCGGGCTGCCCTGGCCGTGGCCCTGGGCTTCCCCGACCTGGGCGCCTTCGAAACCGAACTGGCCTGGCACCGCGATTTCGTCGAGCAGACTTTCCGGGACGTGTTCCACCTGGCAGGCGTGGAAGCGCCGCAGAGCGAGGAAGGTCCGGGCGCTGCGCAGGAAGAAGACCCGGATGCGGCCGCCGCCGAGCGCATCGCCCGGCACTTCGGCGACCAGGCCGAGGCCATGTCGTCGCGCCTCGACGGCCTGCTCAACAGTTCGCGCATCCGTTCGCTGCCCGAGGCCAGCCGGCGCCGGCTGGTCGCCCTGCTGCCGGCCGTGATCGACGCGGCCGCCGCGACCGACGCCCCGGTCGACGCCCTGACCCGCCTGTTCGACCTGATCGAAGCCATTGCCCAGCGCAGCGCCTACTTGGCGCTGCTGGCCGAGTACCCCGAAACCCTGGCGCGGGTCGCCCGCATCATGGCCGCCAGCGAATGGGCGGCGGTCTACCTGCGCCGCCATCCGCTGCTGCTGGACGAACTGCTGGATTGGCGCACCCTGCTGGCACCGCCTGACTTCAACGAATTCGCCCGCCAGCTAAGCGCCCAGCTCGACGCGCGGCTGCTGCCCGGCAGCACCGAGCCCGATGTAGAAAGCCAGATGAACCTCATGCGCGACGCGCAGCGGCAACTGAGTTTCCATCTGCTGGCGCAGGATCTGGAAGGCAAGCTGACGGTCGAGATGCTGGGCGACCATCTTTCCCTGCTGGCCGATATCCTGGTGCAGGAAGCGCTGCGCCGGGTGTGGCCCGCCGTCAAGGGCGCCGACCCGGCCACGCCGCCGCGTCTGGCGGTCATCGCCTACGGCAAGCTGGGCGGCAAGGAATTGGGCTACGCGTCCGACCTGGACCTGATCTTCATCTATGAGGATTCACGCGACGACGCGCTCGAGCTGTACACGCGCGTGGTGCGGCGCATGATGACCTGGCTGGGGTCGATGACCTCGTCGGGACGGCTGTACGAAGTGGACCTGCGCCTGCGGCCTGACGGCGAGGCCGGCCTGCCGGCCATTTCCACGGAAGCCTTCGAGCGCTATCAGAAGGAACACGCCTGGCCCTGGGAACACCAGGCCATCACCCGCGCCCGCTTTGCCGCCGGTCACCCGGAAGTGGGCGCACGATTCGAGCAGATCCGCCGCGAGGTGCTGCTGTTGCCGCGCGACGCCACCACCCTGGCCGACGAAGTGCGCAGCATGCGGGAGAAGATCCACGCCGGCCACCCCAACAGCACTGACCTGTTCGACCTCAAGCACGATGCGGGCGGCATGGTCGATGTCGAGTTCGTCACGCAGTACCTGGTGTTGATGCACGCGTCCGAGCATCCGATCCTGCTGGAGAACCTGGGCAACATTTCGCTGCTCAAGCGCGCCGAAGCGGTCGGCCTGATTCCGGCAGGCGTGGGAACCGCCGCCGGCGACGCCTACCGGACGCTGCGCCGCGAGCAACACGCCTTGCGGCTGCAGGGCATCGAAAAGGCCCGCGTGAAACCAGCACGTTTGCAGGCCGAACGGCAGGCCGTGCTGGCGCTGTGGCGTGCGGTACTGGGCGAGCGTGACGTGAAGTAGTCAGCGCAGGGCGGGGTCAGCCGGTCAGCCAGCGCCCGCCCCACAGCACCGCCATGCCCACCACCATGCTCAGCGTGATGCTGCGCGTGCGCAGGAACACCGGAATCACGGCCAGGCCAGCGGCCATGCGCCAGTCGAGCACCGGGCCGGCTTCGGGGTGCCAGGGTGCCAGTTCGGGCACGATGATGGCGGTCAGTGCCGCCACGGGGGCGTAGCGCAGCGCCTGCCGCACCGAAGGCGACAGGGGGATCCGGTCGCCGAAGAGCAGGAACCCGCAGCGGGTGATGACGGTCGAGACCGCCATGGCGCCGATCACGGCCAGGGCATACAGGAGTTCGGGAGTCTGGGTCATGACGGGTCTGCCTTGCGATCGCTGATCAACGCGGACCGGTCCATCCGCTTCTCGGCCCAATAGCCAGCCAGCACACCGGCGATGACCGATACCAGCAGCCCCATGCGCAGGGGCAGCGGCTGGCATACCCAGGCGACGATGCCCGACACGGCGACGGCGAACAGTGCCGGCCGCGTGACGCACATGGGAATCAGGATGGCCAGCAGCGCCAGCATGCCGGCGAATTCCAGCGACCATTCGGTGGGAATCGCCGCCCCCAGCAGCAGGCCCGCCAGCGAGGTGATCTGCCACAGCACCCACGACACGATGCCGCCGCCCAACAGATGCCAGGTCTGGAAATGGGTGGCATCGCCCTTGTGCTCGCCGTAGGCGGCCATGAAGTTGACGAAGGTGGCATCGGTCATGACGAAGCCGATGAGCATGCGCTGCATCGCCGGATAGCGCCGGAAGTACGGCTGAGCGACCGCGCCGAAGATCACGAAGCGGACGTTGACGATCAGGGCCGCGGTGAAGATCAGCCACACCGGCGCACCCACCACCAGCAGCGGCAACGCCGTCAACTGGGCAGAGCCTGCGAACACCAGCATCGACATCAGCAGGCCTGCCCACCAGTCGAGCCCGGCCTTGGTCATGGCCACGCCGGTGACCAGCCCCCAGGCACAGAGCGACACCAGCAGCGGCGAGATGTCGCGTACGCCATATCGAAAGCCCGCGCGGCGGGCGGCCCTGACGGACGCCAAATCGATGTCCGTCTCGCGCATTTCAGCGCACTTGCCGCTTGCCACCGCAGTCTCCCTGGAGTTTTTTCAGCCAAGTCACGCCCACCGGGCGCCGCCTCGTTGCGAGGCGTGAAACGAGGATTGTATCCCGACCTCCGCGCGCGCCATTCCCCCAGGACCGCCTGGTGGTCCTGACGGGGCCGCGTGGCGTCCATGCCCCATCTGCGTGCGTCCGGGTGGCGCGTGCGCAGCGGGTTGCTACAATCACGGGCTTGGCCGCAGGGCCGGTCCGATCCTATTGCATCCAGGAGTTTTGCCATGAGCAGCGTCACCGAACAAGGGTCCGTCATCGAAGTCGACGGCCACGATCTGCCGGTGTCGTGTCCGGGGCCGCACACGCCCGTCTGGAGCCTGCACCCGAAGGTCTTCCTGGAGATGTCGACCGGTGAAGCCAAGTGCCCGTACTGTGGCGCGCAGTACCGGCTCAAGCCCGGCAGCAAAGTCCACGCACACTGATTCCCGCGCTGGCGCGATGTTCGTGCCTGCGCTTTCTTTTCTTTCGCCCTGCCCTGCGCGGGGCGCTGGTCCTTTTCCGCCGTGTCCCACAACGACTACATCCTGACCCTCGCCTGCCCGGACACGACCGGGATCGTCTACCACGTCTCGGGCTTCCTGTTCGAGCGGGGCTGCAACATCCTCGATTCGCAGCAGTTCGGTGACGACGATACGGGGCTGTTCTTCCTGCGCGTGCACTTCGACCTGCCCGCCGACGCCTCGGAAGCCGACGTGCGCGCCCAGTTCGCGCCGCTGGCCGAGCGCTTCGCCATGCAATGGCAGATCCACGACGCCCGCCGCAAGGCGCGCGTGCTGCTGATGGTCAGCAGCCACGGCCACTGCCTGAACGACCTGCTGTTCCGCATGAAGACCGGCCAACTGCCGATCGAGATCCCGGCGGTGGTGTCCAACCACCCCGACTTCGCCCTGCTGACGGCGTCCTACGGCATTCCGTTCTATCACCTGCCGGTCACGGCGGGCGACAAGGCGCAGCAGGAACGCCAGGTACTGCAGATCGTCGAGCGCGAGCGCATCGACCTGGTGGTGCTGGCCCGCTACATGCAGATCCTGTCGGGCGACATGTGCCAGGCGCTGTCGGGCCGCGCCATCAACATCCACCACAGCTTCCTGCCCAGCTTCAAGGGCGCGCGCCCGTATTACCAGGCGCACGAACGCGGCGTGAAGCTGATCGGCGCGACGGCTCACTACGTCACGTCCGACCTGGACGAAGGTCCCATCATCGAGCAGGACATCGCCCGGGTGGACCACACCATGACGCCCGAGACGCTCACGCAGATCGGTCGTGATGTCGAATCGCAGGTGCTCGCCCGTGCCGTGCGCTGGCACGTCGAACACCGCATCCTGCTCAACGCCCACAAGACGATCGTTTTCCGCTGATGCCGATGAAGCCTGCCCCCAGTGCGAACTACGCCACGCCCGACGAAGCCGAACATGCCTTCTACGAAGCCCTGGAGCAGGCCGACCTGCCCCTGCTGATGGGCGTGTGGGCGGACGACGAGGAAATCGTCTGCATCCATCCGGGCGGGCAACGGCTGATCGGACACGCCGCCGTCAAGCAGGCCTGGGCCGAAATCCTCGGCAACGGCCCGGTGTCGATCCGGCCGACGCGCCAGCACACGCTGCAAAGCCTGATGGGGGCGGTGCATACCCTGGTCGAACAGGTGGTGGTGGAGACGCGCTCGGGCACGCAGGTGGTCAACTGCTACACCACCAACGTCTTCCACAAGGGCGCGACCGGCTGGCACATGGTGCTGCACCACGCGTCCCAGGCGCCCGACGACCTCGACGGCGATCTCGACGACGTTCCCGACCTGCTTCATTGAGTCGACCACTGCGCCATGTCCGCCCGTCTGGACCGCACCGACTGTCCGGTGCCGTCATGGCTGCCCGAAGGGCATAGCCAGACCATCTTTGCCGCCTTGCTGGCCCGCCGGCCCAAGGTGGGCTTCGTGCGTGAACGACTGCCCACGCCGGACGGCGATTTCGTGGATCTGGACTGGGCAGCCCCGGGCCTGGTGCCCGACACCGGGACGGCACTGCCCGTCATCCGGCCCCGCACCGAGCCGGGCCAGCGCGCCCTGGCGCTGTTCCACGGCCTCGAAGGCGGCAGCACCAGCCACTACATCCGCGCCATCACGCAGTATTTCCGTGCCCGTGGCTGGACCGTCGTGGTGCCGCATTTCCGTGGCTGCTCGGGCGAGCCGAACCAGTTGCCGCGCGCCTACCACTCGGGCGACAGCGACGAGATCGGCTTCATCCTCGACACCTTGCGCGCCCGCCTGCCCGCCGCCAACTGGCATGCCGCCGGCATTTCGCTGGGCGGCAACGCGCTGCTGAAATACCTGGGCGAACGCAACACCGAGACCGCCTGGCTCAGTGCCTGCGCCGGCATCTCGGTGCCGCTGGATCTGAACGCGGCCGGCACGGCGCTCGATCACGGCTTCAACCAGCAGGTCTATACCCGCCTGTTCCTGCGCAGCCTGAAGGCCAAGGTGCTGGCCAAGGCCGCCTATTACCCAGGCGTGTTCGACATCGCCCGCATCACCCAGGCGCGCACGCTGTACGAGTTCGATGACGCCTACACCGCGCCGATCCACGGCTTCCTGGACGCCCGCGACTATTGGACGCGCGCCTCGTCCAAGCCCTGGCTGGCCAGCATCGCCACGCCGACGCTGGTGCTCAATGCGCGCAACGACCCGTTCCTGCCGGCGCAGTACCTGCCACGCAAGCGCGAGGCATCGGCGCAGGTCTTGCTGCACCAGCCCGACCAGGGCGGCCACGCCGGGTTCTTGACCGACCCGTTCCCCGGGTCGCTGACGTGGCTGCCACGGCGGCTGGCGCGCTTCTTCGACGCCGCCGTCTAGGCCTTTCAGGAGACACCCATGGATGAAGACGTACTGGCCGCCATGGCGCGCTGGCCGCAGGTGCCCGCCGTTGCCGGCTGGCTGTCGCTGGACCCGCGCGGCAACTGGCGCCTGCACCCGCAGGGCGACGCCGACGCGGGCGGACGCGGTGAAGCCATCACCAATGACCGCATCCTGGCGTTCTTCAACCGCAACTATGCAGCCGAGGCCGATGGCCGCTGGTTCGTGCAGAACGGCCCGCAACGGGTCTACGTGCGCATCGACGGCGCACCGCTGGTGTTGCGCACGGGCGGGGACGGCGCCACGCTGCAGACCCACACCGGCCACCCGGTCACCCGCATCGATGCCTGGTGGCTGGACGACGCCGGACGCCTGTTCGCATCGACGAACGTCGGCCCCGCCATGATCGAAGACCGCGACCTGGATGCGGTCGTGCAGGGTCTGTGCCTGCCCGATGGCAGTCCCGCCGCCGACAGCCTGGCCGACGGCGACAGCATCGACGCGCTGCGCTACCCCGCAGGCGGCCTGGATGCGGCCGCTCCGTTCACCGAACTTGCCGCGGCAGACGTGCCTGCCAGACTGGGCTTCGCTGCCCTGCCCGGCATTACCTCAGCGTGAGCCTCAGCGCGCGCGGAACTGCTCCAGCAGCGCGCGCTCGTCATCGGCGTCGCGCTTGACGTCACGCAGGGTCGCGTCGATGGCGGATTGCTCGTAGAAATCCTTGGACGCCACGCGCGCCTGCTGCAATACCTGCACGGCGGCAGGCAGCGCGCCAATGCGGCGGTAATACTCGGCCAGGTTGCGCCGTTCCGCCACCGCGTGTCCCAGCCTGGCGTGACTGTCGGCCAGCATCTGATAGACCAACGGCTCGTCGGACCACTGCGTGGCCAACTGTTCAAGCGACTTGATCGCCTCGGCATGACGGCCGCTGCGCTGCTGGGCCTGTGCCATCGCCAGCCCCAGGCTGTGCTGGTCGGGCCAGCGGGCATGGGCATCCTGCGCCAGGCGCAGGGCTTCGTCATTGCGGTCGCCCGCCAAGGCCATCTCGACGCTCAGCCGGGCCAGCATCGGGTGGGCGGCGACACCAGCGATCGCTTTCGCGTAGGCAGCCTCGGCGCGCGGCAGATCCTTGCGGATCATCCAGCCCGACGCCACCCCGTAGTACGCTGCGCTGCGCGCCGTGCCGCTGGCGTTTTCGGCTTCGTATTCCAGGCGACGGATGGTTTCCAGCAAGGCGTTGACCCCGCTGGCCTGCATCACCTGCAACTTGGCCCGCACGTAGAAATAATCGACGCTGTCGACGTAACCCGAGGCCTTCAATTCGCGCGCCCGGTTCTGCATGTCGGACATCCGCTCCAGCGACAGGGGGTGGGTCCGGGCGAACACCGATCCCGTGCCTTCGTTCAGGCTGGACATCTGCGCCATGCGGCCGAAGAAACTGACCATGCCCGCCGGATCGAAGCCGGCGCCGCGCAGCATCTCGAAGCCTGCGCGATCGGCTTCGCGTTCGGCCCCGCGCGAGAACTGCATCTGAGAATCGACCGCCATGGCCTGCCCCAGCACCAGGGCCGCCTCCGGTCCCTGCCCGCCCGCGGTGGACGCGGCGGCCGCCGCCAGCAGGCTGGCCAGCATGATGAGCATGTCGTTGCGCTGCTGGCCGATGCCGCGCGCAATGTGGCGCTGGGTGACGTGGCCGATTTCGTGGGCGATCACGCCTGCGAGTTCGGACTCGGTGCGGGTGGCCGACACCAGCCCCGAGTTGATGCCGATGAAGCCGCCCGGCATGGCAAAGGCGTTCACCGATGAGTCCCGGACCGGGAATACGTCGATGTCCGTCCCGCCACCGGCTGCGTGCGCGACCAGTTTCTGGCCGACCCGGTTGAGGTAGGCGCGCAGATCGAGATCGTCGATATAGGCCGGATCGCGACGCGATTCGACCATGATGGCCCGGCCCAGCCGGCTTTCCAGCCCGGGCGACAGGTCCTGGGCAGAAGAATCGCCCAGTTCGGGCAGGCCCACGGGCTGCGCAAGCACCGGCATGACGGCACCGGCCAGCGCAGCGGGGATCAGGACGGCCGCGCAAGCGCGGCGCACGGAGGGCAGGAAGCGACGAGGCATGGCGGTATGATAGCCAGCCTTGAGGCCGGGTTCCCGACTGGCGATGATTTTGTGCCGCCGGACGGCCATGGCCCGTCTCGCCGCACCAGGAATCACATGTCAGGACTCACTCACTTCGACCAGGCTGGCCAGGCCCACATGGTCGACGTGGGCGCCAAGCCGCCCACCGCCCGCGTCGCCATCGCCGCCGGCACCATCCGCATGCAGGCAGACACGCTGGCGCGCGTACGCGACGGCAACGCCGCCAAGGGCGACGTGCTGGGCATCGCCCGCATCGCCGCCATCATGGCCGCCAAGCGCACCGCCGATCTCATCCCGCTCTGCCATCCGATCGCCCTGACCCACGTGGCCTGTGACTTCACCCTGGACGAAGCCGACCCCGCCGTGCACTGCACCGTACGCGCCGAGACCGTAGGCGGCACCGGCGTCGAGATGGAAGCGCTGACCGCCGTGCAGGTGGCCTTGCTGACCATCTACGACATGTGCAAGGCCGTCGACCGCGGCATGACCATCACCGACGTCGCGCTGATCGAAAAGCGCGGCGGCAAGTCCGGCACCTGGCGGCGCGACTGATCTACGCCAGGAACGACATCGCTCGCACCACCGACGACGTGAATCTAGGATCAAAGGAAGCATGAACCCGAGCCAGCTTTTCCAGCCGATCACCCTGGGCGGACTGACCCTGCCCAACCGCATCGTGATCGCCCCGATGTGCCAATACTCGGCCGTCGACGGCCAGACCACCGACTGGCATCTGATCCACCTCGGCCAGCTCGCCCTGTCGGGCGCCGGGCTGCTGATCATCGAAGCCACCGCCGTCGAGCCCGCCGGCCGCATCAGCGCAGGTGACGTCGGCCTGTGGGACGACGCCACCGAAGCCGCGCTGGCCCGCACGCTGGCCGGCATCCGCGCCTGGTCGGACATGCCGATCGCCATCCAGATCGGCCACGCCGGCCGCAAGGCATCGGTGCAGCCGCCCTGGCGCGGGGGCACGCAGGTCGCCCTGGAAGACGGTGGCTGGGACACGGTGTCCGCGTCGGACCTGCCCTTTACGGCTGACCAACGCCAGCCGCAGGCGCTGGACCAGGCCGGCCTGGCCCGGATCCGCGATGCCTTCGCCGCCACGGCTGCACGGTCGGCCCGTCTGGGCTTCGAGGCCATCGAGATCCACGCCGCGCACGGCTACCTGCTCCACCAATTCCTGTCGCCGCTGTCGAACCAGCGCACCGACGAATACGGTGGCAGCCTGGAAAACCGCATGCGCTTCCCGCTGGAAGTGTTCGAAGCCGTGCGCGCTGCCACGCCCGAGAACATTCCCGTGGGTATTCGCGTGTCGGCGACCGACTGGGTGGATGGCGGCTGGGATCTGGACCAGACGATCGCGCTGACGCAGGCCCTGGCCGAACGCGGCGTGTCGTTCGTGCACGTGTCCAGCGGCGGCCTGGACCCGAACCAGAAGATTCCGGTCGGCCCGAATTACCAGGTGCCGTTCGCCCGTGAGATCAAGCGCGTCACCGGTGTGCCCACCATCGCCGTCGGCCTGATCACCGAAGCCGAACAGGCCGAGTCCGTGGTCGCCACGGGTGACGCCGACATGGTGGGCGTGGCCCGCACCATGCTGTACGACCCGCGCTGGCCCTGGCACGTGGCGGCCCAGTTGGGCGCGCAGGTGAAGGCGCCGAACCAGTACCTGCGCTCGCAGCCTTCGCGGTATCGCAATCTGTTCACGCCTGCGGGTTGAAGGACGCTGCACCTTTGCGAAGGTGTCACCGACAGATCGGACATTGTTCGATCTGTCGCGCTTTGGCCAAGAACAGGACCATCCGCCGTCCCACTGGACGGCGGCCTCGCCTCAGTGCAGCTTGACCAAGGGACGAGACCGCTTGACCAGCGTACGCCCCAGCGCCAGCGTGGCCGTGCGGAACACACCCAGCACGGCGGCGTGGTGCATCAAGTGCAGGCTCATGTACAGGTAGCGCGCCACCAGGCCGCGCACGAACATGTTCTTGCCGGTCAGCCCGCCCATCAGCGAGCCCAGGCCACCGCCCTGCCCGATCGACACCAATGACCCGCGATCGCGGAACACGAACGGCTCCGAAGGGGCTGCGCGCCCTTGTATGCGCGCGCCGATCACGTCGTTCAGGTAGGTCGCCTGCTGGCTGGCCACCTGAGCACGTGCCGGCAGGGTCTTGCCGTCTTCCCACGGCACGGCGGCACAATCGCCCATCGCCAGGATGTTGGGATCGACCGTGCGCAGGTGGGTGTCGGCTTCGATCTGGTTCAGGCGATTGACCGGCAGGTCCAGCGACGCCAGCAGTGGCGACGCCTTGATGCCTGCGGCCCACACCACCAGGTCGGCCGGGAACACACGGCCCTCGGTATCGATCACGCTGTCGGCCCGCACCTCTGCCACCCGGCAACTGGTTTCGACCTGCACGTTGCGCTGCCCCAGCAGGGCACGCGCGGCTTCCCCCACCGATGGCGGCAGGGGGGCCAGCAGACGCGGCCCGCCTTCCAGCACCGAGATGTGCGCGCGGGTGGTCAACTCCGCAGGATTGCCGCCGCCGTACGACGACAGATTGCGGGTGGATTCGTGCAGTTCGGCTGCCAGTTCGACGCCCGTCGCCCCGCCGCCGACGATGACGACGTGCATATCGGGTGTGCCACCCGCCGTCGGTGCGGCCGTGGGACCGCCGTCGGTACGTCGATCGCCGCTGCGTGCCACTTCGGCCTTGGCCATCAGCTTGAGCAGCGACATGCGGAACCGTTCGGCCGCATCGGTGGAATCCAGGGCAATGGCGTGCTGCTCGGCCCCGGGCGTATTGAAGAAGTTGGCGCCACAGCCCACGGACAGCACCAGCGTGTCGTAGCTGACCTCACGTGCAGGCAGGACTTCCTCGCCATCGGGTGCCCGCACCGCGCCGACCCGGATCATCTGCCGCTCGCGGTCCAGTCCTTCGAGCGCGCCCATGACGAAACGGAAACCGCGGTCACGGGCCAACATCGGGTAAGACAGTCCTTCCTGGTGAATGTCCAGCGTACCGGCTGCCACTTCGTGCAGCGACGGTTTCCAGACGTGGAAGGGGCGCGCATCGACCAGCGTCACGTGCGAAGGGCCGAAACGCGTGCCCAGACGAGCTGCCAGTTCGAGGCCACCTGCGCCGCCGCCGACGATCACGACCCGATGTGGATTGACGGTTCCCATGCGATTCCTTGTGTAGAGGGGCGCCAATCGATGGCGCCGTAAACAAGCGATCGTACCGGAAGCCGGCGCAAATTTAAGGGTTAACCCTTAACTGCCAGCCACGGACATTTCTGCAAGCAGGATGGAGCCTGTGGACTTGGTCCCGCGAACGATGCGGTCGGCACCGATGGCCACCAGGTTCTGGAACATGTCCTGGAGGTTGCCGGCAATGG
>JAAIGF010351092.1_pt1 | contig 29942 bp, 38 predicted proteins | sample 6487441 | NCBI WGS metagenome assembly JAAIGF01 (sample SAMN13974129, study PRJNA590717) | phyllosphere metagenome | biome: pepper field; feature: multiple bacterial spot infested pepper fields; material: pepper leaves; isolation source: leaves from pepper fields | host: Capsicum annuum ... | reverse complement strand
CCACGCCGACGCCCACGAGATCGCCACCGCCGCCGTCGACCTCCACGACGCACGCAACCGCACCCGCCAGCTCATCAGCAACCTCGACACCGCCACCCGCCGCGTCGAGCAGCTCGCCGAGGTCCGACACCTCATGGAGGGATTCACCAAGATCGCCCGCGACCTCGACCAGCGCATGAGCCCCATGCTCACCCTCCCCAGCGAGGAGACCACCGATGCCTGACCTGACCACCACCGACCCCGACGGCTGGGACGCCTGGCGCACCACCGCCGCTGCCGAGACCGCGGCGCTCGCCGAGGCGAACGCCGCCGCCGACCCGGGCGACGTCGCCGGCGAGGCGTGGCTGCTCACGCTGAATGACAAGCGGCCGCCGCTGTCGAAGAACTACCGCCTCCACTGGCGCGAGGCCGCGACCCGAGCGCGCATCATCCGCCGGGCGGCGTCGTTCCTCGCGCGGTCGTCGCGCATCCCGAAGCTCGAGCGCTGCAGCGTCCAATTCATCTGGGTCGTCGCGCGCCCCGATCGGAAGCGCGACGCCGACAACATCGTCGACACCCTCAAGCCGTTCTGCGACGGCCTCGTCGACGCCGGCGTCGTGCCCGACGACACCCCCGACTTCATGGCGAAGCCCGAGCCCATCATCGAGGTGCGCCGCGGTGCGACCCCGCACCTCGAGTTCATCGTCACCCGCCTGCCCGCCCTGGACCGCGCCGACGGCACCCCGCTCGCCGTGGTCGAGGACGCGATCGCGCCGCGCGCCGGCGCCAAGCGCACCCGCCGCGAGCCGACCGCCGCCAACCTCCTCGACTTCGAGCGCGAGAACCCCGGCAACCCGGAGCGCACCGGAAAGTACAGCGCGATCCGCGACCTGTTCGGGATGACCCCGCCGCAGTACGTCGACCGGCTGCTCGCCGCGGCCGCGTCACGCGAGGGCCTCGAGCACGACGCCATCACCGCCCACGCGATCACCGACCGAGCTGCCGCCCGCAGCGCCGACCGCGCCCGCCGCATCCTCGGGAAGGACACCAGCGCATGACGGAGACCACCGACACCCTCGAGAACCGCATCGTCATCACCGTCCTCGCTGCAGGCGTGTCCCGCGCTGCGGTCGAGTTCGAGTGGCCCGAGTGCCACAAGAACCGCTGCCAGGGCAAGCACGGCAGCGTCGACGCGGCGCTCGGCATCATGAAGCACTCCATCGTCGACGCGATCAAGGCCGAGCTGCGAGCCCGCGCCACCTCCGCCCCGGACGTGGCCGAGGACAGCGACAGTCCGAGCGAGGCCGCGAAGTACACCCTCGCCGCGCTGCTCAGCACCTTCGCCCGCGCTGGGGCCACCCACGTCGCCTCAGCCGCGCTCATGCTCGACGCCTACCCCGACCTCGCCACGGTGCTCGCCGAGGGTGGCGTCGAGGCGATCCGTGCCGCTGAGCGCGAGCGGGTCGCGGCGCACCTCGACGAGATGCTCGAGGCGCGCGGGCCTCACGGCCAGGACATGCGTCGCCCGTCGAACTTCGGTCGGGCTGCCCGCGAGGTGCGCGCCCTCGGCCCGGTGCCAGCCGCCGGCGGTGCGACATGAGCGGCCGCCGTCGGCGGCAGTCAGCCATCTTCGCCATCACGGTCGACCTGCACCGCGAGTGCGCCGCCGACTTCCGGGACTACATCAGTGCGCTCTACGTCGCCGCCGAGCGGGAGACCAACGGCGTCCTCCTCAACGCCCGCGGGCAGGCCGCCGGCATCGACGCCGAGTCGCTGCTCTACGGCCCGCGCGTGCGCCTCGAGGCGTACGGCTCCGAGGAGCTCATCGACTTCGTGAACCGCCGCGGCCGCACCACCTTCGCCGACTTCGAGAAGACCTGGATCGCAGGCAGAACGGACCTCGCATCATGACCACCAGCAACGCCGACCGCTTCGTGTGGGCGCCGGCGAACACGCGCACCCTCAAGCGGATGCACGCGAACGGGCGCGTCGACGCGGAGATCGCCGAGCGGATCGGCTGCAAGCGGTCCCTCGTCGCGAAGCACCGCGCCAAGCTCGGCCTGCCCGCGAATCGGCCGGTGCGCACCACGGTGTGCCCGCCGGAGCACAGCCACGCGAACGCGACGACCTGCTACGAGCGGCACTCGTGCACGTGCGAGCCGTGCACGACGCGCGCTGCCCGCCGCCGCGGCGCCCGCTCGCGCGCGATCGCCTACGGCACGTTCGAGCCCGGCATCGTCAGCGCCGAGCGCGCCCGCGCGCACATCGCCGAGCTGCAGGCCGCCCTCCCGTCGCCTGTCGTGCCCCACGCGCTCGCCAAGATCGCGGGCGTGCACGACGACACCATCGGCCGAGCCGACCGGATCGCGCGCGTCACCGAGGCGCGCATCCTCGCGCTCACTCCGGAGCAGGTCATGGCCGACCCGTTCGTCCGCGTCAGCGCGCGGGGCGCCGTGCGCCGCATCCACGCGCTGCAGTCCCGCGGATGGTCGATGCCGCAGCTCGCCGAGCGCACCGGCATCTCGCACCAGCACCTGAACGCGCTGCACGAGGGCAGGCTCATCGGAGCGACCCGCTGGACCCGCATCGCCGCCGTCTTCGACCAGCTCTGGGACCAGGCGCCGCCCGCCGACACCGCCCCGCGCCGCAACGCCATCGCCCGCACCCTCAAGATCGCCCGCCGCGCCGGCTACCTCCCGCCCCTTGCGTGGGACGACATCGACCGCGACGAGCAGCCCGCCAGCACCGCCACCGAAGCCGACGAGGTTATCGACCCCATCGCCGTCGACCTCGCCATCGCAGGCCACCACGTACCCCTGCGCACCTTCGAGCGCCACGAAGCCGTCACTGCCCTCAACGCGCAGGGCCTCAACGACAACGCCATCGCCGAGCGCATCGGCTGCGCCCCCGAGACCGTCCAGCGCGACCGCGCCGCCCTCGACATTCCCGCAGCCGTCGACGCCGCCGGCCGCCCCATCCACCGAGAGGACGCAGCATGACCGAAGACGCCCCCCTCACCACGGTGCAGGTCCGCGGCGGCAAGATGCCCGCGCCCATGTTCCGCCACCTCTACCCCATCGCCCGCGAGCAAGGCCGCGACGTCTTCGACCTCCTCGTCGAGCTCGCCCGCCGCCAGCTCCTCGACCCCACCCCGCCGACGCCGGCGCCCGCCAAGGTCGAGCCCGAAGCGCCCGCCCGCCGGATGCGCCGCTGGACGCCCGACGAGCTCGAAGCCCTCGGCCACATGCACGCCACCGGGCTTTCCGACCACGCCATCGGCCGCCACCTCGACCGCGGCGCGGGAACCATCGCCACGAAGCGCCGATCCCTCGGCCTCCCCGCCAACTACGCATCCTTCCGAGACGGGTACAACTCATGACCACCGCAACCCCCACGGCGAGCGCCGCGAGCCTCGACCGCGGCGCTCGCCGGGTCGGTGTCGTGCCGGGGCGGATGCCTCGGTTCGCGATGACGTACGTCGTGTACTGGCCGCACGCGGGCGTGCTCAAGGTCGGGCGCGCGTGGCGGTTCAGCCGGGTGCAGATGCTCGTCACCTCCGGCGCCATGGTGCTCGTCCTCGCGCGCGGCACCGACTCGACCTGGGAGCGCAACGCTCTCGCCGCGCTGCGCGAGTGGTTCCCGCGCGCGTTCACCACCCCTGACCAAGCCCGCCGCCTGCTCTTCAAGGGCCGCGGTTTCACCGAGTGCTTCCGCGTTGCCGAGCACCACCTCACCCTCGCCGTCGACCTGTGCTTCGAGGGATTCGCGAAAGGAAGCGACCAGCAGCATGACCACCTCACGCAAGCCCCGGCAGCGCACGATCACCCCGGCGCACCGAACCGACCCTGCCCTGCTGCGAGCGCAGCCGTTGACGCGGCTGACGGCGCACGCGCTGTGGATGGCGGTCGACGACTTCGGCGGGATGACCGCGGACCCGTTGACGGTGATGGTGGCCTGCTATCCGGGCGAGGCGGTGCCGCTCGAGACGATCGAGGAGCACCTGCACGAGCTGTGGGAGACGGGCTTCTTGACGCTGTACACGGCGGAGGGGGCGGACTGGCTCGAGCTGACGCATCCGCTCATGACGCAGCGGCCGGGCGAGACCATGCGGCCGCGTCCGGTCGGCCCGAAGCCGGTTCCGGAGCATTCCGGAAAGTTCCTGGCTGTGGGGGGAGGGAGCGCGGGGGAGCGCGAGCGGGCGCCGTGGGAGGGTGCCGGGCAGGCGAGCGGGCCGGGCGCGGGGGCGCGGGAGCGGGTGCGTCGGGAGCCGGCGGGGGAGCCGAGGGTGGACTGGCGCACGTGGCGGGAGGAGGCCGAGCGCGAGGTGCGTCCGCCGATCAGGCCGCTGCTGCTGGATGCTCCGCCGATCGGCTGCCCGGAGCACCCGCACGGCCGGTTCAAGGACTGCGGTCCCTGCGGCACGGCGAGGAAGCAGCACGACCTCTGGGTGGCGCAGCGCCGCCACGGCATCGCGATGGAGGACTACGCCGAGCAGCAGCACGCCGCGCACACCGGTCCCGTCTTCGTCGAGGACGAGCCGGAGTCGAGTGCGTGGGCGGACGGCGGGGAGTGGGCCGCTGATGCCTGACGACTCCTGCTGGTACGCGACCAGCGACCTCCGCAAGGTCTCGCTCTACGTCCCGCCCGGATGGCAGGTCCCCGCGCAGCTCGAGCTCGTCGACGCCGACGGCCGGCCCGTGAGCCTGCGCCGCATCTCGGACGGGCTGTGGTGCGGGACCGCGCCCGGCGAGAAGGGCGCCGGCTGCCGGTCCCGCGACTGCCACACCCGAGAGCTCGGCGCCTGCCAGTGCGGACGCCACCCCGGAGCCGACCGGCCCCGCATCACCCCAGCACCCAATCCGAACCCCGGCCGCCCGGCACCGCTCGCCCCGACGAGCCTCGCCAGCCAGATGAACCTCTAGGAGACCCGATGAACCTGACCACCGATCCGACCGCCGAGACGCCCGAGCAGCAGCTCGAGCGCCTCCGCCAGCACCGAGCGCTCCTCGCGCTCGAGGCGGCGCCCGAGCTGCTCCGCCACGTCCGATCCCAGATCGCCGCATCCGACGGACGCCCCGAGGCCGGCGAGGTCTACCGGCCGATGTCGAGCCCGCTACGCCTGAGCCCGACCGATGACTCCGACGCCGTCTTCGGCTGGATCGTGTTCTGGGCGCAGACGTGGTCGAAGCACCTCGACGCGAAGCTCCCGACCTCGGCCGTGCTCACCTACGCCGGCGACGACGGCATCCCGCTCGGCTTCCGCGCCGGCGTGACGCCCGAGCAGGCGCACGACGACACCCGCATGGTCGCCCGCTGGCTGACGGCCCGCTTCGAGGCGATCGCCGCGCACCCGGACGGCGCGGACTTCTTCGACGTCGTCGACGGCGTCGTGCACGACCTGCGCGGCCGCTACCCGATGAAGCCCGGCAAGGAGCGCCTCACGACCGACCGTGTCTGCCCGGTGTGCGCCGAGCGCGCGGTTCGAGCCGTCTGGCACGGCCGCGACCTGACCGACGTCACGATCGAGTGCGCCGGATGCCACGAGGTGTTCATCGCTCGTCGGGCCGTCATCGAGCGCGCGCTGGGGGAGTCGGTGTGCTCGCACATCGTGCCGGCGTCGTCGGGCGGACGCTGCGAGCGCTGCGATGAACTCGTGCTCGACGCGGTCGGGCGGTGGCTCCGATGAGCGTCGAGCGGCACGTGCCGACCGAGTGCGAGCTCGAATGCGTTCGGGTCGGGTGCTGGGGGTTCCAGTGCTCGTGCCCTGGTCATCACGGATTCCGACAGAGCCCCCACGAGCACGGTCGCTGGTACGTCAACGAGCAGCACCACCGCGCGATCCTCGATGGCGCCCAGCGCACGGTCGACCGCCTCGGCATCGAGGCCGCGTCCGACTACGGAGATCACCGGGACGAGCTGCGCGGAGCCCTCGACCTCATCGTCGCCCTGAGGCTCGAGCTCGCGGCGCAGGTGCGCGCGCTGCCCGACCGGGAGGCCATTGCTCTCATCGTCCGTGCGGCGCTCTGTGGGTGCCGCAGGAGTGCGAACGTGCACGGCGAGGGGATGGGGCGCCGCCCCGACGAGCGCTACACCCAGGAGCTCGTCGACGCCGTGTTCGCACTGTTCGAGGGGGAGGTCCAGCGATGACGTTCTTTACGGAGTCGAAGCCGACCGCGAGGAAGCGGCACATCTGCGCGTCGTGCCGGAGGATCATCGAGCCGGGCGAGGTGTACCGCCGCGGTGCGGGCATGGATGGCGGAACGGCGTGGACGTGGAAGGAGTGCCTGCACTGCGCGGCGCTCATCCTCCGCATCAACGACCTCGTCGACGACGACGGCGAGGGCTACTCGTGGGAGAGCTTCGCCGACTACGCGCGCGGTGACTACGGCTTCGAGACTGTCGCCGATCTCCGCGCTGCGGCAGGCTGGCGGATGCAGTGGCGCACGAGGCGCGGCACGCTGCTCCCGGTGCCCGAGCGGAAGGCGAGGCGGCATGTCGACACCTTCTGAGCCGGGCACCCTCGCGCACTTCGCCGCGAACCGGGCGAGCTACCTCACGCTGCGGCAGGCGCGCGAGCGCATCGGCGTCGTCGAGCAGCGCATCCGCAAGTACCGCGCCGAGGGGCTACCGGCCTACGTCGTGCTCGGCACCACCTACATCATCGAGTCCGACCTGCTCGCGATGTACCGGGCGAAGCGGAAGCGGAGCAACACGAATGACGCCTACGGCAAGCCCGACCTCCCGCCCTTCGCGAGCGGGTAGTTGCGAAGGGGGGCGGTCGCGTGTGTAAGATTCCCATGACAGCACACGCCCTCCGACAGGTGGACGTCACGACGAAAGCGCCCAGGCCATCCGGCCGGGCGCTTTCGCCGTTAACGCTGCGGTGCATCGTGGTGGCCCGCGTCAACGCTCCACCTCGGTTCTTCGGCGAAGAGCACTCACGACCGCCTACCGGCTGCACTGGGTCGGATGGCGAGAGGCGCACCTGCGCGACCAGCCGCCACGATGCACCCATCCGACCCGGAGGGGCTCCGGTCCCCATCACAGCCGACGCGGCCACCGACCGTCGAAGCCCCTCCGCAACCCGTCTGCCCTCGAGGAGGTAGCCATGAAGGCACGCCTCGAGACCGGCGCCACCGTCCCGGCGTGGGGCGGGCGCCGAGCGCAGGACGCCCTCGCCGTCGTCAAGGCCGCCGGCCGCAAGGCGAACACGCCGTGCTGCATCTGCGACCAGGACATCGACTACTCGCTGCCCTCGACCGTGCCCGACGGCTGCACGCTGCAGCACCTCAAGAGCCGCAGTCGATTCCCGCACCTCACGTGGGTGCGGAGCAACTGGGGACCAGCCCACAAGCGCTGCAACGAGTCCGACGGCAAGGGCAAAGCGCCCGGCGACGACGACCGCGTCGTCACCGACGACTTCTGAGCTCCGACCCCACCCCTTCAAAAATCCACGGGTCGGGGAACTGGACATGCACCGGAGGGGCTGTCCTCTCCCCCCGGTCTGAAACTGAAACCCTCGATCGCGTTTTCGGTGGCAACCAAAACGCACCCTGAACAGGAGAAACGGCGATGACCAGTGCCGCGCCCACCCTGCCCGAAGCCGACCCCGCGGTCGCCCTCGATGCGGAGCCCATGCTGCGCTACTTCGGGCACGAGCACCTGCCCGAGGGGCCGTTGCGAGCGACGTCGGCCGCGTTCGCCTCGCTCGCGAAGTCCGTCGCCCACGACCTGCCGCGCTCGCCGGAGCGCACCGTCGCGCTGCGCAAGCTGCTCGAGGCGAAGGACGCCGCGGTGCGGTGCGCGCTCGACCTGACCGCGTGATGCCGTGCACGACCGGGAGCGCATCCGCGAGCTGATCGCCGCCGGCGGGACGATCCGCGGCACCGCCCGCGAGGTGGGCGCTGACCGGAACGCGGTGCGCCGCGCGACGCGGCCCGGTGCCCGCACGAAGTACTCGCGCGCGCAGCTCGCCGACCGCTTCGAGCCGGCCGTGCGCGACGTGCTCGCCGACTACCCGCTGCTGTCGGTCGACGAGATCGGCACGCTCATCGACTGGCCGGCATCCCGGCGCACCCTGTCCAACATCGTCGCGAGGCTGCGGCCCGAAGCGCTCGAGCGTGCGACCGAGGACCTCAACGTCCCGAGCATTGGCTCGATCCGCATCGGCACGATCGCGACCGGCACTGTCCGCGCCCGAGACCTGAGAGTGGGGAGCGCCGATGGCCACGAAGTCCGCGATCTCCGAGACCCCGCCTGAGCGCCTCGGCGATGGCGACGCCGCGGCCATCTGGCGCGACGTCGTCTCGCGGGGCCTGCTCGCGCGCAGCGTCACCGAGGAGATGCTCGAGACCTACTGCGTCCTCGTCATCAACTGGCGTGACGCCGCGGCGCGCATCGAAGAGGACGGCCTCGTCGTCAAGAGCGAGAAGCGCGGCGCCATCGTGCACCCCGCCGTCGAGGCCGAGCGCCGCTACGCGAAGGAGCTGCGCGACTGGGCGCCGCTCGTCAACCGCGCGGCCGCGCTGAGCCGCCGCCCCGGCACCATGGTCACCGCCACGAAGGCCGCGATCGCCGCCGTACCCGAGCTCGCCGAGCCGCGCTTCCGCGCCGCGGTCGAGGCGGCCGAGACGACCGCATGGGCGATCGACGAGGCGCAGCGCCGCGGCCCCGACGAGTTCGAGCGCGCCATCGTGCAGATCATGCCCGGCTACCTCAAGTGGTGCAGCGCGCTGCGCATCACCCCCGCGTCCCTTCCGGCGGACGCCGGCAAGGCGAAGGGGAAGACCGTTGGCAAGCTCCACTCGCTCCAAGAGCAGGCCCAGCGGACCCGCCCGCAGCTCGCGGGGTAGCGGCGTCCTGCCGGTGCGCTGGCCGCAGCCAAAGGGCTGCGGCCAGGCGTACCTCGACGCCGTGCACGAGGCCGACCTCGCGACGCCGCAGACGATGCACAAGTTCGGCTCGGCCGAGCCGCGCGTCGTCACGCCGCCGCTGCGCGAGCTGACCCCGGAGACCTCGCTCGGCTTCCAGGTCATCGAGTTCGCCACCGACGTGCTCGGCATCAGCCTGCACCCGTGGCAGCGCGTCGCGCTGATCCGCATGCTCGAGCAGCGCGAGGACGGCTCGCTGCGCTTCCGCACGGTCGTCATCCTCGTCGCCCGGCAGAACGGCAAGAGCACGCTCGCGCAGGTGCTCACCCTGTGGCTGCTGGTCGTCTACGGCTGGCCCCTCATCCTCGGCACCGCCCAGGACCTCGACGTCGCACAGACCCTCTGGGAAGAGGTCGTCGACATCGTCAAGGGCAACGACGAGCTCAAGGACCTCATCGAGAAGGTCGTCCTCGTCAACGGCTCCAAGAGCCTCAACCTCATCACCGGCGCCCGCTACAAGGTGAAGGCCGCGAACCGGCGCGCCGGCCGTGGGCTGTCCGGCAACCTCGTCCTCCTCGACGAGCTGCGCGAGCATCAGAACTTCGACGCCTGGGGCGCGATCACCAAGACCACGATGGCGCGCGCCGAGGCCCTCATCCTCGCGCTGTCGAACGCCGGCGACGTCACCAGCCGCGTACTCAGCTACCTGCGGATGCTCGGCCACAAGGCCGTCGGCGACCCGGACGGCGTCGCCGCCGCGCAGGGCCAGGCCGAGACCGGCCCGACCGAGTACGACCTCGAGGCGCTCGACGAGTTCGAGCTGGACCCGGACGCGGCCGAGGCCCTCGAGCTCGACGAGTTCGACGACGACGAGGCGGGCGACCTCGAGCTCGACGACCTCGAGCAGGACGAGGACACCCTGTGCCTGCTCGAGTGGTCGGCGCCTCCCGGATGCGCGACCCGCGACCGCGACGGCATCCGCTACGCGAACCCCTCGCAGGGCTACACGATCTCCATGCGCACGATCCTCTCGGCCGAGAAGACCGACCCGGAGTGGGTCTTCCGCACCGAGGTGCTGTGCCAGTGGAACGACGGCGCCAGCAACGGCCCGTTCCTTCCCGGCGCGTGGGAGGACACCACCATCGAGACGGTCAAGCAGGCCGACGGCACCCGCGTCATCAAGGACCCGGAGGCGGCCCGCCCGGTCGGCAAGCTCGTCGCCGGCGTGGCCACGTCGCACTCGCGCGGCATGACCTACATCGCGTTCGCCGGCCACAACGCGGCCGGCGTGCCGGTGTGCCAGATCGTCACCGCCCGCGTCGGCTCCGACTGGGTGCAGCCCTGGCTCGCCGACGCCAAGCGCAAGGGCCGCGTCCGCGCGGTGACCGGCCAGTTCAAGTCGTCGCCCGAGATGACCGTGCTGCGCAAGATGCAGAAGGACACGAAGTTCCGCATCCAGGTGGTCGAGCTCTCCGGCAACGACCTCACCGACGCCTACGCCGACGCCGACGACGCGCTGCGCGAGAAGCGGGTGCTGCACCCGCCGGACGCGAAGCTCGACCTCGCTGCGCAGACCGCCGAGAAGAAGTACTTCGGCGGCGGCACGTGGCTCCTCGACGCGGTGAACAGCCCGTCCGACATCGCCCCGCTGCGGGCGTGGATCGCGGCGCTGTGGCTGCTGGCTCACCTGCCGGCTGCACCGCCGCCTCCGCCGCCCTCGTCGATGACGCTGGCCGACCTGCCCGCAACCACCACCGCCGCGGCGTCGCCGACCGTCGTGCTGACGGACTGGCACGCGCCCGACCTCGGCGACCTCACCGGCGACCTCGGGTCGATCGGCTTCTAGGAAGGAGCGCCCATGGGCTTCCTCGACTTCATCCTCGGACCCCGCATCGCGGAGCCCGAGGCAGCCGCGCCGCGCGCCGAGGCCGCGAACGTCCAGGCCGCACCGACCACCGACGCCGGCTACTCCGTCGAGGCGAACGCATGGAGCTGGGACCTCACGGAGGAGGAGAAGACCCGCGAGCTGCAGTGGCCGAGCAACATCGAGGTCTACGACTCGATGCGCCGCCAGGACGCGCAGATCGTCTCGGTGCTCCGCGCGCTGACGCTTCCGATCCGACGCACCACCTGGCGCATCGACCCGAACGGGGCCGACGACCAGGTCGTCGAGTTCGTCGCGCAGAACCTCGGCCTGCCGATCGTCGGCAAGGGCGCGGTCGCGGTGAAGCGGACGAAGGGCCGCTTCTCGTGGGAGGAGCACCTGCAGCACGCGCTGCTCATGCTGCCCCACGGGCACTCGGTGTTCGAGCAGCGGTTCCGCATCGAGCGCGACAGCTTCGGCATCCTGCGCGCCTACCTCAGCCGCCTCGGATGGCGCCCGCCGCGCACGATCAGCAAGTGGGACGTCGCCGCAGACGGTGGCCTCATCGCCATCGAGCAGGGCCTCGCCGGCGGCGAGAAGCACCGCCAGGAGGTCTCGCGCCTCGTCTGCTACGTCAACGACCGCGAGGGAGGCAACTGGCTCGGCCAGTCCGTCCTCCGCCCGGCCTACAAGCCGTGGGTGCTCAAGGACCGGATGCTGCGCGTGCAGGCGCAGAGCATCGACCGCAACGGCATGGGTATCCCCGTGCACACCGCGGCCGGCGCGGACCCGACCACCTACCCCGAGCCCGAGGATCAGCGCACGGCAGAGGCCAAGGAGGTCGCCGACGGTCTCCGCATCGCGAAGAACCTGCGCTCCGGCAACGAGTCCGGCGTCTCGCTCCGCAAGGGCGCCGACATCAAGCTGCTCGGCGTCGAGGGGCAGCTGCCCGATGCCGACAAGGTCATCCGGTACTACGACGAACAGATCGCGCGAGCGATGCTCGCCAACTTCCTGAACCTCGGCGGCGACAGCTCCAAGGGCTCCTACGCCCTCGGCGCCACCTTCGAGAACTTCTTCGTCATGTCGCTGCAGGCGATCGCGATGTACATCGCCAACACCGCCAACGCGCACATCGTCGAGGACCTCGTCGACCACAACTTCGACACCGAGGCAACCGCGCCGAAGATCGTCTTCGACGAGATCGGCTCCCAGCAGGGCGTCACCGCCGAAGGCATCAAGGCGCTCATCGAGTGCGGCGCGCTCACCCCGACCGTCGACCTCGAGCAGTTCCTCCGCCAGGTGTTCCGCCTGCCGCCGCTGCCCGATGGCGTCGAGTTCGGCGACGCCGTCCGCGAAGCCAAGTCCGTCGCCGAGGTGCTGCAGAAGCTCTACCTCGCCGTCGGCGTCGTCGTCACCATCGACGAGGCCCGCGCGATGCTCCGCAAGGCCGGCATCGAGCTGCCCGACGGCGTCCCCGACGAGCTCGTCGCTCCCGCCCCCGCACCCGTCGTCCAAGCCCCCACGGAGGGAACATGACCCGCACCACGCGCACGAGCGCCAACCGCCCGACACGACCCACCCTCGCCGCCCTCGATCCCCAGCGGGTCGCGGCGCTCGCCGCGGCCGCGAAGCCGGACGAGCGGGCGCCGCACCGATACTGGGGATCGGCCGAGGTGCCGACGGCGAAGGCCGACTTCTTCTCGGCCGTCGTCGCCCCGGTCGCCGAGGACAGCGACGCGACCGTCGCGACGATCCGCATGTACGGCCCGATCGACTCCTACGGCGGCTGGTGGGGCATCTCGACCGACGACGTCAGCCGCGTGCTCGACGCGCTGCCCGACACCGTCGAGCAGATCGTGCTCCGCATCAACTCGCCCGGCGGCGAGGTGTGGGAGGCCATGGCGATCCTCAACATGCTGCGCGCCCACCGAGCGCGCATCATCGCGGTCGCCGACGGCCTGGCCGCCTCCGCCGCATCGTTCATCGCCGCCGGCTGCGACGAGACGGTGATGAGCCCCGGCAGCCAGATGATGATCCACTCGCCGTCGTCGATCGCGTGGGGCAACGCCGGCTACATGCGCAAGCGTGCCGACTTCCTCGACACCCTCGAGGCGTCCATGGTCGAGGTCTACACGGCCAAGGCCGGCGAGCAGGACTGGGCGACGCTGCTCGCCGAGGAGACCTGGCTCACCGCCGCGCAGACCGTCGAGCTCGGCCTCGCCGACCGCGTCGACGTCGTCCCCGACGCCGGCGTCGCCGCGACCGTCGGCGAGGAGGACGAGCCGGACTACATCTTCGTCACCGTCGACCCCGACGAGGACGACGACGACCCGGACGCCACCGCGCGCGTCCGCGCCGCAGCCGCATCCGCGCGCGCCGCGGTACCCGCACCCCCGAGCTCGAGCGAGCCCGAGGCCACCCCCACCGCAACGAAGGGAGTTCCGACCGTGTCGGAGTTCAACACTGAGGTCCGCGCCAAGCTCGGCCTCCCCACCGATGCCACCGACGACGAGGTGCTGGCCAAGCTGGCCGAGCCCGCGCCGGCGGCGAAGCTGCCCGAGGGCGTCGTGCAGGTCGACCAGGCGACGTTCGACACCATGCGTGCCGACGCCACCGCCGGCCGCGCCGCGCACGAGCGCCAGCAGGCCGACGAGCGCAAGCAGCTCGTCACCGCGGCGGTGCTCGATGGCCGCATCCCGCCGGCCCGCGCCGACCACTGGGAGAGCCTGCTCAAGGCCGACCCCGAGGGCACCGGAACCGTCCTCGCCGGCCTCGCCGCCGGCACCATCCCCGTCGACGAGCGCGGCATCACCGGCGGCATAGCCGAGGCCAACGACGAGGACACCGCCTACTCGCGCGTCTACCCGACCGCTCCGACCACGAAGGAGGCCTGACCGTGGGCCAGTACACCCCCATCCACCGCCCCGGCGAGAAGGTCACCTTCTCGGTCACCGCGGACGTCACCGGCGGCCAGCTCGTGCAGGTCGGCGCGGTCGACAACTCCGTCGCCCCCGCCGCGGCCGACTCGACGAGCGTGGTCGGCGTCGCCGGCCACGACGCGAAGGTCGGCGAGAAGCTCACGACCGAGCTCGGCAAGTTCGTTCACGAGCTCAAGGCGTCGGGCGCGATCGCGCGCGGCACCCGCGTCGAGGCCGGCCCCGCCGGCACCGTGCGCGCCCTGACCGCCGACAGCGTCGCCTACGGCCTCGCCATCACCACCGCAGCCGACGGCGCCCCCGTCCGCGTGATTCAGTTCTGAGAGGGACAGCCATGGCTACCTACCCCATCACCCCGAGCCAGCTGTCGGAGGCCTCCGTCACCGACCTGCTCAACTTCATCAAGAGCCCGACGCAGGTCGCGAAGCGCTTCGGCGAGATTCTCTCGGCGCAGCAGTTCCTCGGCTACTTCCTGCTGCAGGGCCGCTACACCGTGCAGGGCGGCGCCATCGCCGTGCCGGTGAAGGAGACCATCCGCACCGTGCGCGGCGCGGAGACGGTCGCCGCGGGCTCCGAGTACAAGCTCACGCCCATCGACCGGGACGCCTGGGAGGTGTACGTCGCCCAGAAGGAGGGCCTCGCCACCGAGGTCACCGACGAGGAGATCGGCCGCAGCCTGCGCCAGCCGATCGACGACGCGCTGCAGTACCTGCAGACGGAGCTCGTCTTCGGAGCCGACGAGCTCGCGCTCGCCGCGATCCGCTCGGCGGTCACCCAGACCCGCCAGGGCAAGGCGTGGACCAGCGGCAAGGCGATCCTCGCCGACGCCCTCGGCGTGCAGGCAGCGACTCGCGCGCTCAAGCTCGGCTACGACATCAACACCGTCGTGCTGCCGGGCGAGCAGTACGCCGAGGTCATGCCCGAGCTGTTCGACGTGCTGCCGAAGGACTCGGACGTCGCCCTCACCGGCGGCTTCCCGACCATCGCCGGCATGACCTGGGTCTCGGACGACAGCGGCGAGGCGAGCGACCCGCTCTTCACCGACCGCACCCGTCTCGGTGGCATCGCGCGCGAGCGCATCCCGTCCCCCGAGTACCGCCCCGTCGGCACCGACACGGGCGTCGAAATCGCGGTCATCCGCGAGCCGAAGGCGGACAGCACCCGCCTGCAGGCCCGCAACCCGCACGTGCCGGTGATCGCGAACCCGCGCGCCGGCTTCTACCTCACCGGAACGAGCTGATCACCATGACCATCTACCTCGTCAAGGCCCCGGCCGTGAAGGTCTCCATCGGCGCGGCCGCGGGCAACCGCGTCGCCCGATTCGTCAAGCGCGGCGACGTCATCTCCGGCGACGGCGTGCTGCCCGGCCAGATCGACGACCTCGTGAAGCGCGGCTTCCTCGAGGAGGTCGTGCAGCTGCCCGAGGGTGACCCCGACGAGAAGTGGACGGGCCAGCAGCTCGACCTCTTCGCGTCCGGCCAGGAGCCGCCCATCGCGGTGAAGGGCAAGGTCACCGACAAGCTCGCGGCCATCACCGCCGAGCTCGCAACCCGCCGCGCCGCGGCGACCCAGTAACGAAGGAGGGGGCGATGGACGAGAACGCGACGGGTCCGATCCGGCCCAATGAGATCGGCACCGACGAGTCCCGCGCTCGGCGCGTGCTGATCCGCGCTCGCGACATCGCCCCCACCCTCGATCGCCTCGACGGCGAGCCGCGCAAGGACGCCATCGCGATCCTCGTCGGCGTCTACGAGGAGATGCCCGACGCGGGGGAGCGGCGCCTGCGCCGGCTCTCCCGCAACGGCACCGGCATGGACCTCGACGAGGCCGGCCCGATGTTCACCGTCGACGACGAGCGCATGCTCCGCTCGCTCTGCGAGAAGGTCACCACCGACGCCGCGCCGGTCTCGATGGGGTCGTTCCCCGTCGCCGACCTCGGCGCCCGCCTGTGGCCGGAGGAGCGGTACTAATGGGCCTGCGCGACGACTTCTTCTTCCCGCACTCGGTCACGATCGTCGAGCCGGGCGGGCGCACGAGCGTCGGCGTGAAGCCTGGCCAGACGCACACCCGCCGCGCCGAGGTGAAGGACGAGCAGCAGCTCGTCCTCGACGACCAGGGGCACGAGGTCGTCTCGAACACCCAGGTCACGATCCCGCTCGAGCACGCCTGCCCGCTCGGCTCCGAGGTCACCGTCTGGGAGGGCACGCCGCGCAAGCGCACCTCCACGGTCCTCGCGATCGGCACGAACGACAACCGCGGCACCCGGCTTCCTTCCTTCGTGGTGCTCCACCTCAAGTAGCCCCGGACGGAGGTGCGCGATGGCGCAGATCACGTCCGCGGTCGCGCTCTACGAGCCGGCCATCAAGGCCGGCCTCAAGGAGTGGGCCGAGACGGTCGAGGAGAACTCGAACGCGCGGGCGCCGCGCGATGACGGCGACCTCGTCGCCTCGTCGGGCACGCACGTCGACGACCTCACCGGCCAGGTGTACTACACGGCCGAGTACGCCCATTACCAGCACGAGGACCTCGACCTCGACCACCCGAACGGCGGCGAGGCGAAGTTCCTCGAGCGCGCCGCAGACGAGGTCGACGGCACCGAGATTCTCGCGAAGCACATCGGGAGGCTCAGTGGCTGACCTGACCCCGGCCCCCATGGACGACGCCGAGGTGACGCTCGCCATCTGCGAGCTGCTCGGCGAGATCGACGGGTGGACGTTCACCCCCGACGAGGTCATCACGGCCGAAGCCGACCTCATCATCTTCGCCGAGACCGCCGACGACCGGCCCGACCGGGCGGTCGCCGTGCGCCTCTACGACGGCGGCGACGACCCCGAGACGGGCCTCGCCTACCGCATGGTGCAGCTCAAGTTCCGGGGCGCACCCCACGACCTGCTCGGCGCGAACCGGCTCGCCGGTATCGCGTTCGAGCACCTCCGGACGGTGGCCTCCCGCAGGGGCATCGCCTGGCTGCGCCGCACGAGCTTCGCGCCCGCGAAGACCGACGGCAACCACCGCGCCCAGCGCACCGACAACTACCGATCCACCCTCGAACACCCGGAGGCATCACTCACATGAACAACCGCGTTCCCCTTCCCGCTACCGTCGTCCGCGGCCAGGCCTTCGAGCACGGCATGGACGTCAACCTCGGCACCTACGGGTCGCCCGAGTGGCAGTCCGTGCGCCGCGCGTCCGGCTTCGCCCCGTCCTTCCCGAAGATCACCTCCGACGTCGCCACGAACGACGACGAGGGCGACCCCAACGAGGACGTCAGCGGCCGCGGCTACAACGCCAGCATCAACGTGCAGGGCAACCGCGACACGGTCACCGGCCTGTACCTGCCCGAGCTCGAGCTGCTCCTCGCCGCCGCGATCGCGAAGGGCGATGGCGCCACCGTCGACACCCGCTGGTACCACAAGCCGGCCGTCGGCAAGCCCAACCCCACCCGCGCCGGCCGCGTCCTGTGCACCGTCGAGGCGACCCTCGGCAACACCGGCCTCAACGGTGCCGAGGTGCACGCCTTCGCGCTCGTCGGCAAGGGCGGCTCCGTCCCGATCGCGAACCCGTTCCTCGGCAACCCCGCCGGCACCGTCGCCCCGTCGATCCGCTCCGTCAGCCCGTCCGGCCTCGCCGCCGGCCGCCAGGCGCAGATCGTCGGCTCCGGCTTCACCGGCGCCACGGACGTGAAGTTCGGCGCGGTGTCCGTCGGCGCGGGTGCGTTCACGATCATCAGCGACAGCACCATCGTCGCGATCGTGCCCGCCGGTTCCGCCGGCTCCGCTCCGGTCACGGTCACCACCCCGGCCGGCACCTCCGAGCCGAAGCCGTACACCCGCGGCGCCTGACCCTGCACGCCCCAGCCGGCGGCGCCCCACACGGGCGCCGCCGGCCACCCCACCCCCAGAACCGACCAGTCCGCGGCGCTCGCCGCGGGCCGCACACTTCGGGCTCGAGCGCTGCTCGCCCAGGGAGGACGCCCCCGTGAGCGCCAAGGACTTCGACCGGTTCGCCCGGCCGCCGCACGAGCTGACGCTGCGCGGCCGCTCCTACATGGTGCAGCCGCCGTCGGTCGACGACTCCGGCGTGCTGCTGGCCTGCGCGGTGCGCGGCGAGATCGTGCTCGGCCTCGTGCAGGGCGAGCTGCCCGACGAGGTGCAGGCCGTCCTCGACGGAATCAAGCCGGGCGAGCACCCGGCCCTCGGCGCCACCTACGACCGTCTCGTCGCCGATGGCGTCGACCAGGTCACCATCGACCGGATGGCCTACTACATGGTGTTCTTCTGGGCGCGAGGGCAGGACTACGCCGACATGATCGCCGAGCTGCTGTGGTCGCTCGAGGTCGACGTCTCGGCGGGCGGTGCGACGGAGGCCCCAAAAGCCTTGTGACGGCGGAGGACTGGGCGCCCTTCGCGATGCCCGGCACCGAGCCGGACGAGAACGGCTGGTATCCCGAGTACCGCACGCCGCCGTCTGAGCTCGCTCCGCCGCCCGTCACCGACGCCAGCAAGAAGCCGGCCGAGGTCATCGACGACTCCTGGATCGCGATCGTCACGCATTGGCACTTCGTCGAGCGCGATCTCGTCGACCGCGGCATCAACCTCTACGACCCCGCCACCCGCGCACAGCCGTGGCCGTGGCTGCGCGCCGCGATCGAGGGGCTGCTCGACCCGCCCCTGTCCCCGTTCGTCGCGCCGACCAGGTTGCGAGCCGCCCTGATTGTGAGGTGACGCTGTGAGCCTGCGCCCGAACCAGCTGGAAACCCTGTTCACCGCCAACGTCGAGCAGCTCGAGAAGGCCGACAAGCGGGTCAAGGAGATCGCGCAGCGCGTCGAGTCGAACCCCATCGAGCAGAAGATCACGGCCGACCCCGCCGCCGCCGTCGCGGGCATGGCCCGCGTCGAGGAGGCCGCGGCCGCGATCGGCAAGACGGTCGACCGCGTGACCGACCAGCAGGTCGCCGCAGGCAATAAGACCGCTGCGGCCAACCGCGCCGTGACGAAGCAGTTCCTCGACAGCCACGCTGCACGCAAGATGTCGGAGCAAGAGCTCGCGAAGTTCCTCGAGCGCAGCCATGGCGGCCGCTCGGCCGAGCAGGCCGCCGAGCTCGCGCGAGTCGCGAAGCGCCTGCACGAGGTCCGCGACGAGGCGCAGCAGCTGTCGACCAAGGGCATCACACCGAAGGTCGACACCCGCGAGGCGATCGCCGGCATGGACCGCGTCGAGGCGAAGGCCAAGGCGCTCGTGTCCGCCGACACCGCGATGAGCCTGAACATCGAGGTCGCCAACGCCGAGCGTGCGTTCGCCCGCGCGGAGCAGCGCTTCGAGCTGCTCAAGGTGAAGGCCGCCGCCGGCATCGACGTGAAGGCGCAGCTCGGCCGCGCCGAGGCGGACGTGTCGAAGTTCGGCCGCACGCTCGAGAAGCTGCGCGAGGCGCGCACCACCATCGAGGTGCAGGCACCCGTCGACGACGCGATCGCCGGCATGGACCGCGTCGAGGCCCGCGCGAAGCGCATCGTCTCGGCGGCGGTCATTCAGCGCGTCGAGGTCGAGACCGGCAAGGCCGAGCAGAACCTCGAGAAGATCGAGGCCGAGCTCGAGGTGCTGCGCTCGCGGACGGTCACCCCGCAGGTGAGCGCCGACATCGCCTACGCCGAGCGACGCCTCGCGACCGCGCGCACCCGGCTCGACGACCTGAACGACGCCCGCGCCATCATGCAGGTCGAGGCGAACGACAAGCCGGCCATTGAGGCCATCGGTCGCGTGCGCAACAGTCGCAAGGTGCTGGTCTCCGAGGAGACCGCGATCGAGGTGAACGCGAAGGTCGCCGAGGCGGAGCAGCGTCTCTCGGACCTGCGCAACGACCTGTCGGTGCTGCACAAGCTCAAGACCACGCCCGAGGTGAAGGCCGACATCGCCGAGGCGCGAGCGAACATCCGCCAGGCGAAGTCGGAGCTCTCCGACCTGCGGGGCGAGCGGGCGACCATGGTCGTCGACGTCAGCGCCGATGGCGCGAAGGCGGAGCTCCGCAGCGTCGCCAGCACGGCGGCCGACGCGGGCGCCGAGGGCGGCGAGCAGGCGGGCTCGAACCTGTCCGCCGGCATCGTCGCGGCGCTGGCCACCATCCCCATCGCGGGTGCCGTGGTCGGCGTTGGCGTCGCCGCTGGCAAGGCCCTGTTCGAGGCGCTGCAGGACGGCCTGCAGCAGGACGTAGGCCGCGATCGGCTCGGCGCCCTCACCGGCATCGACGAGGCTACGGCGCTGCGCTTCGGCCGCGCCGCCGGCGAGGCGTACGCGAACACCTTCGGCGAGTCCGTCGAAGCGAACATGAACACCTCGCGGCTCGCGCTGCAGTTCCGCATCCTCGACCCGCAGGCATCGAACCGTGACGCGCAGTCGGTGATCTCCGGGCTCGCCGGCATCTCGGACGTGCTCGAGGAGGACGTGCAGGTCGTCGCCCGCACGACGGCGCAGCTGCTCCGCACGGGGCTGGCGGGGTCGGCGAAGGAGGCGTTCGACATCTTCGCTGCCGGCGCCCGCAACGGCGTGAACGTCAGCGACGATCTCCTCGACACCCTCTGGGAGTACTCCACCTCGTTCAAGCAGCTCGGCCTCACGGGCGGGCAGGCCCTCGGCCTCATGAACCAGGGCCTCAAGGCCGGCGCCCCGAACACGGACTTCTTCGCCGATTCGCTGCGCGAGCTGCGCATCCGCATCCAGGAGAACACCGACGAGACCGCCGGCTTCGTCAGCGAGCTCGGCCTCGTGCCGAGCGACCTGCGGCGGGCCTTCTCCGAGGGCGGGCCGGCGGCTGCCGAGGGACTCGACAAGCTCTTCGATGCCCTGCGCAACACGGAGGACGCGAACACCCGCAACCGCATCGCGGTCGGCCTGCTCGGCACGCAGTACGAGGACCTGCAGTTCGACCTCAATCAGATCGACGTGTCGAGCGCGGTCGACCAGCTCGGCCAGATCGACGGCGCGGCGAAGGCCATGTTCGACCGGCTCGCCGACAACGACGCGACCAAGCTCGAGCAGGCGCAGCGCAACATCGAGATCGCCTCGGATGGCATCAAGGGCGCGCTCGCGTCGGCCTTCTCCGAGCCGCTCGGCGAGCTCGCCGACTTCGTCTCGCAGAACCGCGGCCCGGTCATGCAGTTCATGCTCGACCTGGCCAACGGTGCCCTCGACTTCGGGGTCGCCATGGTCAACAGCACAGCCGATGCCACTATCTCGCTTGGCGAGTTCGTGGCCGGCCCGCTGGCGGATGCTGCCGAGGGGCTCGCGTCCCTCATCGAGTGGCTGCCGGGCGATCAGAACACCGACGAGCTCAAGGACCTCGCCGACGAGATGCGCGGCTTCGACACCGCCACGAAGGAAGCGGCCGACACCATGCGGCAGCGTCTCATCGAGGAGGGTCTCGAGCCTGCGCGCGATCGACTCAACGAGTTCGGCAACGGCGCGGTGGCAATGGGCTTCCTCAACGACGCATCGCTGCGGCTGGCCGAGTCGCTGGGGCAGCTCGGCTATGACGCACAGGGCGCGGCGATCTCGATGGACGGGGTCGACGGGTCGAACCTCAGGGCGTCGGAGTCGGGCCTGCTCCTCGAGGAGCAGGTCCGCAACACCATCGCCGCGCTCGGCGAGGAGATCAACGCGGCGGGCGCGACCGGCGAGAGCCAGGACGAGCTCAAGGCGCGCTACGACTCCACCACCGAGGCGCTCGTCGGGCAGCTCACGCAGATGGGCCTCACCCAGGAGCAGGCACGAGCGCTTATCGAGCAGGTGCTGCAGACCCCCGGCAGTGTGTCCACGCACTTCGGCTCCAACGCCGATGCGCAGCGCGACGGGGTACAGCGACTCAACGACCGCATCGTCACCCTCGAGGACGGCTCGGTCGTTGTGCTCGCCGACACGTCGCTCGCCTCTACGGCGATCGACTCGTTCATCTCGCGGTACACCGGCAACACCATCTCGCTGCGCGTCGACGGCACCCCCGTCATCAACGGCAAGCCGCAGGTCGGTCGCGCCGGCGGCGGCAAGGTGCAGGGTGCCGGCACCGAGACGTCCGACTCGATCGACGCCCGTCTCTCCCACAACGAGCACGTGTGGACCGCCGCGGAGACGCGCGGTGCCGGCGGGCACGAGAGGGTCGAGGTGCTCCGCGCCTACGCCAAGGCAGGACGCCTCGGCGAGCTGCTGCCCGGCTTCCGCAACGGCGGCCCCGTGCTCGAGCGCTACATCGGCGCTCAGCCCGCGGCAGTCGCCCGCGCCGTGCCGCTCGCCGTCGCACCCTCGGGCGCGGCGGACCCGCTCGCCGCGCTCGCCGCGGTGATCGTGTCGGCGCTCGGCGGCAGCAGCTCGACCGCATCCGCGGGCGCGCCGCTGCTCGGCAGCCTCACCCTGCAGTCCACCGGCGACCAAAGCCAGGACCTGCGCAACGTCACCCGCGAGCTGCGCGTGCTCGACCTCGGAGGGAGGAAGCCCCGTGGCAGGTGACTGGGCCCTCATCACCGAGGCCGGCGAGTTCGCCTTCGGCGGCGACGCGACCGGCTACCCGCTCGCCGGGCAGCCGGTCGTCGATCTCCACAACGCCGACCAGGCCCGCACCCCGCAGCCCCGCCGAGACGGTGTGCTGCCCGGCGTGGACTACCTGCGCGGCATGACGGTCAGCTCCACCCTCCGCATCCGCGAGGCGAACGCCACCGCGGCGCTCGCCGCGTCGGGGCCGCTGGTCTCGGCGTGGCGAGCGGATGCGGAGCGGGGTGTCGCGGGGGCGGTCGCCGAGCTGCGCGCGCCGTCGGGCCGGTCGGTCATCGGCCGGCCGGACCCGCGCGTGAGCTTCAACGACGACGCCCTGCACATCGGGCGCCGCACCGCGCTGGCGAGCTTCGAGGCGATCTCGTCGCTGTGGTACGGGCCGGAGTGGACGGCGGAGGTCGCGCTGATCCCGGCCGAGTCGGGCGGCTTCGTCGCCCCGTTCGTGTTCCCGCTGTCGACCACCGGGCACGCCGAGCGCGCGTCCCTGTTCACCGTCGGCGGCGACACCCCGACGGACCACCTCATCCTCGAGGTGGACGGTGGGGCGATCCTCAATCCGGTGCTCGAGGTCGTCGGCGTGGCCCGCTTCGAGCTGGGCCTGTCGATGGCCTACGACGGGCAGCTGCAGCTCGACGGCCGCCCCTGGGTGACGACGACGCTGCTGAGCGGCGGCTCGGTCGCCGGTACCCGCTCGCGGCAGTCGACGCCGCTGAGCCGCTTCCGCATCCCGCCGGGGCAGCACGAGCTCGTGCTGCGTGGTCAGTCCGCCGGCAACCCGCGTCTGCGCCTCCGTGGCCGCGACGCCTACACCACACGCTGAGAGGGGCCGTCATGGCTGCAGTAGAAGTTGACGGGGTCCCGTGGGCGATGGGCGGCGGGGCGGAGAACTCCGCCGCCAGCGCCCGGCTGGCGACCTACGCCGCGACCGGTGGCGCGCAGGGCGTGATCCTGCCGGGTGACCTCAAGGTCACCGCGCTGGACGTGCCGGGCGCGGGCGTGCAGATCGCCGCCGGCGGCGCGCTCGTGCGCAACCGCGCGCAGGGCGCCGGCGCGGAGACGTTCGCCACCCGCGTCGCGGCGCCCGGCGACCTCACCGGCCTGGCCGGCACAGGATCGTCGGGCGGGCGCTCCGACCTCATCATCTCCGAGGTCGTGCAGACGGCGGCCGACGGCCGCTACCACCGCATCGACGTCGTCTCCGGTGTGCCCGCCGGCACGAGGCGACTGCAGGACGTGGCGCAGTATGCCGGCCGCAGCGCCGAGACGCTCGCGCGCATCGACTACCCGGCGTCGACCAGCACGGTGACGGCGGCGATGATCGCCGACCTGCGCCGCGTTGCGCGCCCGCGCACCGAGACGCAGGAGACCGTGCTGCGCACGGCGGACGTCGAGCTCACCGGCACGAGCCGGATGACCTGGCCGGTGCCGACATTCGACGTCGACGTGCCGGAGTGGGCGACCCACGTCGTGCTCAAGGTCACGCTCGCCGGGTACCTGCAGCGCTACGGCGCGGCGGATGCCTACCTCTGGGTGCAGCTCGGCACCGGGTCCACGTTCACCGACTTCGGGCAGATGACCCTCGACAGCGACGCGATCACCGACGGCGTCGCGCTGACCTCGATCCTGTTCGGCTCCGGCGTCGTGCCGGCCGCCGCGCGCGGACAGCGCCGCACGGTGCGGGTGCAGGGCCAGAACTACGCGGGCCGCAACGGCCGGTTCGCCACCGGCCTCGGCACGCAGGTCAACATCGTCGCGACGTTCCTCGAGAAGGCGGTGTAGCAGGTGGGCCGCTTCACCTACATGGTGCAGCGCGCGACGACGAAGCAGTGGCTCGACCGCGAGCTGCCCCTCGAGACCGATGGCCCGGACTGGTCGCTGTCCGCGGCGGGCACCCTCACCGGCACGCTGCCGGAGGGGTGGTCGCGCGGGTCGCTCGCGCTGGCCGATCGCGGCCTGCTCCTCGAGGAGTGGGGCACGATCATCCACGTCGACGCGAGCGGCGTGCACCGGGGCGCGTTCATCGTGCACCACATGGAGGTCAACGAGCGCGGCCAGCTGGTCGTCGACGCCATCGGTTACTCGTCCTACCCGCACGGGCTGCCCTTCGAGGGCGGCGGGCCGACCGGGTACTCGCGCATCGGGATCGACCCGGCCGACATCACCCGCGACCTGTGGTCGCACGCGCAGTCGCAGCCCGACGGCGACCTCGGCGTCCGGGTCGTCGGCTCCACGCCGGTTCGCCTCGGTACGCCGGCCGTCGAGGGCGATCGCTCGTCGGGTCCGTACGAGCTGCTGTGGTGGGAGACGCCGGACTGCGGCCGCGAGATCGACACGCTCGCGACGCAGACGCCGTTCGACTGGGTCGAGGAGACCGAGTGGGACGGCGAGGACGCGCGGCTGCGCATCCGCATCGGCTACCCGCGCCTCGGCCGCCGCCGTGAGGACCTCGCCTTCGTCGAGGGCGAGAACATCACGGCGGTCGTCACCCCCGAGCGGGACGGGTCGCGCTTCGCCAACAGCGTCGTCGGGCTCGGCTCCGGCGAGGGGCAGGGCGCGCTGCGCTGGACGGCGGCGAGGGGCGACGGGCGGCTGCGCCGTGTCGCGGTGCTGCCGGCCAAGGACGTCACCAGTCAGGCTCGCCTCGAGACGCTCGTGCGCGGCGAGCTCGACCGGCGCCAGTCGACGACGCTGCGCGTCGACGAGATCACCGTGCGCGACCACCCGAACGCACTGATCGGGTCATGGTCGCTCGGCGACGACATCAGGGTGCAGGCCTTCGTGCCGCACTTCGGCGAGATCGACCTGTGGTGCCGTGTCGTCGGCTGGCGCCTGGCCGGCGAGCAGCACGCGGTCCTCGCGCTCGAGCGATCGGACACCTTCAACTACGGGAGCTAGACCATGGCCCAGCCCAACGACGATCTCGTCGCGTACTTCCACGATCACGAGACACGCCTGCAGGCCATTGAGCGCGGTGGCCAGCTGCGCAACTCCTCGGTCCCCGACGGCGACGGCGTCGAGCGGCCGCTGCTCGACGCCGTCCAGGACGGCATCCGCGCGGGGCAGCAGGTCGGCGGCGCGATCGCGCGCAGCCTCGACGAGTACGTCGTCACGGCCTCGCCGACGCTCGTGCCGCCGTCCGACGCCGGCTGGTCGCCGGATACCCCGGACTGGACGCCCGGCGAGGAGTTCCTGTGGCGGCGTCAGCGCAACACCCACATCGACGGGACCGTGTCCTACTCCTCGCCGGCGAACATCACCGGCCCGGACGGGCAGGCGGGCGAGGACGCGGTGCTGCTGCGCATCAGCTCGTCGAAGGGGACCGCGTTCAAGAATTCGGCGATCGCGACGGTGCTGACGGCCACGGTGTTCCGCGGTGCGCTGCAGATCGTCAACCTCGCCGGCCTCTGGGATGCGTTCGGGACCGGCGCCTACCTCGAGTGGTACTGGCGGCGCATCGACGACGACGAGTTCGGTGTCATCTCCTCCGCGGACTCGCGCCTGTCGCAGGGCGGCTTCGCGCTCACCATCTCGCCGGCCGACGTCGACGAGAAGACCGACTTCCAGTGCATCCTCCACACCTCCTAGAACGGACCCTCCACCATGGCCCAGCGCGCTGCTGACGGCATCACTCTCGTCGACCTCACCGACGGTGTCTCCGTCGTCATGTCGAGCGAGTCCTACGCCTTCCCCGGCACGGTCTCGGCGGCGATCGCCGGCTCGACGACCACGAAGATTCAGGCCATCATGGGCGACGCCTACGTGGCCGCGTCGGTGAACCCGGCCGCGATCACGAAGCCGGCCGGCGTGACCGTCGCGAGCGACAACCACGCGACCGCGCCGACGCTGACCATCAGCGTCGCGACGTCGGTGACCGCCGGCGGCGAGGTCGTCATCCCGGTCGTCGTCGCCGGGCTCACGATCGAGAAGCGGTTCAGCTTCTCCATCGCCTTCAAGGGCTCGACCGGTGACAAGGGCACGACCGGCGACCCCGGCCCGAAGGGCGACACGGGCGCGACCGGCGCGGCGGCGACGATCGTCGGGCTCAAGAACGAAGCCCACATGATCGTCACGAACAGCGGCGGCACGACGATCGCGCAGACCGACGTGTCGGTCGACTTCTTCGGCTTCGTCGGCGCCAGCCGCGCCGCGGTCACCGCGGCCGTCGGCTCTCTCCCGTCGGGCGTGACCGTGCTGACGAACACCGCCGGCACGGCCTCGGCGGACGGCGTGCTGACGCTGCGTTTCGCGAACGCCTCGACCCTCGGCGGCGGCAACGCCGGCACCATCACCATCACCCTGACCTGCAACGGCATCAGCCGGCAGCAGACGTTCAGCTGGTCGAAGGCCCGCCAGGGCACCGCGGGCGCGAACGGCGCGGACGGCGCGACCGGCGCGCCCGGTGCCGACGGCGCGGCCGCGGTGACCGTCGAGGTGTCGTCGTCCGGCGGGCTCGTGTTCAAGAACACGTCGATTGCCACGACCCTCACCGCGCGTGTGTACGTCGGCGGCGTCGAGGTCACCGGGTCCGCGATCACCCCCTACGGGACGATCCGCTGGTACAAGGACGGCGGCGCAACCGCGGTCGGTACCGGCGCGACTCTCACCATCTCGGCCGGCGACGTGCTGGACCGAGCGACCTACGAGGCCCGCCTCGAGTACTGAGGAGGAGGCGCCGTGCCTACTCGCGCATCCGATCGCGTGACCCTCGCCGTCGTCGCTTCGCCGACGTACGTGCGCACCTACTACCGGATGCAGGCCTCCACCGCGGCGGCCCCGGCGGTGCCGACGACGAACCCTCCGGCAGCGCCGTGGACGACGACCGAGCCCGCCTACACGGCCGGGTCGACCGACACCCTCTACACGGTGCAGCTGATCGCCTACGGCTCGGCGGCGTTCGAGTACGGGCCGGTGCAGAAGTCGGCCGCGTTCGAGGCGGCGAAGCAGGCCTACAATCTCGCCAACCAAGCCAACGAGGGCCAGGCGGAGATTCCGCGTCCGCTGCACGGGACTGCCGTGCCGACCAACACTGCGCCGGTCGCGCCGATCAACTCTGTCTACTACCGCCATCAGGGGTCGGTCGAGGGGCCGATGATGGCGAGCTACACCCGCGTAGTGGGCGGCTGGGTCGAGACGCCGTTGCTCATCCGTGCGGGGCAGGTGCAGGCCGGAGCGATCGACGGCCTCACGGTGACGGGCTCCACGCTGCGCACCGCGGCGAGTGGACAGCGGATGCAGTTCGACGTGAACGGCCTTCGAGCTTTCGACGCAGGTGGGAGCATCACCGCCTCGCTGTACTCCGGCAATGGCGGCCTCGCCGTCAGCGGAAGCATTGGCGTGAACTCGCCGGCGCCCTACGACGTCTCGACCTCTGCGTACCTCACCGAGAGAAACGCAATGGTCTCGCGGAGCTACCCGGCGCAGCCTGAGACCAGCGAGAAGGCCGGGCTCTCGCGCAGCTACGTCGAGGCGTACGGGCTCGTGGTCGAGTCGTTGGAGCGAAACACAGCACAGGGTGATCTCGCCAACTTCCGGATGGTGCTCGATGGTCCGAGGACGTCGGGCGAGCGGCTCGCGCGAATCTCGGCCAGCGCCCCGATCGACATTTTCGCGGGCGGCCGAGGCGTCAACGTCAACGACGCGTTCCGCCAAAAGGGATACGGGCAGCCGACATTCGCCGCGGGTGCGGTCAACGTCCCGGCGCTTGGCCCAGAGGGCAGTTGGGGCGTGACCATCACGTTTCCCGCGGGGCAGTTCTCGGGTGGCCCGTCGATGTTCCTGCAGTCGTACGAGGCCCGCTACAACATCGGCATCGTCAGCGTGTCCGCGTCGTCGGTGTCGATCGTCGTCCTCAACGTCTCCGCCGCCGGCGGTGGCGCTTCATCCCTCAGATGGCTCGCCGCCGGATAGGAGCACCCGTGGACATCTATGACCGCATCGACGCGATGCGCGAAGCGCTCGTCGACAAGGCCGCGCTGTGCGCGAACGAGGAGTGCGGCAACGTCGACCAGCCCATCCCGGTGCAGGTGCCCGACGTCGCCGCGCCGGTGCTGTGCGGGGTGTGCGGCGAGCCCTGCACTCTCACCGCCCCGTCCACCGAGGGAGCATCGTGAACGGCTACTCGCACCCGGTCAACCCGGCCACGCTCGGCTCTCGGTTCGGGGACCCGAAGCGGAAGGCGTTCCACTTCGGCGACGACTACCGCGTCGGCGTTGGCACCCCGGTCCGATCCATCGGCGACGGCGTGGTGGAGTCGACGCCGCAGCACCGTCTCTACGGCTTCTACACGACCGTCCGCCATCCGAACGGCGACCTGTCGACACTGAACCAGTTGCAGCGCGGCCACCGCCCCGCGCCCGGCACGCGGGTCCAGGCGGGCACGGTGCTCGGCTACGTCGGCCACCCACGCAACGACCTCACCGAGGCGCAGCGCAACGCCGATCCGACGTGGGCGGGCTGCGCGAAGGTCGACGCCTTCGGCAACCGCATCTCGTCCGGCCCGCACGTCCATGCCGGCGTGCAGCGGCGCGGCGCCTGGATCAATCCGGCAACTGTCATCACCCGCGGTGTCGCCGCGATCCCCGCATCCCAGCTACCCACGCTCGCTCTGCTCCCTGAGGAGGAAGCCGACATGATCCCCATCCGACTCGACGGCAAGCACATCTTCACCCTCGCCCGCGGACAGATCGCGCACCAGGCGAACCAGCCCATGTCGACGTTCGTGCGAAACGTGCACGCCGCCGCCGACGTCTTCGTCGAGGTCGACCAGGGCCACATGCGCGCCCTCCTCGACTCCGTCGGTGTGCCGCAGGGCGTCGTGAACTACGGCAACGGCCACGTCCTCAACCCCGAGTCGGGGAAGTACGAAGCTGGCGGCATGTGGAACTGGGAGCGGCAGCTCCGCAAGGACACCGAGACGGCGATGAACCGCAACGTCGCCGAGACGAGCGCGGCGTTCCATCAGACGCAGGCGACCCTCGCCGCGAACCAGGCCGCCACCCTCACCGCCGTGAAGGGCATCGTCGGCGGAGACGTCGACCTCGCCGCGATCACGGCCGCGACCGAGGCCGGCTACGCCGCGGCGCTCTCGAAGCTCACCCTCGTGGCGAAGAGCTAATGGCGGCAGATGACCAGGCTCCCACCATCTGGGAGCTGTACCGCGGCATCGAGCGCCTCGAGTCCGCGGTCAAGGACCTCGGCGGCAAGGTCGTCTCCACCGAGGTGTACCTCGCCGACAAGAAGGCCGCCGAGGAGCGCATCGGCCGTCTCGAGTCCCGCGTCCGCGGCCTCGAGGCGGCCGGCCAGGAGTCGGAGAAGCTGAAGCGCCAGCAGCGCCTCACCATCTCGCTCGCGATCGCCAGCCCCATCCTCGGCCTCGTCGTCACGTTCGTCGCAACCGGAGGGCTGGTAGCACGATGACCCGACCCAAGGCACCCGCGACCACCGTCCTCACCTGGATCACCGTCGCGCTCACGGCGCTCGCCGTGGTCGCCCTCGTGCTGGTGCAGCAGGACCGCATCAACCGGTCAAACGACCGCTACGACGCGCTCTTCCTGGCCTACACCGAGGTCACCGACGACTGCGCCGAAGCCGCCGACTGCATCACCTCCGCGCCCTCGCCCGCCGAGGTCGTCGAGGGTGAGCCCGGCGCGGCCGGTGCACCCGGCGCGCGCGGCGCAGCCGGCCTCGATGGCCGCGACGGCGACGACGGGCGCGACGGCGAGGACGGCACCGACGGCGCACCCGGCGCGCCGGGTG
>JAAIGF010313873.1_pt1 | contig 29946 bp, 27 predicted proteins | sample 6487441 | NCBI WGS metagenome assembly JAAIGF01 (sample SAMN13974129, study PRJNA590717) | phyllosphere metagenome | biome: pepper field; feature: multiple bacterial spot infested pepper fields; material: pepper leaves; isolation source: leaves from pepper fields | host: Capsicum annuum ... | reverse complement strand
TCACTCAGTGAAAGGCGGGCACGTTTGTCCGGATGAAACTGCAGCTCTGGATGGTCGGCCGTCAGGCTGAACCAGTATGTGCCGCTATCCCCGGACGAACTCCATATCACCATCCGGAGCGGCGGCAGTCCGCTCAGCACGCGGCGGCACTGCAGATATGCCCGCAGCCACACGCACTGCTGCTGTGTAAATATCTCTGCGGAGGTGTGCAGTCCGGGGACGATTGCCAGCATTACTGACAGCTGCGGCATCAGTGACGGAGAGTGAAGAGCCAGCCGTTCCGCCAGCGCGGATAACTCACCGGGCTGGCGAACGTTCAGATACCATCCCTGCCCGCTCTCATGGTGGTCCCGATCGCCAAACAGCAGCGCGGTGTCTCCTGTCACGAGGATCACCGGCCGGCGCCAGGTTTCAGGTGGCAGGCTGGCATCTGCAGCAGAGTGACTGTCAGAGGTGGACCGCTGCAACCGCCACAGAATAAACGCAGATACCAGCAGTATCAGTCCGCAGAACATCGCCCTGTTCAGCGGCTTCAGACCCCAGTACTCCACTACCAGCAGCAGGGCAAGTCCGCTCCCCAGCAGCACCAGGCCCTGACGTGAATCGGGTCGGAACATTACTGCGCCCCCGCAATGTGCGACACCATATCTGCCAGCGCTGACTCCAGCACGAACCAGAGTCCGGCGAGCAGCATCACGGCCACTCCCCAGCTCAGCCAGTAAACGCGGCGTCCGGTGCGCAGACCTGCGGGCCGGATAACCAGCGGTGCATCTTCCGGCAGCGTAAACGGCGGCACCCGCGCAGCCAGCGCATTCACCACATCCTCACGGCGTTCATCATCCTGAGCGCGATAGTGCCCGACGAAACCCAGCTGCAGCGTGCGGTAAAAGCAGGTCAGGACAGCGATCTCCGGCGCTGGCTCATGCAGCACGGTACGGATGCGATCCCATAACGCTTCCCCGCCGTTCAGGGAGCCAAAAAAACGCACCTGCAGCGGATCACGGCTCCAGCGAGCCCAGCCATCATCCTGAACTCCCCGGTTCAGTACCGCCTCATCCAGCAACACGCAGAAGGCATATAACATATGGTCGCAGCTGGCCTCGCTGACTCCGGCTTCTGACAGCGCTTCACGGGCTGACTTGACCCAGTTAACCGCCTCACGATAGAGCGCGTCTCCGTTTTCAATTTGCTGCCCGCCTCGCAGCTGGCTTACCATCAGCCAGCCCTGAAAAAAGAGTCGTTCCGTCAGTTTGTTAAGATTATTCATGAGCGCAGCACCGCGTAGAGTTCCAGCTTCAGCTCACCCAGCGATTCCGGGGTATAAAAAGTACAGCCGCCGGAGGCAAGCATCGCCTTCGCCGCATCCGTTGAAAGATCCAGCGCAAAGTACTGGTTCTCAAGGCGCAGCGGAATAGCCGCAGGCACATGGGCTAGCGGGCGGATGGTCATACCGCTCAGGGCAATATTCACCACTTCAGAAACGTCAGCGTGGCTGCCAGCCTTGCACAGCAGCGGAAAACGCGCCTGAAGTTCGTGATTTGGCAGAGACGATCGAACAGAGAGATAAAAATCGGCCCCTTCGCGCAAACGGGCATCGTGCAGCTTTCCCTTCCACAGTACGCCCTGATTCTCCAGCTCAATGGCGATAACACGGGAAGGCAGACTCGCCTCCAGCAGCGTGTCCAGTAGCATAAAGAGCGGCGGGAAAACCTGCTCCGGCAGCTCATGCCGGTAGCGTGGGATCTCATCCGGCGTATTGCTGAGGGAAAACGTCAGCAGGCTGCCTGCCAGCCGCACCAGCTCGCGATAAAGCAGTTCAGGATGACGTGACGGCGCGTGGTGCAGCTCTGTCAGTACCGGATCGGCGCTGTTCAGCGCATTCAGCAGCCAGAACAGAGAAACGTCGGATACGGCAAAGTCCGCCATACGCTCATTGCTTTCGCGGCGCAGCTGCATCAGATGCTGACGCCGCGCCTGCAGGCGGTGCAGCAGGTCACCCAGCCCCGTAACCAGCGCCGGACAGGCAGTCAGTGCCAGCATGGGCGGGATAAATGCCGCGTCGCGTACCCACTCTCCCTGCGCATTGCGCTTAAGACGGGCTACCGGACAGGTCAGATATGCAGCGTTTTCCTGATGCGCCAGCCGCAGCCGTAGGGCATAACGCTGCACCGCAATCTCCGTGATCTCATGACCGGCCAGTTCCTGCACGCGCTCCCGGGCGGCGACCCAGCGGCGCGGACGCTCGCTTTCGGCATCGTTGACCAGATTACCGCCGCTTGCGTTGATGAGCGGTAATGCCAGCACCACCTCCACACAATCCCGATCTGTGACGTTCGTTAAGTCACAAACTGGCGGAAGCGCATCAGCCAGGCGGGTATCAACCAGCGTGCCATCGGTAAAGCGGACGGCAATGCGCGTCGCATTCAGTTTTGAGAGTGCCAGCGCGCCGTCATCGAACTCTGCACACAGCACTCCCCATGGATGAGCCAGCGTCATACCTGCGACGGTACCGGCCACATGCGCGTCCCACATCGCCTGCTGCTGGAACTGCTGCGGCGTCAGAAACGCGCCCTCTTCCCATAACGGACGGTAAATTTTCATTCCGGATGGCCGCCTTACGCTTTCGCTTTTGGCATCCGGGATACCAGTGACAGGTTGACGTCCATGCCTTCCACCTGAAAGTGCGGCACCGCAAACAGCTTCACGCGGAAGAAGCCTGGATTGTCCTCAATGTCTTCCACCACCACTTTTGCTTCACGCAGCGGGTGCGAAGCCTGCAGCGCATCGCCCGGATTTGTCATCTCCGTCACCAGCGTTTTTATCCAGTTATTGAGCTCCAGCTCCAGCAGGCGACGATCTTTGGTGGTTCCGATGTTCTCGCGCTGAATCAGCTTCAGGTAGTGCGCAATACGCGACAGCAGGAAGATATAGGGCAGGCGGGCATTGATACGGCTGTTTGCCGTAGCGTCAGCCGTGTCATACAGCGCCGGTTTCTGCGTGGAGTTTGCCGAGAAGAAGCAGGCGTAGTCGCGATTCTTATAGTACGAGAGCGGAATAAAGCCGAGGTTCGCAAACTCAAACTCGCGGGTTTCCGGGATCATCACCTCTGACGGGATTTTCACCTGGTTGCCGGTGCCGAGATCGTAAAGATGAATAGGCAGGTCATCTACTGCGCCGCCCGCCTGTGGACCGCGAATTTGTACGCACCAGCCGTTGCTGATGAAACTTCTCACCATATTTGCGGCAAAAGCGAACGCGGCGTTTACCCACAGATATTTCTCGTGGTCCGGGCCTTTCACCTCCTCCGCGTAGTTAAAACTGCGTACCGGCACGGTGTCGGGGCCCCAGGGCAGACGACCCAGCACGCGCGGCATGGTCAGGCCGATATAGCGGGCATCATCGGTTTCGCGGAAAGATTTCCACCTGATGTACTCAGCGCGATCAAAGTAGTTGCCGATATCCTTAATGGCCGCGACCTCTTCCATGGAGTCTTTCAGGAAGAACGCCGGACCTGCTGAACCGATAAACGGCATATGCGCAGAGGCTGCCACTTTAGAGATGTTGCGCAGCAGCGCGATATCCTGTGCGGATGCATCAAACTCATAGGCTGAAATGACTGCGCCAATCGGTTCACCGCCTGGCGTGTCGTATTCGGCAACGTAGGTCTGCAAATAGAGACCGCTCTGGACAATCTCCGGCGCATCTTCAAAATCCTGGCGCAGGTCATCTTTCGATATGTCCAGCACGTCGAGCTTCACGTTCTGACGAAAGTCGGTTTTATCTACCAGAGATTTAAGGCCGCGCCACACCGACTCAACCTTCTGAAACGCCTCATGGTGCATCACTGCATCCAGCTGACGGCTAATCTGCGCATCAAGCTCAGCAATGTGGTGATCCAGCAGATGCTTGTCGAGTTTCTCAACCTGTGTGTTGCTGCTTTTCAGACGGGTAAGCAGCACCTGTATGGCCGCGGTAACGCGCTCATCGGCCGAGGCGTCTGACAGCGCCTGACTATCCTGCCAGACGTTCAGATCGCTGAGTTCAGAGACCGGATTGAGATTAATTTTATCAAACAGCGAGGCGTAAACGCCCTCCGCTGCCGGGCGCTGCGGCACGGCGGCACTGCCCGCAGACAGGGTTTCATTCTGAACTGACATCAGGATTGTCTCTCGTATTAGTCCGTTAAGGGGAGAATTCAGTCGTGGTTACTGGCGAGGGCAGAAAGCTCGCTGCGCAGTTCACGGCTCAGGGCCGGATCTCTGAGAATGGTTTCAAACTCTTTGCGAAAGGTCGCATTGTCGAGCAGGTTGGATTTCAGATCGCGCAGCAGGTTGCGCATGGCCAGCATCACATTGAGCTGCGGGATTTGACGGGCAACCTGTTCCGGCTCGAAGTCCTTCATGCTGCGAAATGTCAGGCTGACCTGTTGTTCGCTACCGTCAGCGGCGACGGCGTCTGGTACAGCGTAATGTACCGCAGGTGAAAACTCGCTCAGCACGCTGTCAAAGTTGTTTTTGTTGACGCTGATTTTTTCGCGTTCAGAAACTACACGCTTATCTCTGCCGTTGCTGAAATCGCCTGTCACCAGCAGTTTCAGCGGCAGCTCAGTTTTCTTCTGTGCCTCGCCGGTATGCAGGTCAAGGCGCAGATTAATACGTGCTTTAGGGATCTCGTTTTGATAAGAATTGCTCATATTTACTCCTGTAAAAATGGCGAAAAAAACAGATAACCCCTCTGCTTCCTTAGGGGTATGGCGTGAATATAAAATAGGCCGGATTAATAAATCAACCGCATGGGTTAAATTCTTATAATTGATTTATATAGAAAAAAAGCGAAAATTCGACTTAAGTCATTGAAATTGATTTTTAAAACATTGTTCAGATTTATCTGAAAATTAATCGATTGTATTTTTCATTCCGCCAGGTTATGAGACCTCTGCGCAGTTAACTTGATCATTATCTTTTAACTGTTGTTTTATGGAACAGTTCCTCAATGTAATTAACAAGCAGGTAAAACCAGACGCTTTTAATCGCGCTCCATACCGCACACCTGCCAGCGCACCGCACTGACGCCCTTCTCCAGGCTGATGCGGCTGACAAGATTTTCCAGCTGCTGGGTCAGATTGGGCTTACCCAGCACTTCGGCGCTGACCATCATGCGCTGCGAGCTGTCGATATCTTCACTCTGCAGCGACTGCAGGCGCAGATCGCTGTTGCCTAAACTGTGCAGCATCAGGCTGCGTACCTGCACCTCATCCTGCGCCAGGCAGGTGATCTGCACCGTATAGTGCTGCACCGCTTCGGCGGCCGGCACCAGCGTCTGACGGTTGATGCTCCGCGTCAGTTCGCGCAGCAGAATGTTAGCGCACAGGATGATCAGGGTGCCGATAGCCGCCTCCAGCAGCAGCCCCATGCTGCACAGCACCCCTACTGCCGCCGTGCACCAGAGCGTGGCAGCGGTGTTGAGTCCGCGCACGTTCAGGCCATCACGCATAATCACGCCGCCACCGAGAAAGCCGATGCCGGAGACCACGTAGGCGGCGATGCGCGATGCGTCATGGGCAATACCAGGTACGCTCTGCGTCATCAGTACAAACAGGCAGGCACCGGTGCTGACCAGCGCGTTGGTGCGCAGGCCGGTCATGCGCTGCCGCAGCTGGCGTTCGCTGCCGATCAGCGCACCCAGAATCAGTGCTGCAGTCACCCGCAGCAGGAAAATTTTCCAGTCCATTTTATCCTCCGCATGTCAGCAGACGCTGACAACAGCTCAGAATGAAAGAATGGATCGCAGCGGGCGACGTGCTGCACGTGAGGCAGCAGATGAACAGAGGCCATTCGGGAGGGAATACGCCATCTCAACGCGCGGTTAAGACAGCGGGAACACTATCTTAGCGCGGACGCCTTTTGCGATCGTTTGGGACAGTTGTCCAAGAGAGTGCTCCTGTTAAGTAAACCGCCGCGATTTTAAGCACAGAAAGTCGCGTAATCAAACTGATTTCCCGTCTGTTTAGGGATGATTGACCGTTTTTTGCAACAGCGCGAGCACGGCAGCAGGCGCGCCGTTCTGATGCGATTTGCGCTCCCCTGACCCGGAATACGCGTGCTATCTTAGCTGCTCGCTTAACTGCAATCGGATAAGAAACAATGGCAAAACAGCGCGTAGGGATTGTCTTCGGCGGCAAATCTGCTGAGCATGAAGTCTCATTACAATCAGCAAAAAATATTCTGGATGCGCTGGACCCGCAGAAATATGACGCGGTGCTGCTGGGCATTGATAAACAGGGCCGCTGGCGGCGCTATGACGCCGGCCGCTTTCTGCTCAACGCTACGGATCCGGCGCGCATTGCGCTGCACCCGGAGGGAGAAGCCGTGGCGCTGATACCCGGAGGCGAGCGGGCGCAGTTTATCGGCTGTGAGCAGGCGGAGCCGCTGCCTCATCTGGATGTCATTTTTCCGATTGTGCACGGTACGCAGGGGGAAGATGGCTCACTGCAGGGGCTGCTGCGCATGGCGGATGTCCCGTTTGTCGGCTCGGATGTACTGGGGTCCGCAGTGAGCATGGATAAAGATTTTACCAAGCGTCTGCTGCGTGATGCCGGCCTTCGCGTTGCGCCGTGGATCAGCGTGACCCAGGCAGAGCGCGACACGCTGGACGCGGCAGCGGTCATTGCGCAGCTGGGCCTGCCGCTGTTTATCAAACCGGCTAATCAGGGATCGTCGGTGGGCGTCAGCAAAGTTACCGATGCCGCTGAGTTTAACGCTGCTGCCGATTTAGCGTTTCGTTTTGACCGCAAAATCCTGATTGAAACAGGGATTAACGGGCGTGAGATTGAGTGTGCGGTGCTGGGTAACGACGCGCCGGAAGCGAGCCCGTGCGGAGAAGTAGTGGTGCAGGATGCGTTCTACGCCTATGACACCAAATATATCAACGCCAGCGGTGCGCAGGTGGTAGTGCCGGCAAACATCAGCCGGGAAAACAGCGCGGCTATTCAGGCAACCGCGCTGGCCGCCTTCAAAGCGCTCGAATGTTTTGGCATGGCGCGTGTCGATGTGTTTCTGACGGATCGCGACGAGATCGTGGTGAACGAAGTGAATACCCTGCCCGGCTTTACCAATATCAGCATGTATCCCAAGCTGTGGCAGGCGGCGGATCTGAGTTATCGCGATCTGATCAGCCGCCTGATTGAGCTGGCGCAGGCGCGACATCAGCAGCGTCAGCGCTTAGCCAGCACGATGTAAGCGGCGCTCAGGCCACATGACTGGCGCTCAGCGCGGCGGCGGGCGCCACCTGGTTACGTCCGTTGCGCTTGGCGCTATAGAGATGTTTATCTGCTGCAGAAATCAGCCGGTTGATCACCTCCGGCCACTCCCGCTCGTGCCGCGCGCAATCCCACGCCAGGCCCATGCTGGCCGTCACCGTCACGCTGTTTCCTTTGATCCAGAACTTTTCGCGCGCCAGCGCCTGGCGCACGGACTCCGCCAGCCGGTAGAGCTGTTCCGGCACGGCATCAAACACCACAATCACAAACTCTTCGCCGCCAAAGCGGCAGATCATGCCCTGCTGCTGCGCCACCTGTTGGATACGTCGCCCAATCTCTTCCAGCACGCTGTCACCGGCGTCGTGTCCGAAGTTGTCGTTAATGGTTTTGAAGTAATCGACATCCAGCATGATCACGCCGGTATGGCGCTGCAGAGAAAACGGCATCTGTTTCAGCTGTTCATACAGGCCGGAGCGCGACAGCTGCTGCGTCAGCACATCGACGTTTGCCCGCAGCGCCAGACGCTGATTAAGCTGACGGATAGCGTCCATACTGACCGCCACCAGCAGCGGGCTCAGCGCAACGGTCGCCACCCCGAGGCGTGCCGACGTAAGGTGGCCAATCGGCAACAGCGCGTCGTTACCCTGAATATTCATCACGCCGTGAGAAACCAGCACAATCTCTGTAATACCGGTCAGCAGGATCACCACGCTGGTGACCGGCATAGGCAGCACAATCGCACACCAGATCAGCGCTGGCACCGGAAAGGTCAGACTGCCGGCGCCGCCAATCAGCGCGCCCGCTGTCAGCGACAGCACCACGGCGAGCAGCGGCAGCAGCGTCGCCGGCGTCAGCAGCTGACGCAGAGAGACGCTGCGCAGCGGGCGGGCCAGCATAACGGGCAGCAGCATCAGCGAGGTCGAGATCTGTTCGCTGAACCAGTCAGCCCATGCGACCACAAAGCGCGCATTGAAATCGATGCCCTGCGCCCAGGCGCCCCAGGTCGCACAGGCAGCGGCCCCGAGTAAACAGGCGGGAAAAATGCGCATCGCATTGACGACCTGACTGCTGGCAGCCGGTGTCTGCAGCGGTCTGATCAGCATACAGACCGCGACAAGCGTAAACAGAATATTGGCGATATTGATCGTGACAGCAGCAAACGCCCAGCCTGAAAATACCGTGTCGTTAAAAATCATCGCGGCCAGAGCAACAAGATAAGTGGAGGGCGTATGCAGAAAAGGCTGACGGACAATCAGCCCGGCAATCAGCGCATTAACAGGCCAGAACAGTGAAAACTCTTCAGGGACCCGCAGGTGGCTGCCAAGAAAACAGAAAAAGAGCGTAATCAAGAAAAGCGTGAGAGCATTTTTCTTATCGTTATGTTCATCAAACAGCGAAACGCGCATTCATCCGCATCCTGTAACCTGAAATCGTTGCCGCGTTGCAGTGGCACCCCCTTTTATTGAACATCAGATCGTGCGGTGCCAATTCAGCGAACAGGTTCGGGTTTACTCTCCTGTTCGGCTGGCTAAGGCATCCGGCCTGCAGACGTTCTGCCGCCGATTATGCCGCGCCCGAACAAAAACCGTCTACCCGTGATATCCGATTTTTGCCGGGCATAATCACCTACTTAACGGCTACCGGCCACTGGCTCAGCCGTATGCCCCGCTCCGGCGCATTTTCGCCAAAGTCGCGCAGAACCGCTTTCACATCCGGATCGAGATATTCCGCGTTACCCTGCTCCACAATCACCAGGCTGTTTTCCGGAATTTCTGCCAGCACGCCCTGCAGCTTAGGGTTATGCATAAACGTCAGGTTCTGATGAAAGTGCAGCACATAGTGATCGTCATGGCGGGTGAGCTGCAGCGCATTGCGGTGGCTCTGATAGATGCTGCAGAGGATCTGCACGGCGATCCCGAGGAAAATACCGGCCAGCATCCCCAGCAGGATGATGCCGCCAATCGTGGCCAGAAAAGGCACCGACTGCGCCCACCCCATCCGGATCTGCTCAGCAAACAGGCGCGGCGTCGCCAGCTTGTAGCCAGTGTAAAGCAGCACAGCGGCCAGGCTGGCCAGCGGGATCGCGTTGAGCAGCGAACTGAACCACAGGCCACAGACCAGCAGCAGGACGCCATGGATCAGAATTGAGAGTTTACTCTGTGCACCGACGCTGACGTTCACCGAACTGCGGACAATGACGGCGGTAATCGGCATTGCGCCCAGTAAGCCTGCCGTTAAGTTACCTATTCCCTGCGCAAACATCTCCTTATCAGGCGAGGGAGCAGGATACTGCGGACGCAGTTTTTTCAGCGCCTCCTGGCTGAGCAGCGTCTCCAGGCTGGCGACCAGCGCCAGCGTAACCGCTACCACCCAGACGGCGGGATTCTGCCACGCCAGCCAGTCCGGCGTTTCCAGTTCAGCGGCCAGCGCGCTAAGGCTGTCAAACGCAGGCAGTACGATACGCGGTAACCCGTCGCCCAGCGCCGGAAAGAGCCGGTCTCCGGCGAAGGTTGCCATACAGCCAATCAGCACCGCCACCAGCGGACCGGGGATCCAGCTGAGCACCCTGACTGACTTAACCAGCGGCGTGGTCCAGAGCCAGAGCGTCAGCAGGCCCGCGGCTGCTACCCCAATAGCACTGGCTGAGAACGCTACATTGCCTGACATCAGCGCCCCCAGCCCGCCCTCTCCGGCTGCGCCCAGCGCCACCGGGATCTGCTGCATAATCAGCAAAATGCCGATTGCGGCCAGCATGCCTTTAATCACGCTGCCGGGCACCAGCGCGATAAACCGCCCGGCGCGCAGCAGGCCCAGCAGGCACTGCAGGACACCCGCCAGAATCAGCGCGGTCAGAAAAGCAGAAAAACTGCCCAGCGTCTGGATGGACGCCACCACAATCGTTACCAGCCCTGCTGCCGGGCCGCTGACCGCAAAGCGCGACGGACTCAGCGCGGTTACCAGCAGCCCGCCAATTACACCGGTAAGCAGACCGGCGAAAGGCGGCAGACCGCTGGCCTGAGCAATGCCCAGGCAAAGCGGCAGCGCCACCAGAAATACCACCAGCCCGGCCGGAATATCCTGCCGCAGTGTTTTAACGTTCATGGCACATGCTCCTTAGCTGATTGCGGTACAGATGACGCAGAGGGTATTTAACATAGCCTGAGCGGTGCTCATGACAGGGTAAAACGGCGCCGCGATATTTCACTGATAACGGTTTTTGTATCATCACAATCATCTTCTCTTTATGCCTGCGTATCTGATTTGCAGATAATAAATGCCCTCTGAGCAGGAGGCCGTAAACCTCCGCAGCGGAGACAAAGCAGCTTCACCTCACAAAAATTGGTTATAGCCGCTTAAGATTTAAGTTGCATCTTTATTATTTAACGCCGCGGGACGGCAGCCGTTTTGTAAAATAAAAGTCAGGAAAGGTAATTAATAAGTCAGTTTAAGCAAGCATATTTAAAAGAGGATAATTAGTTAAAGCGATTATATTTCAATGGATAAAAATCTATAAAAAATAACGCAAGAAGCTGGCTGACAAAAATATACATATTATCTGGCAGCAGCGTGCACCGCGCTGGCTAATAATCGCACTATAACCAGGATAGTTCTTAGTTATTAAAATTAATGCTTAGCGCAATAATCTGTATTACCCGGAAAACATCAAAATTATCCACTCATCGCTGGCGTAAAATCAGGTTATATATCATGAAATGCCGCCAGCGCCTGGCAGCTAACGCAAAATGTAAATATGCGTGGCTCTGACGGTAAAACGTAATCCCCTGCGCCGCCGGGTGTTTTTTCAGTGGTCAAATTATTTACCGTTCCACTCTTTTATGCAGTTACTCCGGCTCTGCCCGGCAATCTCAGCGCAGGCCATCGTGAAACACAGCGCTGTGATACGGGCAGCTATAAGCTGAACGCATGACGTTAGCCGTGATGAGAAAGATATCTGCCGGAGCGCTGTAAAAACGTACCGGTTAACGTAAGCTGTGCGCAGTCGCCGGTTACGTTCAGGTCACAGGAGAGAAGTATGGAGAGTAAAATCTGCGGTCCGCGTTCAGCGCTGCTGGATAGCCTGACATGGCTGGAGTATGCCTTTCAGCCTGCGGGTCTGCCTGCACCTGAGGCTGCCGCTTACGGACATCAGCGTCACAGCGCCCGCGTGGTGTTATCGGGACAAAACCGGCCGCCAAAAAGCTGTGAATCTGACGGTGTGATTGCTGAAGATAACCGTCCGGTAGCGGTTTATACTGCCGACTGCCTGCCGGTGCTGTTTGCCGATCCCGTGCAGCAGCAGGTGGCGGCGATCCATGCCGGGCTGAACGGCACGCTTAGCGGAGTTCTGCAAAGCGCGCTGGATGCCCTGCTGGCACGCGGCGCGAGTATCGATACGCTTTGCGTCGCTATCGGTCCGGCCATTGGCCCCTGCTGTTATGAGCTGGGCGAGGATCGTATCCGCCAGATGCAGCAGCGCAGCGATCTGCCGCCGCTGCAGTGGACGCATCAGCAACCCGTGAATCCGCAGGCGGTACGTGCGCAGGCGCAGGCGCAGCAGCAGGGGGCGTGGTTCAGCCTGCCCGGGCTGGCGCGCAGCATCCTGCTAGAGCGCGGACTCGGGCCGGCACAGATTGATGCGGTCAACGTATGTACCTACTGTATGGCCGAGGCGGGATCCAGCTACCGGCGCAATACCCACTTCAGTAGTGGATACCAGTCGCGCTTTTCGTGGATCCGCCGTCGTTAATCGCTTTGCTGCCCTGTGAGCAGCCGGCCCGTGGATAAGCGCGCTAAGCGTCAGCAGAGCCGCGGCTCCAGGCGGCGAGATTGGCGCTTCCTTCTGAATCTCCACTGTTTAAAATGTTGCCAGGCAGGCTCTCGGGCCACGCACTACACGGCTACGCGCATACCGCCATCGACAAACAGCAGATGTCCGTTAACGAAATCTGAGGCGGCAGAGGCCAGAAAGATGGCGGCACCAATCAGCTCTTCCGGCTTACCCCAGCGCGCAGCAGGCGTACGCTTAGTCAGCCAGCCGGTAAACGCGGGATCGTCAGCCAGCGGCTGCGTCATCTCGGTGACAAAGTAGCCCGGCGCAATCGCATTAACCTGAATGTTGTAGCGCGCCAGCTCGACGCACATTCCCCGCGTCAGCATGGTGACCGCCCCTTTAGAGGCCGCATAAGGCGTGATGGTGTCGCGGCCCAGCTCACTCTGCATTGAACCGATATTGATAATTTTGCCGCGCTGGCGCGTTACCATCTGCTGCGCCACTTTTTGCGAGACAAAAAACACGGCGGTCTGGTTTACCGCAATTACGTCGTGCCAGTCCTGTTCAGGAAACTCCAGAAAAGGCCGCCGACGCTGGATGCCGGCGTTATTTACCAGAATATCGATGGCGCCCCACTGTGCTTCAATTTCATCGATCGCCTGATGCACCGCGCCGGAATCGGTTACGTCAAACGCTTTGGCCCGGGCGACGATCCCCTGCTCGCGCAGGGCGGCGGCGGCGCGCTCTGCCCCTTCAGCTGTGGTCGCGTTAATAATCACTTCGGCGCCGGCTTCACCCAGGCCCTGCGCCAGCAGAAACCCGATACCGCGTGCTGAACCGGTCAGCAGTACACGCTTGCCGGCCAGAGAAAAGAGTGCGTTCATAGTATCTCCCTAAAAAGTCAGCTGAACTTTTGCCGCGCGGGTTTTATCGCTGGCAAACTGCAGCGCCGCATCGATATCCTGAAGCGGGTATTCCCCGCTGTAGAGCGGCAGCGGGTTGATAACGCCCTGCGCCAGCCACTCAACTGCCGTATTGAATTCATGCGTAAAACGGAACGATCCCGTCAGATTTATCTCTTTGGCAATCAGCGTCATCAGGGGGAAATCAGGAAATGCGCCGCCCATTCCTACCTGCACCACCGTGCCTCTGGCACACACAACTTCCAGGCAGCGCTGCAGTGACGCCGGATGGCCGGACGCTTCAAACGTAACATCGAAGTAGCCCTTATCCGCCATCCAGCCGGTGAAATCGCCGCTTGCCGCGTTAACTATTTGCGTGGCACCCATTTGCTGCGCCATCTCCAGCGAACGTTCACTGATATCGCTGCAGACAACCTCTGCAGCACCACGCGCCTGCACGGCAGCGGCAATCAGACAGCCAATTGGCCCGGTGCCGGAGATAAAGATACGCTTACCGGTAAGATCGCCAGCCTGATGCGTGGCGTGAATGCAGACCGCGAGCGGCTCAGCAAACACCATCACCTTTTCATCAGCATCCTGTGGAAAAGGCACGCACTGGCTGCTCGCCACCACTTTGTGCCGGGTAAATCCGCCATCGACGTGCGGGACATACATTGCACTGCCAAAAAAGCGCATGGCGGTACACTGGTTCTCCTGCTGGCGCTGACAATATTTGCATTCACCGCAGGGTTTAGCCGGATTGACAGCCACTTTTTGCTGCGGCTGCAGGCGGGGATCGTCGCTTTCAATGACGTAACCAATCACTTCATGCCCGAGTATCATGGGCATTTGCAGCGCAAAGCTGCCCACTTTTCCCTCCTGGTAGTAGTGCAGATCGGAGCCGCAGATTCCGCCGCGCGTAATGCGCACCAGCGTGCCGGAGCCATCCCATTGCACCTGCTGCTGTGCGACACTGACCTGCTTTTTGCCGGTAATAACGCAGGATTGCGTTTCAATATTCATGTTTATCCTGTGAGTCTGATGATGTGACGACTATAAAAACGGGTTAAACAGGATAAAACTGTGATGAACATCACTCAGAACGATGTTACAGAAAAGATGTTACCGGGAACGTGAACTGGCTATCAGGTTGCTGCGCTCGGGCGCGGCCGCCCTGCGCGATTACCGGGCTGACAGCAGCTCCCGGCTATATTTAAATAGTTCCGAATCTGAACGGACGCCGAGCTTTTTCAGCGCCGACTGCTTCTGTCCGCTTACCGTCTTCCGGCTTCGTCTGAACTTGGCCGCAATCTGTGAAACGCTCATGCCATCAAGAAAGCAGCGGATCACTTCTGCTTCACGCGGGCTTAATAATCTTATTTTTTCGTGAAGAACCGGCTTACAGCTGATACAGAAATCATCGTCCGCCTTTTTTCCGGAAATGGCATACAGCGTCTGGATCTCTTCAGCAAGGTGCGTGGCTAAAAACAGGTTATTCTCAGCAACGGATCTGACCGCCGCCAGTACCTCTTCAAAGGGATGGCTTTTACCGATAAACCCGTTTACGCCGGCCCGGAGTACCATTCTTGCTACCGCCGGGCTTTCGGCAGAGGTTAAAACCAGCATTTTCTGCATCGGATAGTGATTACGTATTTGCTTTATTAGCGTCAGGCCATCAATTTCACGCTCGCCCAGCAGGAAATCCAGAATCAGAACATCAACACTGTGCGTACTTAACGCGCTGAAAAGCTCGCTGCCGGAAGACCAGGCAGCAACAAGGTGAATATCGGGATGGTTTTTCAGACATAGCTCAAAAACCAGACGAATCATAGGATGACCGTCAAGAACAGCAATACGGACTGGCTGAGTGTTTAAATCCAATCTGCCTCTCCTCTAAAAGTATATGACAGGTAAAAGGGCTATATCGTTTAACCTTTTCAGTTAACTCAGTGGTAATAGCAGGAAAATCACCTTCACAATGTGATTATTCAGGTAATTATATAAAACCGATAAATAAAAAATTATTAAGATATGGAATTAACTGCTTCACAAATAAAATAAAGGATAATCCATCCAGAAAAAGAGGCACCCTGGCTGCTGGCTGCCGCTAACTGTGCGGGCTGGCGCGCAATAAATATATCACTCATCCGATCGCACCATTCAGCTGCGCGCTATGATTAACAAGCATCATTAATAACATTAAAATAGCGGTTAAAATGATAAATTCTCTGTCTGACTCTATCTGAAGACTTATTTCCAGATTACTTTCCCGCTATAATATTTAAAACTCAGGCGAGTTGCGATGAACACAGGTTGCCGCGGTCTGATAATTACCCGGCGTTTCCGGAAAAAGGAATCCATGATGATATATAAAAAGTGCTAAGTCATTAGCCCTGTACTCTGGCCCTTTCAGGGCGCGCCGGTCCTTCCCGTGCGTAACGAAGACAAGCTGATACTTCGTACGTAACCTGCCGCCCTGCTTTTTTTGACGTCTCTCACAAGCTCAGCGTCCCCCTCTTCCATCATGCGCGATTACCGTTAGAGTTAACTCATCCGACCACTTTCGAGTACCCGATCATGATCGAGCACTACCCCTGCTTATTTACGCCTCTCGATCTGGGATTTACCCGGTTAAAAAATCGTTTTCTGATGGGCTCAATGCATACCGGACTGGAGGAGCACCCTGACGGGGCGGAGCGACTGGCCGCTTTTTATGCTGAGCGCGCACGCGAGGGCGTGGCGCTAATTGTAACCGGCGGCGTCGCGCCGAATGCGCAGGGTGTGGTGGCACAGGGTGGTGCGATGCTGACCGATGAAAGTCAGTGCGGCTGGCATCGTCAGATCACGACGGCGGTCCATGCGCAGGGCGGAAAAATCGCGCTGCAGATACTGCATGCCGGACGCTACAGCTATCAGCGTGCGCTGGTAGGCCCTTCCGCACTCCAGGCGCCTATTAATCCTTTTACTCCGCATGCGCTGAGCGAAGCAGAAATTGAACAGACGATTGCCGATTTTGCCCGCTGCGCCCGTCTGGCACAGCAGGCGGGCTATGATGGCGTAGAGATCATGGGCTCCGAGGGGTATCTGATTAATCAGTTTCTGACGGCGCAGACTAACCAGCGCACTGACGCCTGGGGAGGCGATGTGCAGCGGCGGCAGCGCTTCGCCCGTGAAGTGACGCAGGCGGTACGCCACGCCACAGGCGAAGACTTTATTGTTATTTTCCGGCTGTCGCTGCTCGACCTGGTGCAGCACGGCAGCACGCTGGATGAAACGCTGATGCTGGCTGAAGCGCTGGAAGCGTGTGGCGTGACGCTGTTCAACAGCGGTATTGGCTGGCATGAAGCGCGCATCCCGACGATAGCCACCTGTGTCCCGCGAGCCGGCTTTGCCTGGGTAACCCGCCACCTGCGCGAACGCGTATCCGTACCGGTGATTGCCACCAACCGGATCAACCACCCTGACGTGGCTGAAGCCCTGCTGCGCGACGGGACTGCTGATATGGTTTCAATGGCACGGCCGTTTCTGGCGGATGCCGCGTTTGTCTCCAAAACAGCGCAGGGTCAGCCTGAAGCTATCAATACCTGTATTGCATGTAATCAGGCGTGCCTCGATCAGATTTTTGCAGGCAACGTGACATCCTGCCTGGTCAATCCGCGCGCCTGCCACGAAACTCTAATGCCGGTTGTACCAGCCACGCAGCCGAAGCAGCTGGCTGTCGTTGGCGCCGGTCCGGCAGGTATGGCTTTTGCCCTGCAGGCGGCTCAGCGCGGGCATCAAGTAACGCTCTATGAAGCGGAGGCGGAGATTGGCGGGCAGTTTGGTATCGCCCGACAGATCCCGGGTAAAGAGGAGTTTAGCGAAACCCTGCGCTACTTCCGCCATCAGCTTGCGGCAGCGAAGGTGACGCTGCGGCTTAACCACCGGGTCTGTGCCGAAGAGCTGACAGACGCGGATGAAATTATCATTGCTACCGGCGTAACGCCGCGTCAGCTCTCTATTCCTGGCATCGATCATGCCAGCGTGATCGGCTATCTGGATCTTCTGCGCCATAAAAAACCGGTGGGTCAGCGCATCGCCATTATCGGCGCAGGCGGTATCGGTTTTGATACGGCCGCCTATTTACTCCATTCATCAGAGGATTTTTACCAGCGCTGGGGAATCGATCGCACGCTGCAGGCGCGCGGTGGCATTGTTCCTGCCCGGCCACCCTCTCCCGGCCGGCAAATCTGGCTGCTGCAGCGTAAAGGCGGGAAGCCCGGAGCGGGCCTGGCGAAAACCACCGGCTGGATCCACCGCGCCAGCCTGCAGGCGCACGGCGTAGAGATGTGGGGGGATGTGGAATATCTGCGCATTGACGATGCAGGGCTGCATCTGCGTCACCAGGGTAAACCGGTCACGCTGGCCGTGGATAATATTGTGGTTTGCGCCGGTCAGGAGCCGCTGCGCCTGCTGGCTGACGAGCTGACCGCACGCGGCAAACCGGTGCGGGTGATCGGCGGCGCAGATGTGGCGCAGGAGCTGGACGCGCGGCGGGCTATTGCACAGGCTACCGCGCTGGCGCTGAGTCTGTGATCAGCGCAGTTTGACCGCGCGCAGCACCACAAACTTGGCGCTGGACGCCACCAGTTCGCAGTTACCAAACAGCTTCTTCATCTTCTGGTGATAGCCGAGGTGCCGGTTGCCCACGATGCGCAGCTCACCGCCATACTGCAGGCAGCGCTTTGCGTCGCGCAGCATCTGCCACGCCAGGTGATCGGTAACCGCATGCTGCTGGTGGAACGGCGGATTGCACAACACCGCATGCAGCCGGTCGGAGGGAAAGCCGCTCAGCACATTATTAACGCGGAACTGACTGCGCGACAGATCCTGCGGGCGGTTAACCCTGACGTTCAGCTCGCTGGAGGCGATCGCCATATAAGATTCATCATAAAACAGTACCTCAGCCTGCGGATTCTGCTCCAGTGCCATTAAGCCAATCACGCCGTTGCCGCAGCCGAGATCCATGATTTCGCCTTCAATATTGTGTGGCAAATGCTGCATAAACAGCCGCGCGCCAATATCCAGCGAAGTGCGTGAAAAGACGTTGGCGTGGTTATGGATCTGGTAAGGCGTCTCATCGAGTGGCCAGACGGTAGTGTCCGCCGCCTCAGCCAGCGCCGGGGCGCTGTAACGGCTGTAGATCAGACGCGCTTTTTTCCAGGCCAGCGACGTTTTACTCTCACCCAGAATTCGCTCAAACAGCTGCAGGGTGGAGTTATGAATATCTTTTGCTTTGGCTGCCGCCAGAATCAGCGTCTCTGGCGTGGCCACGCTGCGCAGCGCACGCAGCTGATGCTCCAGCAGCGCCAGCGCTTTGGGAATTTTGATTAAGACAGCAGCAGGCGCCGCAGGCAGCGCGCTCAGGCTGTCAATAAAGTGAATGCGATCGTCAGACAAACCATTTAAGCGCAGATTCTGTCTGGCTGCCTGCTGGCTCAGCCAGGAGTCGCTGACGTGCCAGATCTCCCGATCCTGCAGGCCACAGGTTAATGCCCCAAAGCTGTCATTGAACACCAGCACCGGACCTTCCGGCAGCGTCTGCTGCAGCAGATATTCATCGGCAGCATCCCACGCCTGTAACGGGCTCTCTTCGCGCATCGGCGGAAAGCGCTCCAGCGTAAGGGTGCTATGGGTCAGTTCAAGTTGGCTCATGGGATCTCCGGCGTGGTACACTTTGCGCAATTTTCGCCCTGAAAAGGGGGGCGCAGTATACTGTCTTTCGTCAGGAATCCCAATGTCATTAATTTATCTGCAGGGTTACCCTGAAAATATCCTCGAACAGGTGCAAATGCTGATTGATCATCAGCGATTAGGCGCGTTCCTGCAGCAGCGCTATCCCGAGACGCATGATGTGGTCAGCGATCGCGCGCTGTATGACTACACGCAGGCGATAAAAAATCGCTATATGCGCAGCGCACCTCCGGTAAGCAAAATCCTCTGGGATAATAAAATCAAAGTGATGAAGCATGCGCTGGGGCTGCACACGGCCATTTCCCGCGTACAGGGCGGCAACCTGAAAGCTAAAGCGGAGATCCGCATCTCCACCTTTTTCCGCCTTGCTCCTGAGCCTTTCCTGCGCATGATTGTGGTGCACGAACTCGCCCACCTCAAAGAGAAAGATCACAGCAAAGCGTTCTATCAGCTCTGCTGCCATATGGAGCCTGACTATCATCAGCTGGAATTTGACGCGCGCCTGTGGATGACCGATCAGGCGATGCGCGGCAACGCAGCTTAAAGAAACTCCTGTGCTTTCTGAATCAGACTGGTTTTGGTCAGGGCGCCCATAAAACGACGCTCCTGCGGATTATTCAGCACCGGCAGCCGCTCGAGCGTCACGCGTGAAAATGCCTCCCACCCTTCGCGCATGCTCTGTCCCTGAAAAATGCAGGGAAAGTTGCTATCCATGACGGTGCTGACCGGCGAGTCCAGAGTGATCTCCTGCGCCAGTACCTTGCGCGAGATCTCGTGAATGGAGACCACGCCCAGAAACTGCCCCGCCTGATTCAGTACGTAAACATAGCGTTCACGCTTCAGCGAGCTGACCGCCAGCGCCTGTCCGACCGACTCTTCCGGCTGCAGCGCTGCACCGGGAATAATCAGCTGGTCGACACGCATATGGTCAAAATCATACCAGGCTTCAGAACGGCTCAGGTGATGGCTGACCACCGGATAGGTGCTGGCGGACTGCAGGCGGTAGACCACCATTGAAGCCAGGACCGAGGCGATCATCAGCGGAAACAGCAGGCTGCTGTTAAGCGTCATCTCCAGTACCATCAGCATCGCCATCAGCGGAGCCTGACTGACAGCGGCCAGCACGGCGGCCATGCCTATTGCTGCATAGAGCAGCGTATCGCCCACCGGCAGCTGCAGCGCGGCTGCGCTCTGCGCCAGAATCACCCCGAGCAGGGCGCCAATCAGCAGCGAGGGCGTAAACAGTCCGCCGACGGCATTTGAGCCTACGGAGAGGGTTGTCGCCAGGGTTTTGAGCAGCAGCAGCAGCAGCAGTCCGGTGATGACATAGTGCCCCTCAATGATCTTCACAATCACTTCATAGCCGTTGCCGAGAATATCCGTGGAGAGCAGCGCCAGCAGGCCGACAGCGACGCCTCCTGCGCCAAGCCGCAGCGGCAGCGATCGCACGCGGCTGAATAGCCGCCGGCTGCGGCCAATCAGCGCGATCAGCAGCCAGCCGGCAACGCCTGCTACCAGACCAATCAGCACTGTCATCAGCAGGCTCACTCCATCCATCTGAAACAGCGTATCGGCAAGCGGATAAAGCGCATTGCGAAAACCCAGCGCCCACATGGTCATCACCGCCACCGCAGAGGCGACAATCAGCGGGATCAGTCGCTGCAGGGCTGAAATACCAAAAGCAATTTCAGCAACAAAGATCGCCGAGGCAAGTGGCGCGTGGTAAACCGAGGAGAGGCCCGCTGCTGCCGCCATGGCGACAATGTCGCTGTTGCGCAGATTGAGCGATGCCGGCAGCCAGCGTCCCAGCAGACTGCCGCTGAGCGCTGAGAGCTGTACCATCGGCCCCTCTTTACCGATTGAAGCGCCGCTGCCAATGCTGGCGATTGAAGAGAGCGCGCGAAACAGTGAGGTGCGCGTCGGCACGGCATCCAGCCTGGCGTTAATCACTTCCAGGTAGTCTGTTTTTACCGTTTGCTGCTGCTCAATTGCGACGGCATAGCGCAGGAACCAGCCCGCCAGTACGCCGCCGCCGCCCACCAGCAGCGGCCAGAAGATCCACGGCCAGACGTGCATCGCCACGGTGATCTCATGGTCACTGTTAAACAGCAGCTGGTTAATCACATCGATAATGCCACGAAACGCCAGCGTCACCAGCGAGGCCATCAGCCCCACCGGAATGGCGATCAGCAGCGTGGTCCAGTTTAATGCATGTTTGCTTCCGCTCACCCGGCTCTCCCGTTCGCAGGCTTTCAGACACAGGGGCTCACTATATTGGAATGCGGATCGCAGGATCAAATAGTGCCGGCAGGTTTCCTGCCGCCGCGTGCTACCCTGCGGCTTTATTTTGTCAGGAGAGCAGACCTGTGATTCGCTTTGCCATTGTCGGCACCAACTGGATTACCCGTCAGTTTATTGACGCAGCACATGAGAGCGGCAGGTTTACGCTCAGCGCAGTCTATTCACGCAGCCAGCAGCAGGCTGACGCCTTTGCCGCAGATTACGCCTGTCCGCTCACGTTCACCTCACTGGAGGCTCTGGCGGCATGCCAGGATATCGACGCGGTCTATATCGCCAGCCCGAATGCACTGCACTGCGAACAGGCGCTGCTGTTTATGTCTCACGGTAAGCATGTGATCTGCGAGAAACCGCTGGCCTCCACGCTGCGTGAAGCCGAAGCGATGATCGCCTGCGCTCAACAGCATCAGGTTGTGCTGTTTGAAGCCTTTAAAACCGCCAGCCTGCCTAATTTTCTGCAGCTGCAGCGCACCCTGCCGCAGCTGGGCACGCTGCGTAAGGCGCTGTTCAGCTACTGTCAGTACTCTTCCCGTTACCCGCGCTATCTTGCCGGTGAAAACCCGAATACGTTTGACCCGCGCTGGTCCAATGGCTCCATCATGGATATCGGCTATTACTGCCTCGCTGCTGCCGTCACGCTGTGGGGTGCGCCACAGCGCGTCACGGCTGAAGCCACGCTGCTGGCGAGCGGCACAGATGCGCACGGCACCGTGATACTTCACTATGGCGAGTTCGACGTCACTCTGCTGCACTCCAAAGTCAGCAACTCCGCTATTCCGAGCGAAATTCAGGGAGAGGAGGGTTCGCTGCTTATTGAGAAACTGGCAGAGTGCCAGCAGCTGCGGCTACTGCCACGCAGCGGTGTTGAGCAGAATCTGACGCAGCCGCAGCACAGCAATACGATGCGCTATGAAGCAGAGGTGTTTGCCAGTCTGGTGGAAACGCAGCAGACCGCACACCCTGGCCTTGAAATTTCGCGGCTGACAGCAGCGCTGCTGACCACCATCCGCCAGCAGACCGGCGTGATATTTCCCGCCGATCGCCAGGAAGTGTAAATATTGCTAAATATGACTGGTCCTGCATTGCATCGGAGTGCGGCTGCGCTATTTTTTTCTAAGCAAAGGGGAGTAACTTGTCAGCTGATTGATCGTCATTACGATGTGTAGCGCATCCGGTCGTCAGGCAACCCGGAAGTGATTCTGTGTTGTAAGTGAGACCTTGCCGGAAGGCGAGGAGCGCTTGCAGCGTAATGAAAGCGGCTTACGTCTTCTGACGGAGCCGTTTTTTTTAACTTTCGCACAGGACACCATTATGCAATCGATAGGCACACCGTTACTCTGGGGCAGCTTTACCGTTGTTGTGCTGATTATGCTGGCGATCGATCTGCTGCTGCAGGGCCGGCGCGGCGCACAAACTATGTCGTTCAGACAGGCGGCTATCTGGTCGCTGATCTGGGTTTCCGTTTCACTGCTGTTTGCTGCCGCTTTCTGGTGGTATCTCGATACGCACGCCGGGCGCGAGGTTGCCACTACGCAGACGCTCGCTTTCCTGACCGGATACGTGCTGGAAAAAGCGCTGGCGGTGGATAACGTCTTTGTCTGGCTGATGCTGTTCAGCTACTTTGCTATTCCGCCCCAGCTGCAGCGGCGCGTCCTGATTTACGGCGTGCTGGGTGCCATTGTCTTGCGTACCATCATGATCTTTGCCGGCAGCTGGCTGGTCATGCAGTTCAGCTGGATCCTCTATATTTTCGGCGCGTTTCTGCTGTTTACCGGCATTAAGATGGCGCTAGCGCGCGAGGATGACACGGCCGTGGGTGATAAGCCGGTGGTGCGCTGGCTGCGTCAGCATCTGCGCATGACCGATTCGCTGGAGGGTGAGAAATTTTTTATTCGCCGTAACGGCGTACTGTTTGCCACCCCGCTGCTGCTGGTTCTGATTATGGTCGAGCTCAGCGATGTGATTTTTGCTGTCGACAGTATTCCGGCTATTTTTGCGGTAACCACCGATCCCTTTATTGTGCTGACCTCTAACCTATTTGCCATACTCGGCCTGCGCGCCATGTATTTCCTGCTGTCGAATGTGGCTGAGCGCTTCTCTATGCTGAAATATGGGCTGGCTATCGTGCTGGTGTTTATCGGCATCAAAATGCTCATCGTCGAGTTTTACCACATTCCGGTCGCTGTCTCACTCAGCGTGGTGGGCATTATTCTGGGTGGAACGCTGCTGATCAACGCCTGGGTTAACCGGCGAAATGACCGCCGGCGCATCTCGCCATAATCTTCTGCAGGGGCGTAAATCGCCCCTGCTTTATTTCGCCTCAATGAAACTTTCCCTTTTTTATCTCTGTCACACTTCCTCTGTTTAGCAGATTGAAAAATCGATCCCGCACGCAAAGCCGGAATTATCGCTTTTCTCACCAGCACTTTTCCTTATACTCCGCCGGGCAAACCCTCTGGCGCGGAATAAACGCGCACCACACTCATGACCGATAGTAAAAGATCACGATATGCAAAATAACCTTTCCAGAGTGGCAGGCGTGCTGTTTAAAGGCAGCCTGGTCAAACAAATCATGGTGGGCCTGGTCGCTGGCGTAGCGCTGGCGTGGCTGTCGCGCGATGCCGCATTAGCCGCCGGCCTGCTGGGTGAACTCTTTGTCCGGGCACTGAAAGCCGTCGCGCCGCTGCTGGTTCTGGTGCTGGTCATCGCGTCCATTGCTAACCATCAGCAGGGACAGAAAACCAATATCCGTCCCATCATTATGCTTTATCTGCTCAGCACCCTGTTTGCCGCGATGATCGCGGTGATTTTCAGCCACCTCTTTCCGCAGACGCTGTCACTCGCCGCCGGTAACACGACAATTACGCCGCCTTCCGGGATCACCGAGGTGCTGCATGGCCTGCTGATGAGCATGGTGGCTAATCCGTTCGAAGCGCTGATGAACGCGAACTACATCGGCATTCTGGTCTGGGCGCTGGGCCTTGGCCTTGCATTTCGTCATGCCAGTCCCGGCACCAAAGATTTTTTAAATGACGCCTCACACGCGGCAACCTGGGTCGTACGCTGTGTGATCCGCTGCGCGCCACTGGGCATCTTTGGCCTGGTCGCCTCCATTCTGGCCTCTACCGGCTTTGGGGCGCTGTGGGAATATGGCAGCCTGCTGGTCCTGCTGATTGGCTGCATGCTGTTCATGGCACTGATTGTGAACCCGCTGCTGGTGTATCAGAAAATCCGGCGTAATCCCTATCCACTGGTATTTACCTGCATTCGTGAAAGCGGCGTGACGGCTTTCTTTACCCGCAGCTCGGCCGCCAATATCCCGGTGAACATGGCGCTGGCAAAACGACTCAACCTTGATGAAGACACCTACTCCGTATCAATTCCGCTGGGTGCGACCATCAGCATGGCGGGCGCATCTATTACGATTACCGTACTGACGCTGGCTGCGGTGCATACGCTGGGCATCAATGTCGATGTACCGACAGCGATTCTGCTAAGCCTGGTTGCCACGCTGTGCGCCTGTGGTGCCTCCGGCGTAGCGGGTGGCTCATTGCTGTTAATCCCGGTGGCCTGCAATATGTTCGGCATTCCTAACGACCTGGCCATGCAGGTGGTGGCCGTTGGGTTTATTATCGGTGTGCTGCAGGATTCAGCAGAAACGGCCCTGAACTCCTCAACCGACATTCTGTTTACTGCGGCTGTCTGCCAGGCAGAAGCGGAACGCCAGCCCGGCGCCGCGACCTGACCTCTCCTCTGCGGCGCACACTGTGCGCCGCGCGCTTTCATAGCCGCTGTGCTGCCATCCTTCCCTTCTGCCTCATGTAACAAACTGCTGCCATAAACTGGCAATGTTGCCATATCTGGAAAATACTAAGCGGTGGCGGCGCAACGTTACGCTAAATCACACGGCTTCTGCCCGTAACTGCAACTTGTTTGCCGCAGGCCGGCGAATCAAGCCGAACAGCGTAAAAACGGCCACGTTTGTACATTCTGAACCTGCAGACGGGGTCAGATAATCTGCAATAGTGTCAGCTCGTGTAAAGCTCCTTTTACTCCTGGCAGCAAAGGGTAAAACTCCACTACAACGGACATAATGCACTGTCTGAATTGGGAAGTATTTGTTACAGTTATCGCCCTTTTTTTACCATTTGCGACAAGGGCGTCAGAAAGTCGCTGATTTAACACGCATAGCCGCATGGATACGGACCCCTGCTCAGGTGGCATACCCAAAATGTATAACTCACCTCTGCCTGCGCTTTAGCCCCTGATGGGCTCGTTTAACAATGATGTTCGGGAAAGATTGATGGATATTTTGAAAGCACTGCTGCATGCCCTGTGGCAGCAGGATTATGAGATGCTCTCTGACCCCACGCTGGTGTGGGCGATCTACGGCTTACTGTTCATGATCCTGTTTCTTGAAAATGGCCTGCTTCCTGCCGCCTTCCTGCCCGGTGACAGCCTGCTGATCCTTGTCGGCGTGCTGATTGCCAAAGGCACAATGAGTTTTCCCCTGACGCTGCTGGTTCTCACCACAGGTGCCAGCCTCGGCTGCTGGGTAAGTTATATCCAGGGGCGATGGCTGGGTAATACCCCTACCGTACAGAAATGGCTTTCGCACCTGCCGGCACAATACCACCAGCGCGCCCACAGCCTGTTCCATCGTCACGGTCTCTCTGCCCTGTTGATTGGGCGCTTTATTGCGTTTGTACGCACGCTGCTGCCCACCATTGCAGGGTTATCTGGTTTGAGTAATGCGCGCTTTCAGTTCTTTAACTGGATGAGTGGCTTCCTGTGGGTATTGATCCTGACCGTACTTGGCTTTGCACTGGGCAAAACACCGCTGTTTCGCCGTTATGAAGATGAGCTGATGTTTTTTCTGATGATGCTGCCGCTGGCGCTGCTGGTCATCGGCCTGATCGGCTCGCTGGTCGTACTGTGGCGTAAGCGTCAGGCAGGACAAAACGGGAAAGCGCAGTAATGAAAACAGGACGTCTCTTTACCCGACCGCTGCTGCCGTGGCTGTGCGGCGGCCTGCTGCTGCTGCTCGCGGCCGGGGCTGCTCCACTGCTGTGGCAACATGAAACCGTGGTACAAATTCGCGTGGCGCATAGCGGCACCAATCTGCCGGATGGCTTTTATCTTTATCAGCAGCTCTCTGCCCAGGGCGTGCGCATTAAAAGTATTACGCCAGCAGGAGATGCGCTGGTGATCCACTTTGAAGATGAAGAACAGAGTCTGGCGGCGCAGAAGGTATTACGCCGCTTATTACCACAGGGTTTTGTTGTGGCCGCTGGCCCGCAGGCCTCACAGCAACCGCGCGACGCCAATCCCCCGACCTACAGCTAATCCGATCGTCTGACCTGCGGTCAGACGATACTTTTTCTCCGCTATCTCTTCGTCTTTTTTGAATTTTTGCCCCGGCTGACTATGCTTAACGTTAGCACACGCCGACGCGACGCCGGGATACGCTCCTGTCTGGCAGACGGCAGTTCATCAACAATGGAAGGTGTGAACGTGATGAAACAACTTCTTCTGGGTGCCATGCTTATCTCCTGCTCTGGCTCTCTGCTGGCGGCAGAGTCGCTGTGTCAGCAAAAAGAGCGCGATATCCGGCATGAGATTGCGATGGCAAAACAGCATGATAATCAGCGCCGGGTAAACGGACTGGAACGGGCGCTGACAGAAGTTCGCGCCAGCTGCAGCGATCGGCAGCTGAAATCAGCGCACTCAGAGCGTCTGAAGTCGCAGCAGAACAAGGTGGCCGAGCGCGAGCAGGAGCTGCAGAAAGCGCGCGACCACAGGGATGACAAAGACAAAATTGAAAAACGTGAACGCAAGCTGGATGAGGCACGACAGGAGCTGAAAAAGCTTGCTGCAGAGCCTTACTAATCGGACATAAATAATTGAAGTAATGGAGAACTCTCATGGCTAAAGACACCACATCTGAACATCTGCGCGCCGAACTGAAAAATCTGGCCGACACCCTGGAAGAAGTATTAAGCAGCTCTGCAGACAAATCCCGTAGCGAGCTGGATCGCCTGCGTCACAAAGCGCGCGGCGCACTGGAAAGTTCACGCGAGCGTCTGGGTGATTCCGGTGAGCGTATTGCCAAATCCACGCGTGAAGCCGCAGAGAAAGCGGAAGACTATGTGCGTGAGAACCCGTGGCACGGCGTTGGCGTTGGCGCAGCCGTGGGCGTGCTGATTGGCATTCTGATTTCGCGTCGTTGATATGAACGATTCTCAGCAAAGCCACGGCCCGGGCAAAGGGGTCTTTAACATCGGTCAGCGCGTGGTAACTACGCTGGTCAGTATGGTCGAGACGCGTGTCCGGCTGGCCGTTGTTGAGCTGGAAGAAGAGAAAGCCAATCTGATCCAGATGCTGATCATGATTGGCCTGACCATGCTGTTTACGGCATTTGGGTTGATGAGCCTGATGGTATTAATCATCTGGGCGGTTGATGCACAATACCGGCTGATGGCAATCGGAGTGACCACAGGCGTACTGTTTTTGCTTGCGCTGATTTTTGGTCTGTGGACGCTGCGTAAATCGCGTCAGTCGACGCTGCTGCGTCATACCCGTAAAGAGCTCGATTCCGATCGTAAACTACTGGAGGAGGACCGCTCATGAGCAGTCGCCATGAACGCGAAGCCCGCATTCATGAACTCCTTAATACGGTTCAGCAGCAGCGTCTCGATTTGAGCGCAGCGGGACGTGACTGGCTGGAAAATACAGCCCGCTATGACCGCGGCTGGCTGACGCTGGTCAGCTGTCGCCGCTATCTGGCAATAGGCAGCAGCGCGCTGGCCATCTGGTCAGTGCGCAGTCCTAACCGGCTGCTGCGCCTCGTTAAACGCGGCTTCGGCCTGTGGAGCACCTGGCGCATGATTAAATCCTCCATGCCGGGGCGCTAACCGCTCTATAAAAAACCGGACCAGCAGGTCCGGTTTTTTTTCGTCAGAATTCCTGAATAACTTCGACAGTTTATCTTGCTTACAACCCTTTCGCGCCGCGATTATTATCTCTCTCCATCAGCCCGGTGAACGTTTATCTGCGTTGCAGCGGGAAATTAACGGACAGGTTTTCAGCCTGCCACAAAATTACGCTGGAGTAGATGATGAAAAAATTCGAAGATGCAGGACTGTTAGCCGCGCGTGTACTGATGACTATTCTGTTTATTACGGCCGGCTGGGGCAAAATTACCGCCTATGCCGGTACTGAGCAGTATATGCAGGCAATGGGCGTGCCGGGCTTTATGCTGCCGCTGGTGATCCTGCTGGAACTGGGTGGCGGCCTGGCTATTCTGTTTGGTTTCCTGACGCGCTTTACCGCGCTGTTTACCGCAGGCTTTACTCTGCTGACCGCGTTTCTGTTTCACAGCAACTTTGCAGAAGGCGTAAACCAGCTGATGTTTATGAAAAACCTCAGCATTGCTGGCGGTTTCCTGGTTCTGGGTCTGGTGGGACCAGGCGCCTGGAGTATTGATCGTCTGATCCGCCAGCGCATGGCGCCCGCCGCCGCCCGTTAAGCGCGCAGGTAGCTTACAGCAGATATACTGAATACAGGGGCAGAGGATCATCCTCGCCCCTTTTTTCTATGGAGGGCATATGGGACAGCTGATTGAGGGTGTCTGGCACGATACCTGGTACGATACAAAGTCAACCGGAGGGCGTTTCAAACGCTCAGAGTCAGCATGGCGTAACTGGATCACGCCTGATGGCAGCGCCGGTCCTGACGGTAAGCCCGGCTTTGCAGCAGAGCGCGATCGCTACCATCTGTACGTTTCACTTGCCTGCCCGTGGGCGCATCGCACGCTGCTGATGCGCAAGCTTAAAGGGCTGGAAGAGATGATATCGGTTTCCGTGGTTCATCCGCTGATGCTGGAGAACGGCTGGACGTTTGATGACAGCTTCCCGGAGGCAACCGGCGACACGCTGTATCAGCATGAGTTTCTCTACCAGCTCTATCTGCATGCCGATCCGCACTACAGCGGCCGCGTGACCGTACCGGTGCTGTGGGACAAGCAGCAGCACACCATTGTCAGCAATGAGTCGGCCGACATTATCCGCATGCTCAACAGCGCATTTGATGCCCAGGGCGCACGAGCCGGCGACTACTATCCTGCCGATCTGCGCGATAAGATCGATGAACTTAACGGCTGGATTTACGATACGGTCAATAATGGCGTCTATAAGAGCGGTTTTGCTACCTCTCAGGCCGCTTACGATGAAGCCGTTACCGCCCTGTTTCATTCACTGGCGCGGCTGGAGCAGATCCTGGGACAGCATCGCTATCTCACCGGCGATCGCCTGACTGAAGCCGATCTGCGCCTGTGGACCACGCTGGTACGCTTTGACCCGGTGTATGTTACTCACTTCAAGTGCGACAGGCACCGCATTAGTGACTATCGCAATCTGAATGGCTTTCTGCGCGATATTTACCAGATGCCCGGTATTGCAGAGACGGTGAATCTGCCGCAGATCCGCCATCATTATTACTGCAGCCATAAAACCATCAACCCGAACGGCGTGATTTCACTCGGTCCGGCATTTGACTGGGATGAACCCCACGGCCGCGGTTAATCGGATGTAAAACGGGCGCCATTAATGGCGCCCCTACGCATAACCGTAGGGGGCGCATTCTTGCGCCCCGGGGTGTTTAGATGTAGGGGACGCATTCATGCGTCCCTGGCTGAATCCATGCGCCCCTGGCCGCAGAGAGAAACGGAAATACCTGCACTCGCGGCTCACAAAACAAAAAGCCCCGCCGGGGCGGGGCTTTTCATTTGAAAAGTCGAAACTGACCGATAAGCCGGGTTCTGTCGTGGACAGTCATTCATCTAGGCCAGCAATCACTCACTGGCTCAAGCAGCCTACCCGGGTTCAGTACGGGCCGTACCATGTGAACCCCTATTTGGCCTTGCTCCGGGTGGAGTTTACCGTGCCACGGACTGTTGCCAGCCGCGCGGTGCGCTCTTACCGCAC
>JAAIGF010131701.1_pt1 | contig 29981 bp, 19 predicted proteins | sample 6487441 | NCBI WGS metagenome assembly JAAIGF01 (sample SAMN13974129, study PRJNA590717) | phyllosphere metagenome | biome: pepper field; feature: multiple bacterial spot infested pepper fields; material: pepper leaves; isolation source: leaves from pepper fields | host: Capsicum annuum ... | reverse complement strand
TTCCCGTTCGAGGAAACACCCGACCAGCTGGCCGCCATCGACGCCACCCTGCGCGATCTTGCCAGCAGCCAGCCGATGGACCGCGTGGTCTGCGGTGACGTCGGCTTCGGCAAGACCGAAGTCGCGGTGCGCGCCGCCTTCGCTGCGGCCAGTGCCGGCAAGCAGGTGGCGGTGCTGGTGCCGACCACGCTGCTGGCCGAACAGCATTACCGCAATTTCCGTGACCGCTTCGCCGACTATCCGATGAAGGTGGAAGTGCTGTCGCGCTTCAAATCCAGCAAGGAGATCAAGGCGGAGCTGGAAAAGGTGGCCGAGGGCACCATCGACGTGATCGTCGGCACCCACCGCCTGCTGCAGCCGGACGTCAAGTTCAAGGACCTCGGCCTGGTCATCGTCGATGAGGAACAGCGGTTCGGCGTGCGCCAGAAGGAGGCGCTGAAGGCGATGCGCGCCAACGTGCACCTGCTGACACTGACCGCCACGCCGATCCCGCGCACCTTGAACATGGCCATGGCCGGCCTGCGTGACCTTTCCATCATCGCTACGCCACCGCCGAACCGGCTGGCGGTACAGACCTTCATCACCCCCTGGGACAACGCGCTGCTCAGCGAGGCCTTCCAGCGTGAACTGTCGCGCGGCGGCCAGCTGTACTTCCTGCACAACGATGTGGAAAGCATCGGACGCATGCAGCGCGAGCTGTCCGGACTGGTACCGGAGGCGCGCATCGGCATCGCCCACGGCCAGATGCCGGAGCGCGAGCTGGAAAAGGTGATGCTGGACTTCCAGAAGCAGCGCTTCAACGTACTGCTGTCGACCACGATCATCGAATCGGGCATCGACATCCCCAACGCAAACACCATCATCATCAACCGTGCCGACCGCTTCGGCCTGGCGCAGCTTCACCAGCTGCGTGGCCGTGTCGGCCGTTCGCACCACCGCGCCTATGCGTACCTGGTGGTGCCGGACCGTCGCGCCATCACACCCGATGCCGAGAAGCGCCTGGAGGCCATCGCCTCGATGGACGAGCTTGGTGCCGGCTTCACCCTGGCCACCCACGATCTGGAAATCCGCGGTGCAGGCGAACTGCTGGGCGAAGACCAGAGCGGGCAGATGGCCGAGGTGGGTTTCAGCCTGTACACCGAGCTGCTGGAACGCGCGGTGCGCAGCATCCGCCAGGGCAAGCTGCCGGACCTGGATGCCGGCGAAGAAGTGCGCGGCGCGGATGTCGAACTGCACGTGCCATCGCTGATTCCGGAGGATTACCTGCCGGACGTGCATACCCGGCTGACCCTGTACAAGCGGATATCCAGTGCGCGTGACAGTGCGTCGCTTCGTGAGCTGCAGGTGGAGATGATCGATCGCTTCGGCCTGCTGCCGGATGCGGCCAGGAACCTGTTCGCGATCGCCGAGCTGAAGCTGCAGGCCAATGCACTGGGTATCCGCAAGCTGGAGCTGGGCGAGGCCGGGGGCCGGATCGTGTTCGAGGCCAAGCCGGACATCGACCCGATGGCGGTGATCCAGCTGATCCAGAAGCAGTCGAATCTGTACAGCATGGATGGGCCGGACAAGCTGCGCATCAAGCACCCGTTACCGCTGCCGGAGGACCGCTTCAACGCCGCACGCGCGTTGCTGGCGACACTGGCGCCGGGTTGACCGGCGCGGCCTGATTCCACCCGCCGCATCACCGTGACGGCAGCGATGCCATGCATCACTGCTTTCGATGGCAGCTGGATGCGGCAACCTTTGTATTTATCAGAGTGCAATTCCCAATCCAGGTCTCGTTCTTCCACCGCGCTGCACCGATAGATTCCAGGCGTCGGTCGCATCCGGCGCCGGCAATCCATCAGCAACCAGACTGGAGAACGAAATGGGACGTTTCTGCTGCATGTACACCAATGATGATCATGTCGGTGATGCGCACGATGATACCGACTCCACCGACAGCAGCCTGACTCCGGAAGAACAGGCGCGCGAACAGGCGTAAGTCCAACCAGGGCGGCGGTGGCAGCTCACCGCCGTCCCTTCAAGGGAGGTCCATGCCGTGCCCCTGGAACGCGAACACTCTCTGCCCGATGCCGAACGCCGCATCGACAGCACATTGAACCAGCTCGGTCTGCACGCCGACATCCAACGCCACGGCGATACCCTGTGCAGCACCGTGGTGACATTGCACGGCCAGCCGGGTCGCAACGGCGAACGTGTCGGCTGTGGCAAAGGCGAGCCCGACGAGGCCCGCGTCGGCGCGAAATTCGAGGCTTACGAACACTTCCACAGCATCCCGGCGCTGCGCATGACGGCTACGGTCGCAGAGTTCAGCAGCGTGGTCGGACAACCCGCCTTGGCCGATACCCTGCCCGTGCGGATGATTGCGCCGCAGCCGGCCCGTCACATCAGCGTGCTGTCTCTGGATGGTGGCGAGCAGGGCCTTCCCTCGCTGGAGTATCCGGTCTTCCTGATCGACCACACCTACGCCGGCGATCCGCAGGAGGACGACGATGTCGACTACCGCCATGCCAGGCGTTACGCCTGCGGCACCGGAATCGCCGTCGGCATTGGTGACGATGAGGCCCTCACCCACGCCGTCGGCGAGGTCATCGAACGCCACGCGGTGGGTCTGTGGATCGCACGAACCTACTACCGCACCGAAGGCGGCAGCGAGCATGAGATCGATCCGGCCTCATTGCCGGCGTCATTGACCTCCCTGCTGCGGTACGCCGGCAGCGCGCTGCAGGATGACATCGTCCTCAGCCACGCCCGGTCGGACATCGACTGCCCCGTGGTGGTCGCGCGCTGCCGCCACCGTACCATCGCCGGCCTGCACGTGGCCGGTTCGGGTGCGTCGGTGTACGGAGAGCACGCGGCCACCCGCGCCATCAAGGAACTGGTGCAGCAGTACAAGGTCGCCGAAGGTGAAGCGGCTGCGGTTGAGCACTGGCAGCGCTGCGCGCGCCGCCTGCGCCGATCGCCACGCCTGCAACCGTGCCTTGCCCTGGTACCGGGTCCGGCAAAGCAGCGGATACCGTTTGCCGATCTGGCGGGATTCCCCGTGGAGCGCCGGTTGCCACTGCGTGATCATCTGGCAGAGCTGCTGAAGCGCTGCCAGCAGGCAGAACGCCCTGTCTGGACACGCGTGCTGCGGCGCGAGCCGAGCGGCGTCGTGCTGGGGTGCGCGGTGATGCCGCGCATGGAACGCTTCGCAGTGGCCGCACTGGGTGGCGTGGTCGTGCCGGCATATGGTTGAAAGGAGGCCGCCGACGATCGCTACGCAGCTGGCCCGCGCAGGCCGCCGCACACATGGGCCAGCCTATGCCTGTCCTGTTCTGGAGCTGGCCAGCACGCAGCACTTCCTCACCTCCGGGCAGGCATGCAAGGCCATGCAGGCACCGCCTGGCGCGCAGATGGCGTATCGTCGGCATGGAAACGACAGTGTGCTTCAGCTGGAAGCAGCGTTCTCGGCATTGCAGCGCACGGCCGACTGCCTGGCGGTGACCTCCGGTATGGCCGCGATCCTGCTGGTCACCGCTGCGCTTCTGCGTGCAAGCGACCACATCATTCTGCCGACCAATGTTTTTTACGAAACTGCCGCTCAGCTGGAAAGCCTGGCCGATGCGGGACGATTGAACATGACCCGCTGCGAAGGCGGCCTGCAGGAGATCACCGGCGCGTTCACCGCGCGCACGCGCATGGTGCTGGTGGAAAGCCCGGCCAATCCGACGTTGCAGACGCTGGATCTGCGTGCGCTGGCGCTCGCCTGCCGCGACCGCGGCATCCTGTTGGTGGTGGACAACACCCTGCTGACACCGCTTGCGCAGAACGTGCTGGACCTCGGCGCTGACATCAGCCTGTATTCCCTGAGCAAGCACCTGTCCGGCCATGGCGATGTAATCGGTGGGATGGTATGCACCCGCCGCCCTGATCTTTCCTCAATGCTGCAGGAATGGCGCACATATGCGGGAATCACACTGGATCCCTTCGCAGCGTGGCTCACGTTGCGTGGGCTGCGCACACTGCCGCTGCGCCTGCGCGCGCATGCCCGCAATGCACATGCGCTGGCACGGATGATGCAGCGCGAGTTCGACGGTTTTCACTGGGCAGGTGCCTGGACCGGCCCCGATGCACGCAGCAACCGGATCTCGATGAAGCTGCACACGGGCATGATGGCGCTGCATTTCGCTGATGCGATGCAGGCCGCGCGCTTCGTCGATGGCCTGCGTGGCATTCCGGTATTGCCGACGTTCGGCAATCCGGAAACGGGCGTTTTCCATTACGGCGGCGTGGTGGAAGATCCTGACGCCCTTGCTGCGGCGGGCATCCCGCCAGGGCTGGTGCGTGTTGCAACGGGCATCGAGGATCCACGTGACCTTGTGCCGGTGTTTCGGGCAGCGCTGCGCGGCAGCCTGTGGCGATGAGCCACCGGCTGCCGCTCCCTGGGCAGTGCAGACCACCCTGTCCTGCACTGCGTGACCGTTTTACCAGATCACCACGCGCTTGTCGTCGGCACGCACCATCGGCTGTCCAGCCTTGCACTGGAACGCTGCAGCGAACGCCGGCATGTTCGACGGCGCGCCATTGGCACGGAAGTTCGCCGGTGCATGCGGATCGGTGTTCAGGCGCACGCGCAGCTCGCCATCGGTGAAGTTGCGGCGCCACACGGTGGCCCAGTTCATGAAGAAGCGCTGGTCCTGGGTGTAACCATCCACGTCCACGTTCTTCGACGGGTCTTCCTTCAGCGCCATCTGCAGCGCATCGTAGGCCACGGTCAGGCCGCCCAGGTCGCCGATGTTCTCGCCCAGGGTCAGCTTGCCCTTGACGTTCACGCCCGGCAGCGATTCGTAGCCATCGAACTGGGCGACCAGCTGGTCGGTACGCCCGGTGAACGCCTTGCGGTCGGCATCGGTCCACCAGTTGTCGAAGTTGCCGTTGGCGGCGAACTGGCTGCCGGAATCGTCGTAGCCGTGCATCATCTCGTGGCCGATGACCGCACCGATGCCACCGTAGTTCAGCGCCGGATCGGCCTTGGCGTCGAAGAACGGCGGCTGCAGGATGGCGGCCGGGAACACGATCTCGTTCTTGGTCGCGTTGTAGTAGGCATTGACGGTCTGCGGGGTCATGCCCCACTCGGTCCGGTCCACCGGCTTGCCGATCTTGTCCAGCATGTAGCGGTAGTTGTAGGCGCGCGCCGCCTGCATGTTGCCCAGGTAGCTGTCGCCGTTGGTCTGCAGGCCGGACCAGTCGCGCCACTTGTCCGGGTAACCGATCTTCGGCGTGAAGCTGGCCCACTTTTCCAGCGCCTTCTTGCGCGTGTCCTCGCCCATCCACTCCAGCTTCTCCAGGCGTGCCTTGAGCGCTTCGGACAGGTTCTCCACCAGGTGCTGCATCTGCTCCTTGGATTCGGCCGGGAATACCGCGTCCACGTACAGCTGGCCCAGTGCCTCACCCATGCCACCGTTCACTGCATCCAGCACCCGCTTCCAGCGCGGCTGCATCTCCTGCTGGCCGCGCAGGGTCGTGCCATAGAAATCGAAATTGGCCTTCTCGATGTTGCTGGCCAGGTAAGGCGCGGCATCATCGATGGCATGGAAGCGCAGGTACGCCTGCCAGGTGCTGGCCGGGACCTCGGTCAGCATCCTGTCCACTTCCTGGAAGAACTGCGGCTGCGCCAGCGAGAACTTCTGCGCGGCTGGCACCTTCAGGGTGTCGAACAGCGCGGTCCAGCTGAAATTCGGCGTCAGCTTGTCTGCATCGGCGGCACTGAGCGGATTGTAGCGCTTGGCCGGATCACGCAGCTCGATGCGCGAAAGCGACGCCTTGGCCAGACGGGTCTCGAAATCCATCACGGCGCTGGCCTGTGCCTTGGCGTCGCTGGCATCGACGCCGGACAGCGTCAGCAGCTCGGTGATGTAGGCCACGTAGGCATCGCGGATCTTCGCCTGCGACGCATCGACGTAATAGCCCTTCTCCGGCAGGCCCAGGCCACCTTGGCCAACGTAGGCGATGACGTTGCCGGAATCCTTGTAATCGGCGTTGGCGAACAACGAGAACAGCACGCCCTGCCCCTGCGCCTGGCTGTCGCGCAGGTACTGGGTGATGGCGGCGGTGTCGTTCAGGCCGGCGATCTGGTCCAGGCGTGCCTGCAGCGGCGCCAGGCCGGCGGCATCGATCTTCGCTTCATCGTTGCCGGTCTTCCAGATATCAGCGATCTTGGCGTCCACCGAACCGGCCTTGGCCTCGCGCTCGGCGGCCTGCTGCACCAGTGCGTGCTGCACTTCCAGCGAGCGTTCGCGGAGGATCTCGAAGCTGCCCCAGGTGGTCTGGTCACCCGGCACCGGATTGGCCTTCAGCCACTTCTGGTTGACGAACGCGTTGAGGTCCGTGCAGGCCGGGATGCTGGTGTCCAGGTCGGCTTTGTCGAGCGAGATCAGCGCGGTCTTGATCTGCGACTGGTCGAACGCCGGCTTTGTGGCATCGGTGGAGGCTTCGGGCGCGGTGTCGGTCTTGCCACAGGCGGCCAGCGACGCGGCGATGGCAACGGTCAGGCCCAGCGGGGCCAGGGTGCGGAACTTCATGGGACTCTCCGGCAGGTAATCCGCGAGGGTAGCCCGGGAATTGCCGGACGCGGACGGGCCAAAGGTCACAGGGCCATCACCTGCGATGAAGAGCCGGGCCCTGCCCGGCTCATCGCCCCTGCCGGACCGGGTTACTTCGCCTTGCCCTGGTTGGCCACGGCCTCGGCAGCCCTGCGCGCCGCTTCCGGATCGCCCAGGTAGCGGTAGGACTGCACGGCCAGGGTGTCGTCCAGCTCGAACAGCAGCGGGATGCCGGTGGGAATGTTCAGTTCCAAGATCTCCTCGCGCGAGACGTTGTTGAGGTACTTGTACAGCGCGCGCAACGAGTTGCCATGCGCGGTGACCAGCACGGTCTTTCCGTCCTTCAACTGCGGGGCGATGGAATCGAACCAGTACGGCAGCACACGGTCCAGCGTGGTCGCCAGCGATTCGGTTCCCGGCAGCGCGTTGCGGTCCAGGCCGGCATAGCGGCGGTCGTGGATGGGGTGGCCAGGATCCTCGATGTCCATCGCCGGTGGCGGAATATCGTAGGAACGGCGCCAGATCTTGACCTGATCCTCGCCATGCTTTGCGGCGGTTTCAGCCTTGTCCAAGCCCTGCAGGCCACCGTAATGGCGCTCGTTCAAGCGCCAACTCTTGCTCACCGGCAGCCAGTCCTGGTCCAGTTCGGCCAGCGCACCCTGCAGCGTGTGGATGGCGCGCTTCAGTACCGAGGTGTGGGCCACATCGAACTGCAGACCTTCCTCGCGCATCAGCCGGCCGGCCGCCGCCGCTTCCTGGCGTCCCTTGTCGGTGAGTTCGACATCGACCCAGCCGGTGAAGCGGTTGTCCAGGTTCCACTGGCTCTGGCCGTGGCGCAACAGTACGAGTTTACGGGTCACTGCAGGGTCTCCAACGAAGGGAAGGCAGGCGCGCATTGTAACGGCCATGGCAGGGGCCGGCGGTGAGGGGCGTCGATCACCGCCGCAGGGTGTCAGTGGTGCACGTGACCGTGATGACCGGGTTGGTCGTGCTGTCCGCCAGCGGGCCCCGCCGCACACGTATCGCCACAGTGACCGGTTTCCGCCTGCAGGGTCACATGGTCGATGCCATGGCGCTCATGCAGGCGGTCGGCCAATTCGCGGCGCACGGCATCGGCATCGGCGTCTTCGGCCAGCACCACGTGCGCGCTCAGCGCCGGCGTGCTGGAGGCCAGCGCCCATACGTGCAGGTCGTGCACGTCCAGCACGGCAGCGTGCGCGCGCAGACTGGCGCGTACATCGTCCAGCACGATGCCCTTGGGCACGCCTTCCAGCAGCACGTTGATCGCTTCGCGCAGCAGTACCCAGGTCCTTGGCAACACCCACAGGCCGATCAACACCGCCAGGATCGGATCGACCACCCGCCAGCCGGTCCAGCGGATCAGCAGCGCGCCGATGATCACCGCCACCGAGCCGAGCATGTCCGCCCACACTTCCAGGTAGGCGCCCTTGACGTTCAGGCTCTCGCCACTGCCGGCCTTCAGCAGCCGCATGGCGATGAGGTTGACACCCAAGCCGATCGCCGCGATCACCAGCATGCCGGTGGAAGCGATGTCCTGCGGCTGCCGGAAACGGGCGATGGCCTCCCAGAGAATGTAGGCGGCCACGACGAACAACATGCCACCGTTGAACAGGGCGCCCAGCGCTTCCAGGCGCGCGTAACCATAGGTACGGCGCGCGTCGGGCGGACGGCGGCTCAGCCGCACGGCCAGCAGGGCGATCATCAGTGCCAGGGTATCGGTGGCCATGTGCGCGGCATCGGACAGCAGCGCCAGGCTGTTGGTGACGAACGCGCCGATGACTTCCGCCAGCAGGAAGGTGGCGGTCAGTGCGAGTGCCCACCACAGCGGTTTCTCGTGGCGGATCTCGCTGGGCAGGTGGTCGTGGTCGTGGCCCATCGGGGTCTCCTGTACGTTGCGTGCAGGCTACGCCGTGGCGCCGGGGGATACCATCACAGGCGTTATAACATCGCGGAAAGGCAGGCCTGACCAGCGGTCGGGCCCATCGAGGGTCGAGCCCCCGGGGGTCGGCCGACCGGGAGTTGATCCACGGTCGGCCATTCCGCAACGCCTCCGGAACCTGTCAGAAGCCCACGCGCATGCTGGCCCAGTAGGCGCGGCCAGGTTCGTTGTAGGTCGCCGCGCCAGCGGCGCTGTTGGCGCTTTCGCGGAACAGGCGCTTGTCGCCGATGTTGTTGACGCCCAGGCCGACGCTGACCTTCTCGGTGACCCTGTAGCGGGCGCTCAGGCCCCACACGTTGTAGGCGCCGCGATCCTGCAGCACCAGCGCGTCATTGCAGTCCACGCTGGCGCTGGGCGTGCATTTCGGATCGTTGTTCATGTCGGCGGTGGCCGGCTCCTGCCTGCCGTAGAACGTGCCGGTCAACAGCAGTGACAGGTTCTCGGTGGCCTGCCAGTCCAGCATGGTGTTGACGGTGTACTTCGGAATCACCGACAACGGCTGGCCCGTGGTCTTGTTCTCGTTCTCCACCATGTAGGTGAAGTTGGTGCTCCATTTCAGCAGGTCGCCGCGATCCCCCAGCAGCGGCACCACCAGGTTGCCTTCCATCCCCTGCACCACCGCCCTGGGTGCGTTCTCCCAGCGGAATACCCGGCCGGTGCCGAGCGTGGTCGTGCCCACCGGCACGTAGCCCGCTTCGATCTTGTCCTTGTAATCGTTATGGAAGTACGTCAGTGACGCCTGCCAGCCGCTCTGCGGCGCCCATTCAACGCCCAGTTCCTTGTTGATGCTGGTTTCCGCATCCAGACTGGCATTGCCCTGGATGTAGCAGCCCGCACCCAGGCTCTGGTAGTTGTCCGGGCAGCCATTGCCGCGCGTGTAGTACAGATAGTCCGGGTTGGACTGGTACAGGTTCGGCGCCTTGAAGGCGCGGGCGACGCCGCCCTTCACCACCCAGTCCTCGTTGACGCGGAACTGCGCGTTGAGACTGGGGCTGGCGTTGTTCCCGAACTGGCTGTGATGGTCCAGGCGCAGGCCCGGGGTGAGGATCCAGCGTTCGCCCAGGTAGATGTTGTCCTCCACGAACACCGCCGTGGTCTGCGCATCGGCCTTGCCACGCGCGCGGTCGGGCGACAGCCCCGGGACCTCGCCTCCGCTGTTGCCGGACTGGCTCATCGAGTAGGGATCGGTCAGCTCGCTGTCGCGGTACTCGAAGCCGAGCGTCCAGATGTTCTCGGCACCGCCGATGACGGTCGGGAAGCTGATTTCGCCGTCCAGTTGCTGATTGCGCAGGCGCGAAGTGGACCAAGCGTCGGCGTTGCCGATGGTGCCTTCGGGGCCGCCCGCAAGGCCCTCGTTGAGGCGCTTGTTGTTGGTGCCTTCCACCGAGGCGGTAACACGCGAGGTGACATCGCCCCAACGTCCGCGATGGGTGATGGCGCCGGTATTGCGGTACATGCGGTTGGTTTCCGCGCCCTTCTCGGCCAGTTCGGTGGTCAGCTCGGTGCCGGTGCTGCTGACCGCGCGGTCGCCGGCGTAGATGTTGCCCTGGCGGCTGGTGCCTGCCTCGAATTCCAGTACCTGGTCGGCGTTGATGTCCCAGCGCAGCAGTGCGTTGACGTCCTTGTTCTTGACACCCTCGCGGCCGGCCGGCGGTGTCACGCCGCTGGCGTAATCGCGGTTGAGGTCCAGTGAATCGGCATCGGTGCGGTTGACGTTGCCGTACAGACGGAATGACAGCGCATCGGTCATCGGGCCGCTCAGCTGGAAGCCGGCGCGTTCGCTGCCACCTTCTTCGCCATGCTGCGGCACCAGGCCGTACAGATCGATCGCACCGCTGAGGTCACCGGTGGGCCGCTTGGTGACGATGTTGACCACGCCGCCGGAAGCGCCGGAGCCATAGCGTGCCGCCGCCGGACCGCGCAGTACTTCGATGCGCTCGATCATCTCCGCCGGCACCCAGTTGGTATCGCCACGCGTGTTGCGTTCGCCGCTGCGGCCCATGCGCACGGCATCGCGGGAACCGACACGCTTGCCATCCACCAGGATCAGCGTGTTCTCCGGTCCCATGCCACGCAGGTCGATCTGGCGGTTGTTGCCGTACTGTCCCGACGCGCTGTTGCCGGTCAGGTTGACGCCCGGCATGGTACGCAGCAGTTCGGAGATGTCGTTGGCGGGTGGGCGCCTGGCAATGTCTTCGGCCGTGATGGTGGACGTACCCAGTGCCTGCCGTGCGATCTGCTGCGCGGTGACGTGGACGGTATCGATGTCGGTCGCGTCGGCGGCCACGTCGGCGTGGGCACTGGAGGCGGCACCGGCCAGCAGGACGGCCATGGCAAGCGCCAACGGGCGATGGGAGGGGACGGAGGCGGTCATGCCGACGCTGCCGGCGACGAAGGAGAGGTGCATGTCTGGACCTTTATGAGGGTGCAATCAGCCACGCCTCTGGCAAAGGGCTTGAGGCGCCGTTCGGGGAGGTTGGCCGGCACCGCCGCGTATGCGCAGCGCGATGCCGTGGACGTTATTTTTCCATAAATACGAGTGATTCTCAATTGCGTAAGCGCATTGCGAAGTGCGCGTGACTGTGCACAGGGAGCCGCTCGACCTGCAGGCAGGGTGTCGCAGACCGGTTACGATTCCGGGTGCGCTGTACTTGCGCCCCTTTCCTGCCGCTGGTCGATCACCATGAAATCCACTTCCTTCCCTCTGCGTCTGCCCAGCCTGTTTCTGCCGCTGCTGATGCTGGCCGGCACCGCTGCACAGGCACGCGAGGTACCCGCACCAGCCGCCCATGTGGACGCCGACGGCCCTTACCTGTTCCGCGATGGCCAAGATCTGCAGGCACGCTGGATATGCAACGACGAAGTCCGCAGCCGACGCATCCCGGCCACCGCGGGCGCGGCGGATGTCGCGCAGGAATGCGGCCACCCGCATCCGGTGCATGTCGTGCCGCCGGCTGTGCCTGCCACCGCCGTACTGCCGTCGGCAGCACGCATCGCCGTGCTGTCCGACATCCACGGCCAGTACGACCTGCTGGTACGCCTGCTGCGCGCGAACGGATTGATCGACGCACAGGACCAGTGGTCATACGGCACCGGCACACTGGTGGTGGCCGGAGACGTATTCGACCGCGGCCCGCGCGTGACCGAGGCGTTCTGGCTTCTGTATGGCCTGCAGCAGCAGGCGGCCGCCGCGGGTGGCGCAGTGCACTTCGTGCTCGGCAACCACGAGACCATGGTGCTCTACGACGACCTGCGCTACGTCAATCCGAAATACCTGCGCAGCGCTCAGCTGCTGGGACGCAGCTATCCGCAGCTGTATGGTGCCGATTCGGTGATCGGCCAGTGGCTGCGTACCCGACCGGTGCTGCTGCGCATCGGCGATACCCTGTTCCTGCATGGTGGCATCTCGCCGGAAGCGTTGCAGCTGGCCCTGCACCCGGAGCGCACCAATGCTGCCTACCAGGCGTCGCTGGGCACGCCACGCGAGCAGGCCAAGGCCGATGTAGCCACCGCACCGCTGTATGACGGCAAGACCAGTCCTATCTGGTACCGCGGTTACTTCGATGGCCGCCTGGATACCGATGGCGTGCAGGCCGTGCTGGACGCGCTGGGCCTGCGCCGCATCGTGGTCGGCCACACCTCGATGCCGCACGTCAGCCGTTTCCACGGCGAACGCATCATCGCCGTGGACAGCAGCATCAAGAACGGTGAGAACGGCGAGATGCTGTTCATCGAAGACGACACCCTCAGCCGCGGCCTGCTGGACGGCACCCGCACGCCCCTGGCGGACGGAAGGATCGGCCTGGACGACTGAGGACGTCGCCGCAGCCCTGCGGTCAGGCGATCTGCAGCTTCATGCATCGTGAAATGCTGGCGTTCAATCTGCGTGTGTTCGACGAGGACAGGCATGGGCGACCGCACCGGCGGCCGCCCTCCACCCTCAGAACCGCGTCTGCACGGTGAACATGACATTGCGCGGATCGGCGTAGTACGTGTTGAAACCGCTGGCGCCGTACTTGCGGAAATACACCTTGTCGAACAGGTTGTTGACGTTGACCTGCAGGCGCGTGGCGTCGGTGAGCTGGTAACCGGCCATCAGGTTGTAGACCGCATGGCCGCCCTGCCGCGCGGTGACCGCACCGCTGCGGACGAACGAATCGCTCTGCGCCTGCACGCCGCCGCCGACTCGCACTCTGCTGAGCGTTCCCGGCAGGCGCCAGGTGGTGAACAGACGGAACAGGTGGCGTGGATCGATGGAGCGGATCGGCTGACCGATGTTCGCCGCGCTGTTGTCGCGCAGGGTTTTAGTACGGGTATTCGTATAGCCGCCCATCAGCTGCCAGTCAGCCGTGATGTCGCCGGCCAGTTCGACCTCCCAGCCTTCGCTGCGCGTCTTGCCGTCGGCCACCTTGCACGGGCCGCTTGGATAGAACGGCAGGCACGGGTCCGGCGACGAGGCATCGTCCATCGCACGCCCCACGTTGTCGATGCGGAACAGCGACACCGCGCCGTTCAGGCGGCCACCGAAGAACTCGCCCTTGATGCCGGCTTCGTAATCCTGGCCGGTGATCGGCTTGACCAGGTTGCCATCGGCCGCGTACGCGCTCTGGGGTACGAAGATCTCACTGAAGCTGGCATAGGCGCTGAAGCTGGGCGCGAAGTCATAGACCACGCCAGCGTACGGGGTAACCTCATGATCGACACTGTAGTTGCTGCCGGGATTGCTGGGGACCTTGTAATCCCACCAGTTGGCGCGCGCGCCGACCAGCACCGTCAGTGGGTCGGTGATCGACAGGCGGGCCAGTGCGAACGCACCTTCCTGGCGGGTGGCGTTGTCGATTCCGCCGTAATACGTGGCAGCACTGAAATCGAACGGCTCGGGATAGCTGGTGTAGGGATTCCAGTCCCGGATGTCCACGCCCAGCTGAGGAGCGATGTTGAACCAGCCGGAGGAGTTGTCGGTCCGCACGTTGCGACCTTCCACGCCCACGGTGAGGTGATGGCGACGCCCAAACAGTTCGAACGGGCCATCGGCCGCCAGGTTGACGGCGTTCTGGTGGCTGTAGGCATCGACGTAGTACGCCGTGGAGACATCGGCGATGTAGGGATTGGTTTCGCCACGCGGTCGCGAGAACGAGGTCTGCTTGAAGGGATCGCTGTAGCCGAAACGGGTGTGCTCGCCACTCAGGCGCACGTTCCAGTCATTGCCGAAGCGATGTTCCAGCGATAGGAACACCTGCTGGTTGTAGCGGTCCCACGTGTTCCAGTCCGCACCCAGATAGGTGCTGCGCGGCAGATGCAGGGACAGGCCGTCATAGCCGGCGGGCAGGCCACCCCATGACCCGGTGGCGAACAGATCCGCCTGCTGCAGGCTGGCCGTCAGCATCGTCGATTCGCCCAGGTCGGCTTCGATGACACCATATACCGTGCGCTTCTCTTCCTTTCGACCCTTCTGGAAGAAATCCTTTTCGTCGTAGGCCGCGACCAGCCGGCCGCGTACCGTGCCCGCCTTGTTCAGTGCACCGGACACATCCGCTTCGGCACGGCGCCGATCCCAGCTACCCAGGGTCAGCGACGCCGAGCCCTGGAATGCCGTCGTCGGGCGCTTGCGCACCAGGTTCACCGTGGCCGATGGATTACCGGCACCGCGCAGCAGTCCCGCAGCGCCTCGCAGGATCTCGACGCGGTCCAGTACGGCGGTATCGGGCTGGATGAACTGAGAACCGCCCTGGTCGATGGACAGCCCGTCGATCTGCAGCGCATCGATACCGAAACCGCGCGAGAAATAGGTGACACGCTCGCTGTCGACATAGTCCACGGTGACGCCGGGCGTGTTCTGCAGCACATCGTGCAGATCCGGCAGCATGCGATCTTCCAGCAACTGGCGGGAAATGATGGTCACCGGCTGCGGCGTCTGCCGCACGCTCTGCGTCCCCTTGAACACTGTCGACGCCGACCCGCCATAGGTGCCGGAACCTTCGGTGCCGGCACCACGCCGGGCATGCACATTCAACGTATCCAGCTCGGTGGCGCGCTGGCGCTCGGCCGGCGCCGGCGTCTGGGCCGATGCCGTGGCGGTGGACAGCAGAGCCAGCAGCAGCGCGGCGGCCAGCGTGGCTGACGGCGGGCATGCATTGACAGCACTCCCGCAACGGGAGAAGGAAGGAAGCAGCATGGGCATGGGGGATTTCCTGACGATGAAGTCGAACCCGCGGCCACCCATGTCGCAAAGCACATGAACGAAACGGGCAATGATGCGAATGTGTCGCAATTGCCACTAATTATGCTTTCTCGTTAATGGCAGATCAACAAGATATCCGCCCTGCGTGAACTGCCGTACGCCAGCCAAGGGCATCAGGTCCTGTGCCACTGCACCTGTTGCGTGCACTCTTTGAGGGTTTCCCAAGCCAGCGTTGTAGGCTGGGCTGACCGTTACACGCAGGAAACCCAGATGGATTTTGGCAGCGACAACCAATCAGGCGTCTCCCCCCGCATCCTGCAGGCGATGCTGGATGCCTGCTCCGCCACGGCAGGCTCATATGGCAGCGATCCTTGGACGCGCGAAGCAGAAGCCGCCGTGGCACGTGTCTTCGGCTGCGAGCCACGGGTCTTCTTCGTTGCCACCGGGACGGCGGCGAACTGCCTGGCGCTCTCCGCGCTGGTGCCAGCCTGGGGAGCGATCTTCTGTCACCGGCAGGCGCACATCGCGACCGACGAATCCACGGCGCCGGAATTCTTCACCGGCGGCGCGCGCCTGGTCACGGTGGCCACAGACACTGGAAAGATCACAGCAGATGCGCTGCTCACGGCACTGAAGCGGCTGCCTGACGCCCCACCACACAGCGTTCGCCCCGCCGCGTTGAGCCTCACCCAGGCCACCGAAAATGGCCTGGTCTACACCCCGGATGAGCTGCGCACCCTGACCGACGTCGCGCATGCCCATGGAATGCATGTGCACATGGACGGCGCCCGCTTCGCCAACGCGGTCGCGGCGCTGGGCTGCACGCCCGCCGAACTCAGCAGCGCGGCCGGTATCGATGTGCTGACCTTGGGAGCCTCCAAGAACGGGGCGCTGGCCGCGGAGGCAGTCGTGTTCTTCACTACCGCGCTGGCCGCGGATTTTCCCATGCGCCGCAAGCGCGCCGGTCAGCTGGTATCCAAGGGTCGGCTGTTCGGCGCGCAGTTCAATGCCTGGCTGCAGGACGACCACTGGCTGGAACTGGCAGCGCAGGCCAACACAGGTGCCCGGCAACTGGCGGCTGCCCTGCTCAGCCATCCGGCAATACGGCTGGCGTGGCCGGTACAGGCCAATGAAGTATTCGTGGTGATGCCCCGCGCGTTGCTGGAGCGCCTGCATGGTGCCGGCGTGCAGTGCTATGACTGGTATATGGACAGCCTGCCGGCGGACATGCCCCTGGTGGCGGATGAGGTGCCGGTGCGGTTTGTCACCGCATGGTCAACGACCCGCAGCAATGTCGCTGCTTTGCAGGTGCTGCTGCAGGGCTGATCCTGCCGCGCTGATCCCGACGATTGAGAAGGCGGCCCTGCGGCCGCCTCTCCTACTTCGTCACGGGCGGGTTATGCCGGTGTAAGGGTGGAACTCAACGGTACTCACGCTCGCAGCGCCGTTCGACCACGCGGTCACCCTTTTTCTCCTGCTGGCGGCCCTGGATGTTGCGGCCTGCCGCACCGCCAGCCACCGCACCGGCCACGGTGGCCAGCTTCTTTCCGTTGCCGCCGCCGACCTGGTTGCCCAGCAGGCCACCAACCACCGCACCTGTCGCGGTACCGGCGATGCGGTTGGAATCCTTGCTGTTGCGCTGCACCTCCACATTCCGGCATACCACGCGGCTGCCATCATCGAATCTGCGGCCTTCGTCGCGGGGGCCATAGCTCTGCGCCGATGCGCCCGCCGAAGCGGCCAACAGTGCACCCAGGCAAAGCAGGTGAGTGGTCTTTTTCATGCTGGACTCCTTGCACGTCGAGTACGTGTGGCAAGTGTTCCGCGAGGCCTGCCAATCGCCGGTGAAATTCCGTGCACGGCGCGTCAACATGTTCAAGGTGGCTGCAAAGCGGTTCAGGTAAGGAAAGGGCGAAGCGCGACGGCCAGACGTATTGTCATCGCAGCGTCTGCTTTACATCGTGCATGACACACTCCAGCACATGAAAAAGCGCACTGCTCCGCATCCATCTGCCGCACCGTACACCGCCGATGCCTTCATCCGCGTGCGTGGTGCCCGCGAACACAATCTGAAGGACGTCAACGTGGATATCCCGCGCGATGCCCTTGTGGTGTTCTCAGGCGTATCGGGCTCGGGAAAATCCTCGCTCGCCTTCGGCACACTGTATGCCGAGGCGCAGCGCCGATATCTCGAGTCAGTGGCACCGTATGCACGCCGCCTCATCGACCAGGCCGGCGTGCCGGATGTCGATTCCATCGAAGGCCTGCCACCTGCCGTTGCGCTGCAGCAGCAGCGCGGCACGGCCAGCGTACGTTCCTCGGTCGGCAGTGTGACCACGCTGTCCAGCCTGCTGCGCATGCTGTACTCGCGTGCCGGCCAGTACCCCGCCAGACAGCCGATGCTGCATGCGGAGGATTTTTCGCCGAACACCACCCAGGGGGCGTGTCCCACCTGCCATGGACTCGGCCATGTGTATGAGGTCACCGAAGCCTCGATGGTCCCCGATCCGTCGCTGACGATCCGCGAGCGCGCCATTGCCGCATGGCCACCGGCCTGGCACGGGCAGAACCTGCGCGACATCCTGGTGACGCTGGGGCATGACGTGGATGTTCCCTGGCGCGACCTGCCGAAGAAGACCCGCGACTGGATCCTGTTCACCGAGGAGCAGCCGGTCGTGCCCGTCTATCCCGGATTCACTCCCGCCGAAACCCGTCAGGCGCTCAAGCGCAGGACCGAGCCGGCCTACATGGGCACCTTCAGCAGTGCGCGGCGTTACGTCATGCATACGTTCGCCACCACACAGAGCGCGTTGATGAAAAAGCGGGTGGCGCGCTACATGCTTGGCACCGCGTGCGCCACCTGTGGCGGTCGGCGGCTCAAGCGAGAGGCGCTGTCGGTGACGTTCGCCGGGCGGGATATCGGCTCGCTCTCTCAGCTGCCGCTGGATGCGATGGCGGAGATTCTGCGACCGGCCGCCGAGGGCCACTTTGCCCCGCCCGGAAACGCAGACCGCGCGACGCTCAGCCGCGCGCAGTCCGGCAGGGCGACTGCCCGGCGGATCGCGGCCGGCGGCTCGACACACGCCGGCAGCCACGACGTACGACGCACGCCGGTGCTTTCGGAAGAAAAACGTATCGCGGCGCAACGCCTGGCCCAGAACCTGGTAGAACGCATCGGCACGCTGCAGGCACTGGGCCTGGGCTACCTGGCGATGGACCGGGCGACGCCAACCCTGTCTCCGGGGGAGCTGCAGCGGCTGCGGCTTGCCACCCAGATCCGTTCCAACCTGTTCGGGGTCGTGTACGTGCTGGATGAGCCCACTGCGGGCCTGCACCCAGCCGACAGCGAGGCACTGCACGATGCCCTGCACGCCCTGCGGCAGGCAGGCAACAGTGTGTTCGTCGTCGAACACGACCTGGAGATGATGCGTCGCGCCGACTGGCTGGTGGACGTCGGCCCGGACGCCGGCCAGCATGGCGGCCGCGTGCTGCACAGCGGCGCCCCGGCCGCGCTGGCCGGGGTTCGTGACTCGCATACGGCACGTTATCTGTTCGACCGCGAACCGCTGGCCCGCCGGCCGCCGCGCCCGGCAAGCGGCTGGCTGGAGCTTTCCGGGATCAGCCGCAACAACCTTGACGCCCTTTCAGCCCGTTTTCCGCTGGGAATGCTCACCGCCGTCACCGGTGTCTCCGGGTCGGGCAAGTCGAGCCTGGTGAGCCAGGCGCTGGTGGAACTTCTCGGCCTGCATCTCGGGCACGAGCCGGAACCGGCAGACAGCGAAGACGGTGCCGGCGTGGCGCTGTTCACCCCGATAACCGGTCATATCGCGGGAGGGGCGGAGGGCATCCGCCGTCTGGTGAACGTCGACCAGAAGCCGATCGGACGCACGCCGCGCTCCAATCTCGCCACCTATACCGGCCTGTTCGATCACGTACGCCGGCTGTTCGCGGCCACGAAACAGGCAAAAGCGCGCCGATACGACGCCGGCCGTTTCTCGTTCAACGTCGCCAAGGGCCGCTGCGAAACCTGTGACGGCGAAGGATCCACCCATGTCGAACTGCTGTTCATGCCCGGCGTCCACGCCCCCTGCCCCACCTGTCATGGCGCCCGCTTCAACGCCAGGACGCTGGAAGTGCATTACAACGGTAGAAACATCGCAGAGGTACTGCAGATGACCGTGGACGACGCGCTGGAATTTTTCGCCGACGAACCGGCGGTACACCGGCCACTGGCTCTGCTGCAGTCGATCGGACTCGGTTATCTGCGCCTGGGCCAGCCCGCGACCGAACTCTCCGGCGGCGAAGCGCAGCGCATCAAGCTGGCCAGCGAACTGCAGCGCGCGCAACGCGGCCATACCCTGTATGTGCTGGATGAGCCCACCACCGGCCTGCATGCAGCAGACGTGGACAAGCTGATGCGACAGCTGCATGACCTGGTGGACGCGGGCAATACCGTCATCGCGGTGGAGCACGACATGCGCGTGGTCGCCGATGCGGACTGGGTGATCGACATGGGCCCGGGTGCCGGCGAGCGCGGCGGACGCATCGTCGCGGAGGGCACACCGGCGGACGTGGCATCATCCCGCCACAGCGTCACCGCGCGCTACCTTGCCGCCGCGCTTGACTGACTCCCGTACTGGCCGGGCGTTGCCCGATTCCGCCCTGGAGACCCGCATGCCGCTCATGCTGACCATTGAAGGTGCCGCCATCGTCGACATCCCGTCACTGTATGCGGAGCTCGACCGGGTGTTCATGGAAAACGTGGACTGGACGCTCGGCGAGAGCCTGGATGCGCTCGACGACATGCTGTACGGCGCTTACGGCACGCTGCACGGACATCAGCGTGCCGTGGTCGTGTGGCGCGACGCGCAGGCCAGCCGTGCCGCGCTGGGCACGGCCGCCACACGCCGGTGGCTGCTGCACAAACTGCAGCAGCCCGGCACCTTCAACACCGCGCTGATCGCCAGGCAGCTCGACGCCCTGACCGAGGGCACCGGACCAAGCTACTTCGAACTGATCGAGCAGGTATTCGCCGACCACCCCGACATCGAGCTGCGCTACGCGTAGACCGGGTCAGGCGGCAATATCGAGGACCATGCGACCTGCGATCCAGCCCTTGTGCCTGCGCGTGAACCTATTGTTGATTTTTTCAACGTGATCGGTGTGCACTGTGGCCGCGACCTTCCTCTGCTCGGCGCATTCCAGCGATTCCTGCAGCTCCAGGCAGCTGCCGACGATGGATCCGCGCACCGTCACCCCGTTGAGCACCGTGCCGGAGATATCGAGCGGAAACTCGTCTGGCGGCCGCCCATTGTGCGATACCGTGCCGCCGCGACGGACCATGCCCACCGCCTGCTCGAAGGCCCTGGGAGATACCGCGGTCACCAGCGCGCCGTGCGCGCCGCCAATTTTCTTTTTCAGGAAGGCCACCGGTTCGACGTTGCGCGCATTGACCTTCACGCTCGCGCCCAGACGCGTGGCGAGCGCCAGCTTCAAGTCGTCAGGCCGTCATTGCGCTGGATCAAATGGGCCGTCCCACCGATCACCCGGTGGCCGCCGCCGCACACCAGATCGCCCACGGCCGTCAGGGCTGTCGACCGGCGTGCCAGCGGCTTGCTTTCATCGGCAACTTTCCGGGCGCGGATGCATTGGATCGCTTACATTCAACGACTGGCCCCCGCCTGTATCGCAACGGTAATGACCGCTACCGAAGACTTTCTCAACGTGGTCGTGCTGGAAGACGACCAGATGCTGCGCGAGCGCGTGCTGCTGCCAAGGCTGGCGGACTATGGATTCGAGCCGGTGGGCATGGAGACCGCTGCCCAGCTGTTCGCCGCCCTTGCCCTGCGGCTGCCGGATATCGTGGTGCTGGATGTCGGTCTGCCGGACAGTGACGGCTATGAGGTCACCCGGCGGCTGCGTCATCTCCATCCCGGGCTTGGCATCGTACTGCTGACCGCCCGCGGCGAGACTCCAGATCGTGTGCGCGGCCTGAGCCAAGGGGCCGACGCCTATCTGTCCAAGCCGGTGGAGATGGACCTGCTTGCCGCCACCCTGCACAGCCTGGCCCGCCGCATGCGTGGCCAACTGCCATCGGCCGCCTCCGGCTGGCACCTGGAAGCGAACGGATGGAATCTGGTGACGCCGGCAGGCGACAGCATTGCACTGACCAAGGCCGAGAGGCGCTTCCTGGCGCGTCTCACGGCCACCGCCGGCGAAGCCGTTTCACGCGACGAACTGATGGCCGCGCTGTCCAGCAACGTCCATGATTTCGATCCGCACCGGCTGGAGACCCTGGTCTATCGGCTGCGCCGCAAGGTGGAACAGGGCAGTGGTGCGCCGCTACCGCTGGCCGCCGTGCATGGCGAGGGCTACGTGCTCACCGCCTTCGCCTGACAGCGAGGCGGTGCCGGGCGGGCTGGCTTCCCGTCGCGGCAGGCGCAGGTGCAGCATCGTTCCCTTCCCAGGCGTGCTCTCGATATCGATGACGCCCTGCGCGGTGCGCATCAGTCCTTGGATGACCGCCAGGCCCAGGCCGGTGCCCTGCCCGGCCGGCTTGGTGCTGAAGAAGGGCTCGAAAGCCTGCGTCAGCACCCGATCACTCATGCCCACGCCGCTGTCGCGCAGGCGCAGATCCACCGATGCCCCGTCAGCCGACAGCGATGCGACCACTTCGAACACACCGCCGTCAGGCATGGCATCGCGTGCATTGGACGCGATGTTGAGGAGCATGAGATCGAACTGGTCCCGGTCCAGGAACACCGGCAACGGGACATTGGCGCAGTCCAGTTTCAACCGCACCTGCGGACCGAAACTCTGCCGCAGCATGGGCATCAACCCGGTCACTGCGATGCCGGCATCGAAATGCTCGGGCCGCGATACATCCGGGCGCGAGAAGCTGAGCAGCCGCCGGGTCAGCGACATGCCACGCCGCGCCGCGGCTTCAACGCCCTCCAGCGCAAAGGCCAATGCGCGTGCATTCTCCATACTGCTGTAATCCGGGTCATCGAGGCGATGGCGCTCGGAGGCGAAGCCTGTCATCAGATTCAGGATGTTGTCGAAATCGTGGGCCACGCCGCTGGCCAGCCGGCCGGTGGCCTCCAGCTTCTGCGACTGCACCAGCTGCGCCTGGGTGCGCTGGCGTTCGGTGATCTCTTCCTGCAGCCGCTGGCCGCGAAGATCCGACTCGACCAGGCTGCGGCGCAGCGCGGTGATGCACAGGTCGATCACCACCGTCATCACCAGGTAACTCATCGCGAAGGACAGCAGCAGGGACAGCACCTGACCATGCGGGCCGATGCGCACCGTGCCTCCCGTCATTTCGTTCAACGCTCCCCCCGCCGATATCAGCAGCAGCAGGCCGAACACCATCCACAGCGCGCGCCGTCCCAGGAACAGGCCGCTTACCACCAGGCACAGGATCTGCGTGGTCTGGTCGCGCAGCAGGCCGAAATGCCAAGTGGCCATCGCCATCGTCGCCAGCATGGAGGCGCTGAACAGCACCACCGCGGGCCGGAGCCGTCCCCGCCGGATGATGGCCACCAGCACGAAACCGAACAGCGCGGCGGCATTGTCAACCAGCATTACCCAGAAGGTGCGGTCGCTGACCATGCTCATGGAGGAATGAAGCCACCAGTTCAAGGGCACGCTGATGCCCAGGAACAGCAGCAGCGCCTGCATGGCGACGGCATTGCGGCGCTCGACCGCATCGATGATCGGGACACGTTGCAACCACTGGGAAAGGCGATCGAGCATGGCGACTGGGCACCCGTCTGACAAATCGGTGAGAAGTGGTGAGTTGGCGCGAAGAAGTGAGCGTGACAAGTCCTGTTGGCGACGTCTAGTGTCGGCTTGCACCTTGTCACAGCCCAGAGGGGACGCTGGCCAGACAGGATGCCTCCGTTACATCTCCCGACCGGGATCGCGCGCGATCGTCTGGCGAACGCGCCGTATCCACTGGCTTTCCGTCTCGCTTACCGGATGACTTCGATGACCCGCACGCGTACCCGCACGTTCCGTCCTTTTCCCGGCGCTTCGGCGCAGCTTGCCGATCGGCCGCTGCGGCCGATGGCACTGGCCGTGATCGCTTCCCTGGCACTGGGCAGCGCGCCTGCATGGGCGCAGCAGGCGGTATCCGCATCGGCGTCGGCCAGCGCGGAAACCGTGGAGACGGCCACAGCGCAAACGGACGAACAGAACGAGGATGAAACGCCATCGCCCACCCCGCTGGTGCTGGCGGCAGCAGCGGGCGATGGACTGTACGGCACCGTGCTGGGCGACAACGCACAGGCCAGCGGCGATTATGGCGTGGCCGCCGGTTACGGGGCCTCGGCCTCCGGCACCAGCAGCACGGTGGTAGGCGGCCAGGCCGAGCAGTTCAACGTGAGCTCGCTGGTACCGGGCCCACTGCTTGACGAGAACGGCGATCCGATCGTGGCCACGGCCTCGGCCAGCGGCGACTACGCTGCTGCGTATGGCGCCGGCAGCCAGGCCTCCGGCGATTTCAGCACCGCACTGGGCACCAATGCCTTCGCTGGCGGCGCCAACAGTACCGCCGTGGGCGCCGGTGCGAAGGCGGCCGACCGCGCCGTGGCGGTCGGCGACTATGCGGAAGCGCTTGGCGCCAACAGCGTCGCGATCGGCGGCTCGTTTCCGACCGAACTCATCCTGATCACGCCCGACGGCGACGTCGTGCTGGACATCACCACGCCGACCACCGCCAGCGGCGACCACGCCATCGCCATCGGCTCCGGCGCCTATGCGGTGAATGACTACGGCGTCTCCCTCGGCGTCACCGCGAACTCCGGCATCCAGGCCGTCGCCATCGGCGTCGCGGCACAGGGCGGCGGCACCAACTCAGTATCGATCGGCACCCAGTCCAATGCCTGGGGAGACGATTCGCTGTCGCTGGGAACCGCCTCGCTCGCACTCGGCGCACGCTCGATCGCACTGGGCCTGGAATCCATCGCACTCACGGACCAGTCCGTGGCGATCGGCAACAATGCCTTCGTTGAAGGCGAACGCAGCGTCGCCATCGGCCAGGGATCCTACGCCGGCCGGGATGACGTGGTCTCCGTGGGCGACGTCGAATACGGGATCACCCGCCAGATCACGAACGTGGCAGCGGGTACCGAAGACAACGACGCCGTCAACGTGGCACAGCTGCAGGAAGCGACCGGATCCACCCGTTTCTTCGCCGGCACCGGACGTGCCGAGGACGGCGAAAGTGCAGGCGCCTATGCCAGTGGCGAGGAAGCCACCGCAGCAGGTGAATCCGCCTCAGCGGTGGGCAGCGGCGCAGCGGCGTTCGGTGCCGGTGCCGTGGCCTACGCTGACGCCGCCACCGCGATCGGCTACAACGCCCTGGCGATCGCGGACAACGCAGTGGCCCTCGGCACCAACGCCACCGCAGCCAGCTTCCACACCATCGCGATCGGCAGCAGCAGCTACGCTGAAGGGGACCAGAGCATCGCCTTCGGTCTGGAGGCGCAGGCCTTCTCACCGGCATCGATGGCGATCGGCGCGTTCACCTATGCCGATGGCCTGTGGGCCACGGCGTTCGGCTACAACTCCACGGCCATCGGCGAGCAGGCGCATGCGCTTGGCGTTGGCGCCAAGGCGCAGGGATACAGCACCACGGCCGTGGGCGGTGTCGCCTATGCCAACGGCGACGGTGCCACCAGCATGGGCAACAACTCCCGCGCCGACGGCCTGTACGCCACGTCGCTCGGCGCCAACAGTTTCGCAACCGGCAACCATGCCGTGGCGCTCGGCAACGGCAGCTATGCCAACCGTGAAGCATCCATCGCCAGCGGCATGCTCGCCTCCGCCGATGGCATCGGCAGCATCGCCATCGGCCAGTTCGCCAAGATCGGCGGACAGCGCCCGTCCACGCCCGACCCGGTGGATCCGGATGACCCGGGCGAGTGCTGGATCTGCGGTCCGGCCACAGCGGCCGTCAACTGGCCGGAGGATGCGGACTACGCCATCGCCATCGGCAACACCGCCCAGGCCTTCGGCACCGGCGGCCTGGCGCTGGGCTACAGCAGCCTGAATCTGGGCGACAACAGCGTGGCGCTGGGCTCGGGTTCGCTGGCGGACCGCGACAACAGCGTGTCCATCGGTGCCGGCTCCGCGTGGACCGACCACAATGGCCTGTCCCATGAGGCGTTCAACCGTCAGCTCACCAATGTCGCGGCGGGTACGGAAGACACCGACGCGGTCAATCTTTCCCAGCTCCGCGAGGTCGAGGCGGGCCTGGGCCAGGTGGTCGGCAATGCGGTGGCCTACGACACCAGCGAACGCCAGCGCGTGACGTTCGGCGGCAGCGGCGGCACCGTGCTCGCGAACGTGGGCGACGGCCGCATCGCCGCCGGCAGCAGCGAGGCGATCACCGGCGGACAGCTGCATGCCACCCAGCAGTCGATCGCCACGCTGCTCGGCGGTGGCAGCCGCGTCGATGCGTCAGGGGCCCTCGGCGGCACGCGCTTCACCATCGGCGGCACTGCCTACGAGACGGTCGGCGGAGCCTTCAACGCCCTGGATGCGGCATTCGGCAAGCTGACCACCCGGGTGGACGCACTGGAAGGAAAGGTCGGCGACGGCCCGACCCCGGGTCTGGTGGTGGGCGGCGATACGCCCGCCACGGTGGCCGACGGTACCAACGGGGTGGCGGTCGGCGACGGCGCACACAGCGGCGGACAGAATGGCATTGCCGTCGGTGGCGGCGCCCATGCGGCCGGCCCGAACGATACAGCCATCGGTGGCAACGCGCGGGTGGAGGCGGACGGCAGCACGGCGGTGGGCGCCAACAGCACCATCGCGGCAGCTGCCACCAACGCGGTGGCGGTCGGCGAAAGCAGCAGCGTCAGCGCCGCCTCGGGTACCGCCCTCGGACAGGGTGCGTCGGTCAGCGCCGACAATGCTGTCGCACTTGGCAGGGGCTCGGTGGCTGATCGCGCCGACACCGTTTCGGTGGGCTCGGCGGGCAACACGCGCCAGGTCACCCACGTCGCGGCCGGAACCCAGGCAACCGATGCAGCCAACGTCGGCCAGATGCAGGACGGCGATGCGCAGACGCTGGCTGCTGCCAATACCTACACCAACGCCAGCGCGGCAACCACGCTGAGCTCCGCCAAGGCATACACCGACACCGCGCTGTCGGCATGGGACGAAAAACTGGTCGGCTACCAACGCGACGTGGACCGCCGCTTCCGCGACCAGGACCGGCGCATCGACCGCATGGCAGCCATGAGCGGCGCCTACGCGGGCATGGCGATGAATACCGCAGGCCTGTCCGGCGTCAACCGCGTCGGTGTCGGCATCGGTGCACAGGGCGGTGAAAGCGCCCTGGCGATCGGCTACCAGCGCGCCATCGGCAACCACGCCAGTGTCTCCTTCGGCGGTGCCACCTCCGGCAGCGATACCAGCGTGACCGCAGGCGCCGGCTTCAGCTGGTAAGTCCCCCGCCATGGCCGCGCTGCTGCCGGCCATGGCTCTCTCCCTTCCGAGACCCCGAGATGACCAAGACCCTTATCGCCGCCGCCGTCACCGTCATACTGAGTACCACGCTGGTCGTCGCCGACAGCGACGCTGCCACGCCCCGCAAGATCATCCGTCCCATGCCGGCCGCCACCGCCGCCGCGCGCAGCGATACCCCGAGCCGGATCATCGTACGCTACCGCACCCTGTCAGGTGCCGATTCCACGGGCCGCCTGCGGGTAATCACCTCCGCAGTGGCGCGCAGCGGCCTGGCCACACCACCGGCTGCGGCGCGTGCGACGTCGGCGCCCGTGAGTGCACGCCGCCTGCGCACGCTGGCCAGTGGCGGTGAACTGTTCGCGCTGTCGCGCGGTCTGGCTACCGCCGAGACCACCCGGCTGCTGCGCGAGATCGCCGCCGATCCCGCCGTGGCCTCCGTCGATATCGACCGCATGATGCAACCCGTACGCGACCTGGTACGTCCGGGCGCCGCCGCTCCGCTGGCAAAGGCCGCAGCCGTGCCCACACCGGATGACGAGTTCTACGCGCGCTTCCAGTGGCATCTGCACGACTCCAAGGGGGCGATCAATGTCCCCGAAGCCTGGAACCGCAGCACCGGCGAGGGCGTGGTGGTGGCCGTGCTGGACACCGGCATCCTGCCCGATCACCCGGATTTCGCGGGGAACGTGCTGAACGGCTACGACTTCATCACCGATGCCTTCGTTTCACGGCGCGCCGATGACCAACGCGCCGCCGGCGCGCTGGACCGGGGCGACTGGACCACCGCCAACGGCTGCGGCAGCGGCACCCCGGCGATACCGTCGAGCTGGCACGGCACGCACACGGCGGGCACGGTCGCCGAGGCCACCCACAATGGCATCGGCGGCGCGGGCGTGGCCTATGAGGCGAAGATCCTGCCGGTGCGCGTACTGGGACAGTGTGGCGGCTACGATTCGGATATCGCGGACGCGATCGTCTGGGCGTCCGGCGGAAGCGTGACCGGCGTACCGGCCAACGCCAACCCCGCCGAAGTCATCAACCTGAGCCTCGGCGGCCAGGGCGCCTGCTCCGACGACACCCAGACGGCCATCAACGGTGCGGTAGCACGCGGTACCACCGTGGTGGTGGCCGCCGGCAACAGCAACATGGATGCCAGGAACTTCTCGCCGGCCAACTGCAACAACGTGGTCGTGGTGGGTGCGGCGCGCATCAACGGCGGCCGTGCCGGCTATTCCAACTACGGAACCGCTGTCGACATCGCTGCGCCGGGTGGCGGCGGTGAGCAGGACCCGGGCAATGGCGGCTGGGATGGCTACGTGCTCCAGACCGGCTACAGCGGCACCACGACACCTACATCCGGCGAGTACCTCTACACCGGCCTGGCGGGCACCTCGATGGCGGCACCGCACGTTGCCGGCATCGTGGCACTGGTGCAGGCAGGGCTGGCCGCACAACAGCGCGACCCACTCACGCCTGCCGCCGTGGAGACGCTGCTCAAGGACACTGCACGCGCGTTCCCGGTGCCCATTCCTGCAGCTACACCGATCGGCGTGGGCATTGCCGATGCCAGTGCCGCTACCGCCAAAGCGCTGGCAGAGCCGTGCGTGCCCAGTGATACCGAGGAATGCGCGCCTGAGGCCACGCCGCTGGCGATCAACGTGACGCTTGCCAACCAGAGCTCGACCGGTGCAGGCACGCTCTACAGCATCGAGGTCACCAGCCGTGCACCGCTCACCTTGATGACATTTGGTGGCATCGGTGATGCTTCGCTGTACGTACGTCGTGGCGAAGTACCGGATGCTGCGCACTACGACGCCCGCTCGCAGCGCACGGGAAATACCGAGAACATCCGCATCGCGGCTCCGCAGCCAGGCACCTACTACGTATGGCTGGCGGGCAGCTACAGCAGCGTAACGGTGACCGCGCGGCAATAGGCCGGGCGGGCCACCCGTGCCCCCATGCGGAGCCGACGCGACGTCGGCTCCGCTGCAGCGCGTGCGGCTGCAGATGCGGCAATCTGCAGGTCAGCGCGGCTTGCCTGATGGCAGCTCCAGGCGCGGTGTGCCATCGGCATTCCAGTGCACCTGCTGGATGCGCGGCGAGCGCTTGGCGGTGCAGCCCATGTCCGGACCGGGATTGGCGTGGTACACGATCCAGTCGCTGCCATCGGCCATCGCGAAGAAACCATTGTGGCCCGGCGCGTGTACATTGCCCTGGGGATTCTTGGCAAGGATCGGTGCTGGCGCCTTCTTCCAGGCCGAAGCATCCAGCGGATCGCTGCCGGGTGCTGCGTGCAACAGCCCGATCGCATAGTCATCCGACCAGCAGGCGCTGCCCGAGTAGGTGAGGAACAGATCGCCCTTCGGGCCGGCCAGAAACTCCGGACCCTCCAGAATCTGCCGGCCGCCCTGGCGCTCCCATGCCTGATCCGGCCGCGCGATGATGGTTTCCTTGCCGCTCAGCGTCCACGGATTGGTCATCGCCACGATCGCCAGCACGCTGTCCGCGCCCACGTACGGCGAGTACACGAAGTAGCGCTTGTCGCCGATGCTGAAGGTGGTGCCGTCGATTCCAGGATGCCGGGTGGCCAGACGGCCGCGGTCGCGCCATTCGCCCCGGGTCGGGTCGTCGTTGGCGTTCTCCAGCACGAATACGCCACGATGCCGGTCCTCGTCATCGTTGCCGCCGGCATGCGCGCTGTCGGCAGCGGTGTAGTAGATGTACCACTTGCCGTCGATGCGATGCAGCTCAGGTGCCCAGATCGAACGGGAATTCGGCCCGGAGGCCGGCGGACGCCACACCGTGACTTCGGGAGCGTCGGCGAGTTTTCCGAGATCACGCGTGGTGCGGATCGCAAGGCGGTCGCCATGGGTGCCCATGTAATGGAACACATCGCCATCGCGGACGATCCATGGATCCGGCCCGGAAGGCAGCAGCGGGTTGTCGAACGCCGGCGCTGGCGAAGCACACGCCACACCCGCATTCAGCAGCATCGCGCCCATCAGCAGGCGCAGCGAACGGTCGATCATGATTCCTTCCCTCATTTGACCATTGAAAACAACTGACCGCGTTTGCAGGCCGGGGGCGACATAATCATATAATCCGACAATACACAAGAACGCCCGGATATCGCCATGCACCCGCCACACACCGACAGCATCATCGGCATCAACTGGGGCAGCTCGAACTTCCGCGCCTACCTCATCGACGCCGACGGGCAAGCGGACGATGTGCTGGAGCTGCCAGCCGGTGTCACCACGCTGCAGCGTGAGGACATGATCGGGATTGCCGGACGGGTACGCGCACGCTGGCCGCAGGCCACCCACGCCTACGCCGCCGGAATGATCGGCTCCAATGTCGGCTGGACCGATGCCGGCTATCTCGATTGTCCGGCAGACCTCGACGCCATCGCCCGTGGACTGGTCGCCACCCGCATCGGCGATCTTGCGATCGATATCGTGCCAGGGCTGGCCTGCGTGCGCGACGCGGACGGCGCGCCGGACATCATGCGTGGCGAGGAGACCGAACTGTTCGGACTGCTGGGCACCGGCGTGCTGGAGGAAGCTCCGGTAGTTGCACTTCCGGGTACGCACACCAAGTGGGTGCAACTGCAGGAAGGCCGCGTACAGGCGTTCATGACCTCCATGTCCGGCGAACTGTTTGATCGGCTGTCCAGCGGTGGGCTGCTGGCATCGGTGGTGCAAGGCCCCGGCGAGGCAGGCCCGGCCTTCATCGAAGGCGTGCGTACCGCCGCGACGCGGTCGCTGGGCCT
>JAAIGF010165966.1_pt1 | contig 30015 bp, 41 predicted proteins | sample 6487441 | NCBI WGS metagenome assembly JAAIGF01 (sample SAMN13974129, study PRJNA590717) | phyllosphere metagenome | biome: pepper field; feature: multiple bacterial spot infested pepper fields; material: pepper leaves; isolation source: leaves from pepper fields | host: Capsicum annuum ... | reverse complement strand
CAACAAAAAAGGTCCGCACTGCACAGTGCGAACCTTTCTGTTGAACCGCAATGGTCGGGACGGCCGGATTCGAACCGACGACCCTCTGCCCCCCAGGCATCGGCGGTGGCACACGCAACCTATTGAGCCGAAAGGATATCGGCGCCTTTCAACGAGCCCCACAAACGACAAAACGTCGCTTTACGCATCAATGGCTTACGAGTCGATAGGGTGTTGGCGAGACGTCGTCCGCGCAACGTTCGCCCGGGTCCATGCGACCTTCCTGGCCGCCATCGCGCGCAGCTCCGCCTCGTGCCGAAGAACCCAGCGCTCGGCCCCGTGCCGGCCGCTGTTGAAGTCGGTGCACTGGCGCAGGATCAGCGGCGCGTCCATCCCCTCGCTCAGATGCAGCCGCGCTACCCAGCCGCCGTCGATCCGATCGAGCATCTGCACCACGACCACGTTGTGCAGGGTCAGCGCGGTGTCGGGCTGCTCGTATTGGCTGCGGCGCTGCCATACGAAGTCGTCGGCCAGGTCCGGGTGGCGGCGGTATTCGGTCATGGGCGGAGCATAGGCCCCGCCCGTCTCACGGGCCGATACATAAGTGAAGCGTTCACCCCGCCGGCATGCCGCCGCAGCTATGGTCCAGTCATGTGCGGTCGATTCGTCCAGCGCCCAGTGTTTAAGGCTGACAGCCTCGGCATGCCCGACCTCGCGCCGGCGCTGGCCGAGCTGCCGGAGAGCTTCAACCTAGCACCTACTCAGCGCGCCTCAGTCATCCTTGACCGCGGCACCGGGCGACAGGTCACCCGCATGGCATGGGGACTGCTGCCTTTCTGGGCTAAGGCCAAGGGACTGCAGGGCTCAACGATCAATGCCCGAATCGAAACCGTGGCCACGAAGCCCGCTTTCCGCTCCGCGTTCAAAAAGCGTCGCTGCGTGGTGCCGATGGCCGGCTACTACGAGTGGTCTGTCAGCCCCGAGGACGGGAAGAAGGACCCTTGGTTCATCCACGCGGCCGACGACCTGTGGGCGGCGGGCTTGTGGGAAGACGCCAGCCCGCTGCTGCCCGACGGCAACCAGGGCACCTTCACTGTCATCACCGGTGACAGCAGCGGGGTGTCGGCGGATATCCACGACCGCATGCCCGTATGGCTCCACCCGCATCAGATTGACGACTGGCTGGCCGCCGAGCCGGAACAGGCCATGGCCATGCTTCTGGCCAGCGAGCCCCCGCAGATGGAGGCCTACCGGGTCAGCCGGGCGGTCAACACCCCGCGGAACAATCGGCCAGATCTGCTGAGTCCGGCGGGGTAGGCCTCGGCGCCCTCCAACGGACCCGAGGCGGTCCCGCAGGACCGCCAGATGGCGCTACAGACGGTCAGCAATCACTCGGGCTGCATCAGCGGTCGTAGTGGGTGCCGCCGGTAGAGATGTCATACAGCGTCTGGCTGTAAGGCAAACGGAGCAGGACCGTGCTGTTGCTCGCAACCCCACCCATTGCCGCCATTCGGCACATCAACGACACGCCGCCAAGCTCGCGTTCGCACATTGCGTCGGCGCTGTCGATGAACTCAGTTTTGTTTAGGCGAAGGATGACCAGCGTTTTGCCCTCGGGGAGTGCACCGATGGGCTGGATTACGAAGATGGTGATCTGGGTGTAAACCACAACGGCCAGTACCGCTGCCGCAATGACGAACATGACGCCGCGCTTCTTGGCCATGATGACTCCCTGTCCTTAGCTGTGGCGCCCATGATGCCATGTCCGCAGATCGTCATGGCGGCCGGGCAATGCGGCCGTTCTCTGACGACAGCGCCGAGTCCTGCGGCTGGGCCTCCGGCTTTTGGTCAAGCCAGGCTGCAACGCGGCAATAACGACTCGCTAGATGATGGGCCATCGCCCATTGGTTACCCGAACCCCAGCGGGACTTCGGTCAAGTCGATGACCAGCATGGTGGAATCGGTGTTCCCCATCGTGATGTTGCCCGTCGTGAAGGCATTGGCCGCAGTGCGCGCCCACATGGTCCCCAAGGTCATGTAGACGTTGTTGTTTGCATCCAGGTGCAGGAAGTCGGTGTACATGTAGCAGACTTCCGGGTATGGCGCCTGGTAGTAGTAGCGCGGGTTGGACACGGCCAGGCCGATCCGCGTGCCCGGGAAGAACTGTCCCACGTGCTGAACGCCCGACGCCGGCCCCGCCGGCAGCGGCACGGCTGCAAGCACGCGCAGGCCTTTGCGCCGCGAGTCGTAGAACACAGTACCGTCCTGGCTGCGCATGCGCAGCCCCACCGGGCCTGCCGGCTCAGCCTGCGAATACCCGAAGGAGTAGTACTCCAGGCTTTTCGACGGGCTGGACTGGCTGGCGTACACACGGTAGCCGTCGGCGACCTGCGAGATGCCGAACCCCGAGTTGGCGTTGATGGTTGGCGACACGAAGCGGATCACGTGCAGGTAGTCGTTATCGCGCGTGCTCATAAGGAACGCCGAGCCGCCCACGAAACTGCCAGTGTTCATGGTGCCGGACTTCACCAGCTCAAGGTTCCGGTAGCCACTGGCGACCTGCAACTGGCCCGTGCCCTGGTTCCGTATCCTCAGTCCCACCGCCATCAGCTGTATACCCCGTAGACAAGAATGACGCCCCCGACGCAGTTCCTGCCGGCGGTCGACTGGTCGATGATCTCTGCGCGAACCTTCTGGTTGACGGCCGCGTCCACCCATGTCCAGCTGAGCGTATTGGCTGACACCGACACTGCCGGCACCAACAGCCCGTAGTTGGATTGCTGGCCATTGGACCGGAAGTAGAAGAACGGCTGCCCGCCGCTGAAGTCATCGATGGTCAGGCTGCCGTTGGCCGCCGGCGGCGCCCGATAGCGCCGCGCTGTACCGCTGCCACTGCTCAGCGCATCGAACAACGGAATGGCGTAGCTGCCGATGGTTTTCGTCAGCCGAGTCGTGATGGTGCTTTCGACGTAGCCATCGCTTCGACGCACCCGCAGGCCGACTTCTGTCACAGCAACACCCCCAGCTCGACGGCCGGCACGCCGTTGGCGTAGTAGACGTACACGCCGTTGTTGGTGACCCGTGTCCTGTAGCCATCCGGCGTGATGCCGTTGACCTCGAAGCCTCCGCCGGCCTTGTCGATGCGCCACCCCCTCTGCCCGGCGACATAATCGTCCGACTGCAGCACGCCGCTGATCTTGCCGTTTGTGATCGCGGCGTTGGCGATGTGGGCGTTGGTGATCCAACCGGTGCCGATCAGCGCCTGACTGATGAAGGTCTGACCGCCCTGGATGACGAACGGCGCGGTCACCTGGCCGTTCACCACGTTGATCAGTGCAAGGCGGTCGGCCTGGAACAGGATCTGGCTCTGGTAGCTGCCGTCCGGCTGCTGTTCGACACCCACGCCCATGCCGGCCATGTAGATCTGGCCAGCACTCGTGATCTGCGCCCGGACCGTATACGTCGCGCCGACCTTGCCTTCCAAGGTGACCAGCGACTGGCTGACCTGCTGCACGCTGGCACGCGTCCCTGCGAGATTGGCGTCGGTGGTGTCCTGTCGGCGTGCCAGCGCCTCCTGCGCTGTCGCCCGGGCCACCGCTTCACTTTGCACTGCCGCGGCGGTCTCGCCCAGCTTCACCTGTACCTGATCGGTGCGCATGGCCTGGACCAGGTCATTGCTTGCGATGACGCTCTGGATGGTCATGGATCCCGCGAACACGTCGGTACTGGCCGCGCCCCAGTCACCCTCGGCCGCGCCGCTGGCATCGAGCTGGGCGCTGATCCCGTTGATCTGCTGCGCCTGTGCCCGGACCTTGCCGTCGACCTCGACGATGTTCTGGGTGTTCTGGTCGACCTGGCTGACCAGCGCGCCATACCCTGCCATGCCGGCGCCGACATCCTGCCATGACGCGCTGGGCGGCCGGTCATTGCCCGGCGCCGGGGCCCGCCAAACGTAGGTGCGCCCCGCCAACACCACAGTCCGGCCACGGTCATACACAGCGTTGGGATCCCACAGCACCGGCAGCAGCGGCTCAAGACTGTCGATCGTCTCGACCTTGGTCAGCAGCTCCTGCCCCAGCGCACTCTCATTGATCTTGCCGGCGAAGTAGGCGTCGTACTCGGTCTGATCGACGCTGGACTGCCCGACCACGCCCACGCCCGCCGGGAACCACGGCCCGATGTTGCCACTCCTGTCGACAAGCCGGCCCCAGAAGTAGAACCGGGCGCCCGCTGCAAGCCCATTGATCTGATGGCGCGCCTGCGGATAGGCAAAGTCGCCGAGCTTGATCGCGGTCGCACGATCAGGGCCTGCGCTGTACCACAGCTCCGTGCGCTGGGTGTCAGTGGCGCCGGGCGGGAAACCCCACTGCAGGCCGATGCCGAACACCAGGCTGCTGGTGGTCAGCGACGTCAGGGCCGGCGGTGGCGTGGTTTTTCCTTGGATATGGGTCAAGGCACTCAGGGCCGGTTGCGAGACCGCGTTGAGGGCGTTCACCGCCCGCACGCGCGCCAGGTACTGGCCAGCGTAGACCCCGCGCACCTCCAGACTCTGCGTGGCTACCCTGCCCGCTCGCACCCAGTTGAGGTCGTCGCGCCGCCATTCCACATCGTAGGCGATGGCCTTGTCGGAGGCGTCCCAGGCGATGGTCAGCACGGGCGTGGCGATGCCCTGATCCACCACCACGTGCGAGGAAAGCGCCACGTTCTTCGGCGGCGGCTGCACGCTGGGCGGAACGATGCTGATCGGCAGCGGCTCCAGCCGGGTGCCGTCGTCGATCGCCGCGAACTTCCCGGGCTCATGCTTGAGCGCCACGATTTCGTAGGTGATGCCATCCTCGGCATTGATATCGCGCTCGCGCACGCTGAGCACCCGGAACTGCTGCAGCGCAAGCTCGGCCGACTCCACCGCCCAGACCGACTGAGCCACCGGCAGCGCCGACCACGGCGCAGCGACCGTCACAACGTTGCCCGCTACGCTGCGAACCGTCCGGCCCTCGGTGCGCCCGCTGGGCAGCGTCGCGCGCAGGGTGTCGCCGACCTGCAACGACTCGGGCACACGATCCAGTTCCAGGCTTGAGGCGGTGGCAACACGGATCCGCCCGGCGTTACGCCGCCCGGCGCGTCCGGGGTCGGCAACCTGGATGATGTCCCCGGGGCCACAATGCAGAGCATCGAGCCCCACCGCGAAGCTGACTGTCTCCGTCTCCATGTTCTCGGTAAAGAGGATATGGTTGCCCACGCGCTGTGCTTGAGCGCGCGAGTGGCAACCGACCGCAGTCACTTCGGTCTGGTTGATGCCGTACCGGGCAATCCCCTCGAAGTGTTGTACAACTTCTACCTTCTGCCGGCCAAAGTCGTCCGGGTCGGTCCAGGACACCAGCGCCACCGTATGCCGCGCGCGGCGCGCGCTTCCCTCATAGTTGAAGCGACCTTCCAGCACGTTGGCCTGGCTGTAGGTGTAGACCGGGTCCTTTGGCATGTCCGCCGAGGCCAACACCTGGCCGCCGGCATAGAAGCTGATGCCGCGGAACATCGAGGCGATGTCCTGCAGCACGCGGTATGCGTCCGCGCGCGTCTGCAGGTACAGGCTGCAGGTGAAGCGAGGCTCCTGCCCGCCCAGGCCGTCGCTGACCAGCTGGTCGCAGTACTGAGCGATCTGGTACAGCCGCCACTTGTTCACCCAGTCCAGCGGGATGCGATGTCCCAGACCCAAGCGGTCGTTGGTCACGATGTCGAAGAACACCCAGGCCGGATTGTTGGTCCAGGCCGACTTGAAGGTGCCATCCCAGATACCGAGATAGGCGCGGGTTGCCGGGTCATAGTTGCTCGGCACCCGCACGATCCGGCCCCATATCTGGTACGAGCGGGCGGGGATGCTCTGGAACTGGCTGGCATCCACCGCCACCGCGCACAGGGCGCTATTGGGGTAACGCAGCTTGGCGTCGATCAGCTCGGTGAGCGAGAGCACGTTGACCGTGTCGGCGATGGACGAGCTGTTGGCATTGGCGGTGAGGCGCCGGATACGCACTTGCCACTGGCGGCCGGCAGGCAGCTCAATGCGGTGGCTGCGCTCGTACTGCGTGGTCGTCTTGCCGCTGAAGGCGTTACTCAGCACCGTGCTGAACGCGCCGCCATCGGTTGCGATGTCGATGGCATAGGCGATGCTATAACCCTCGGTGTCGCCATTCTCGGTGTTGGCCCGCTGCAGCATCGGCACGCCAAAGCGCACCCGCACCGCCGACAGGTCGGCGCCGGACACCGTTCGCACGACCGGCTGGTCGCTGCGCAGCTCCACGTTGACGGCCACTTCGTTTTCCACCGAGGGGGAGCCTGCGATGTGCTCCTGGTCCTGCGTGCCCGAACGCGTCTCGATGGAAACGCCGGAGAAGTTCAGCGTGCCATCGGCGTTCTGCACCGGCACCTGGTCCAGGTACACCGACTGGTTGCCGGCCACCAGGCCGCGGATCTCGCCCTCGCTGACCAGGTCGATGATGCGGGCGACAGCCATCGAATGCAGGCTGTCGGGGGTCTCCACGGGAGTGCGGCTGTTGCTGCCGCCTTTCTTCGCGCCGACGATGTCGGCACAGGCAATGGCCAAGCCCGTGGGTTTGCTGATGATGGGCAGGTTCACTGTTGGTCCTCCGCAAGAACGCCGCCGCTGATGACCGCAGAGCCGACGAACATTCCTTTCTTGTCATGGCCGCCGTAGGCCACTGGCACTGGATTCCCCTGCGCCTGCGTGTTGACGGTGCCGTTCATGCTGTAGCTTGGGGTGTTCTCCGGGCTGTCCTTTGCGCCGAGACCGCGCGACTGCGGCGAGAGCATCTGCACCACGCCACCGATGGCCATGCTCCAGCCCGCCGCGCCCACCGCGCCCCAGAACTTGGCCACCCCCGCACCAGCACCCGGGCCGCCGTAGACGGTAGCGACCACCACCAGCGCGGCGCCGATGATGGTCTGCAGCGCGCCTTGGCGTTTGCTTCCCAGCAGCACCGGTGCGATGCGGATGTCATCCCGCCCCGGCGGGTCATGCAGCTGCTCCCTGGCCAGGTTCTGCTTGCCGACGAAGACCGCAAAGGCCAGGCCGCGCGCCTTGGCTGTCGTCAGGTACTGCTGGAAGCCCGGCAGCAGCACGCACAGCGCGCCGATCGCCTCGGCCGGGTTGCGTACCGCAAGCTGGAAGCGGCGGCCGAAGCGCGCGCCCAGTTGCCCGTACAGACGGATGGTGCGCAGTCGCTCACCCATGGATCATCCCCTTGTGCCGCACGATGTAGCGGGTTCGCTCTGCCCACATGCCGCCGTAGACCACCGTCTCGGACGGCCGGCCATGCAGGTGGTGCAGCATCTGGCCGTTCCCCAGGTAGACACCGGCATGATTGGGCACCGGTGCGCGGATCTGCATCAGAATCATGTCGCCGCGCTGCGGTTCGTCGGCGATCAGCTCGAAGCCTTCGCCGCGCAGCTGCTCCAGGCTGTACAGCGCCTGCCCCTTGTCCCACCAGTCGTCCTCGCGCTCGTAGTGGCTGAGCTGGATGCCCAGCTCGCGCGCGTAGAAGTCCTGCACGAGGGTGTAGCAATCGAGCACGCCGTGGGCGAACTGGCGGCCCACCAGCGGCGCCTCATACCCCATCGGCTCGATCGTCTGCAGGTCTCCGCACACCGGAAGCTCACCGGCAACCCGACCCACGCTCACGATGTGCCATGGCAGGCCGCTGGCCTCGCACATCACCCGGTCCGCGTCTGATGGCGTGGCCGGCGCGTCGGGATGACTGTGCACCACCGCCTGCAGCTCGCCGACGTCCTCAGCGTTGGCGTAGTCCTCGGCTGGCAGCCGGAAATGCTCGCTCGGCGTGGTGGCCACGTTGCGGCAGGCCACGTAGACCTCACCGTCGGCGGTAGCAACAATCAGCCCGCAGCACTCGCGCGGATACTCGGCCACCGCGTGTGCCTGGATGGCATGCAGGGTTTGCTCTCTCATGGTCAGCTCAGTCATCAGGTGCGCAGCAGGCCGGCGGCCGGGAAACCGCCATACGGCAACGGCTTGTCTGCGCCGAAGCGCAGCTTGCAGCTGCCGACCCGGCCCCCGCATTGGTCGCGCGAGGGGTCGTCGGTGGGCACGTCGTTGGCATCAGCCACCGCCGGCCCGGTGTAACCGCAGTAGGGGCCGCGGTAGCCGCCCCGGATCAGCCAGCCGCAGACACCGGCGATGACCTGTCGGCCGGGCAACTGCTCGCCGTTGAGGTCGATCGCCGTGGTCAGCTCGAACTCGACAGACTCATCGGTTTCACTGACCTTGCGCTCGATGAACCAGATCTCGTCCTGGAAGTGCTCATCCGGATCCGCCGTCGGGTTGCCGTCGGCGAAGTTTGCGGCGTCCAGGTACTTGGTCAACGTCTGGCGGCGCACCAGGCGCGCCCCGACCAGATCACCGAACAGCAGGCACATGGCCGTGATGCGGCCGTCCAGGTTGCCCACCCTGAGTCGGGGCGCCGGCGGCTGGTCGCTGGTCCGCTCAAAGCCGGTGGCCTCGATCGGCCATGCCCCGTACTCCTGCCCCTGCCACACGATCACGCCGGTCTGCAGGTGCTGGTGGAAGAACAACTGGTCGGCGCCGAAGCTGCTGGCGTCCAGTTCGTACACGGTCACCCGCCCGCCCGGCTCCAGCTGCTGGACGTCGGCGGTGATCATGCGGCGGACTCCAGCGCTGTGACACGATCAGCCAGCGCCTGCAATCCCTCAAGCATCGCCGCGATCTCGTCCAGACGCTGGACCGCAGCCTCCAGCGCGTCCACGCGCTCAGCCAGCACGTCGGCCAGGCCCGTCACAGCTTCAATCCGATGCGCGTGCTGACGCAACTTGCGGGACTTCTGCTGGTGCGCCCGCACGGTTCTGGCAAGAACCTGCATCATGTCGATGTTCATGGGCACGTGGCGCTTAACGGGGACCGTTACCGGGGCGCCTTCTTCGTCCAGCTGCTGCGAACCATCCGGCAGGACCACAGGCTCCTCGACTATCTCGTCGTAGTCCCCGCCGACGGCGTCAGGCCAGATATCGTGCACGTTCTCGGCGAGCAAGCCAGCCACCACGCCCGTGGGCCCGCCAAATCCCTCGCGATAGCGATAGGTGATGACAGCGAGCCGATCGAGCTCTGCGCAAGCATCACCCGAATATCCCTCGATGAAGTCCTTTACGTCTGCCGTAGAAGTTGGGTTGAACGTTACTGCGGTTACTGTGCCAGCGGTGTTGACAGACATTTTAGTAGTCCACGCGCCGGAAACGATGTTTTGGATTGAGTAGCCGCCATCTACCGTGTCAGATACGTTTGCGAAACCTCGCCAACCCATATTACCACCAGGGCTAGTAAGTGAGGCAGAAGGAGTGTTCTTTCTCACGTCAAAGTCAGTAGTGATGCCGACTCTAGTGTTTTCAATCTTTAATTTTTCTACGTAATCAGCGCCATTCCAACGATCAATACGGTATCCGCCGTCAACAGAATCACTGACGTTTGCAAACCTACGATACCTATTAACAGCATTTGGAGTACTCTGAATTACTTCAGCAGCGGTATTCTTATTTTGAATAATATCCCCAGTGAAAACCGGAGCAGAAGAAACAGTAAATGTTGCGCTGAAACCATATAGCTCAGCAAAGTTAGCGTTGCTCTTTTCAAACGCCGTCTTTGCCGGGTCGCCGATCGGCGAATTCGTCGTCGTGGTGTCGATGATCTGACGTGCCATGGGTTTTCCTTAAGGCTGAAATGTCTGTTCGAAGGTGGCGCTTAGCGTGTAGACGCCCGCGCCGTGGGGAACCAGCGTGTAGTTCCTGCACAGGTATAGGCCTTGCTCACCCAGAGGTGGCGTCCACAGAAACGCCACGGCGCCCCTGCGAGCCCGCAGAAATGCGAGTGCTGGGCCGACTTTGTCCTCGCGTCCCACCAGAGAAATGGGCCATTGCTGGCTCTCGTTGTTGAGACCTTCCGAGGTCGTCTGTCTGTAACCGTCCCCAAACCGCGCTTCGCGAACCGAGAACTCACCCGTGCCGGTAATCTCGGTTCGGACGCACCAGGAAAATACTTCAGCCATTGCCAGTGCCCATCCTGTAGAGAAACCCGCCTGGTCGAGATTGCTGTACGGCCCACTGGGTTATCGCAGCGTCGAAACTGCGCTTCAGCGCCTGAGCGTCACTGCTGCCCGAACCGCTCTGTGTTGCGGAGTTCCTGTCAGCGCTGACATGCAACGTGCTGCTGAACTGATTCGTCACGCCAGCGCCGCCTGCGCCGCCGAACGCCATGCCAGACGTGATGGGAGTAACGGAACCTGACTCTCCGGGGATCAAATACCGCTTTCCGCCCTGGTCAAACAGCTCTGGCCGGCCGCCTTCGCCGACACGATAGATGCTGCCCGCTGCTACTGGCCCGCCACCTGCCCGGTTACCTGCAGTACCACCGATGGCACCACCGATGGCGTTGACCCATCCCGACCCGGCACCCGAGTAGCTGCTGGCCCAGGTTCCGACCATCTGGAAAAGCTCCGACGCGGCCGCCTCTGCCAACATGCGCTGGATGGCCTTGGCAAACCCCTTCACCATTCCCCCAAGTCCTTCCGCAAACGGGTCGAACAGAAACTCAGCGAACGAATCCTGCATGTTTCGCGCAGCCTGATCGGCGAAGACGGACATCTGACCGAAGTAGCTTTCGACCGGACTGTCGTCGTCGACGCCGAACATGCTGTCGAATGCATCCGCAAACTGTTGCGCGCTCTCAGCCATGATGGCCTCGGCCTCATCGATGTTCCCGAGCATGTCCAGCAAAGACGCACTCGATTTGAGCGCGGCTTGTGCAGCGGAATCGATTCCCCTCAACCCTCCGAACTGAATCTCGTAGCTGATCTTCGAGAGTTCCGACGCATCCCCGTAGAGAACGATCTGTCTCTGGAGCTGCTCGTTTGCGGACTTGATCGCGTCCGCGAGCTTGCGGGCCGCGCCTTCACCCTCCTTGCTCGCAGCGGTCGCCCTGAAGGTGCCGGCCGCAGCCGCGGACGATCTGGCCGGGTCACGAAGCGCAGAATCCGGCAACGACTGGCCGTCATCAATGAGGACGGCCTGCGGCTTGTAACGTCGCGTCAGTTCTCTCTGAATCCGAGTGCGCTCACGCTCGAGCTCGTTGATCTTCGTCAACTGCCGCTCGGTGAGAGACAGGTCGAACATCTGCTGAGCAGCCGTGCCCCGACGCTCTTTGGCAATGCGCTGCGAGAGATTGACCATCGCTGCGTTCAGCGATTCCTCGTTTGCTCCCGAGAGCTCGGCGCCCCAGTCGATCCGCTGCACTTTGCTCCACTGCGACACATAGTTGGCGATCAGTACAGCGCCGTCCGCCATCTGCGCCGCCAGCGAAGCCACCAGCTTGCTGATCTCGATGAACGCGGACTTCGTCTGCTCGGACCCCAGAAACTCGGTCAGCTCCCGGAACTGCGGGAGCATCTCCGTCGCCACTTCGTTCCGCAGACCGGTGAAAGCCAGGCTGACCTCCTGCGACTGCTGCTTCACCTGCTTGAGCGAAGCGATAGTCCGCGCGTCGAGGACCGCCCCCAGTCTTTCTGCCTCGCTACCCCAGCGTCGGAAACCTTCGCTGTTGTTTGCCAGCAGCGGCGCAAGAACCGCCGAGTCGCTGGCGATGGCCTCCATGTAGAAGACCATGTCCGCTTGCGAGGCGCCTGCATCTTCGAGCGCCTTGTAGTATTTCTGCAGAACTTCAGGGCCGCTCAGGTTGCGAAAAGCGTCGGCCGTCAGATTGACCTTCGGCGCGATCTGCTCGAAGAAGTCGGCCATCGCGCCGCCGCCGGTGCTGAGGAAGTCACCAAGCTTGTCCTGCGTGTCCTTGAAGATGTCAGCCAGTTTGTCCTGCTGGATGCCAACGGTGGCCGCGCCGGCGGCCATCCTCTGGAAAACCTGCTCGTTCGTGCCGGACAGTCTGGCAAACCTCTCCAGCTCGGTAGATGCATCAATCAACTGGCGCGTCCACCCCAGGACCGCCGTACCCGCAACAGCGGTGGCACCGACAACCGCGCCAGCGATCTTGCCGAACGCCTTGCCAACATCGGCCGCTGAGTCACCGGCATCCTTGCCCAGCTTCTTCATGCTCTTGCCCGCGCGGTTGGTATCGGTCTCGAAGGACCCGGTCCGCATCAGCAGGTCAACGACAATCGAGCCAGCAGTGGCCATGTTGAGTTCCTATCAGGGTTTGAAGCCGAGCGCCTTGATGACGTCGTTGTCGGCGTCGCTTAGTGCGGGGTCGTGCGGGCTGGGAGCGAGGAACGCCAAGGTGTTCTCGTACTTGCCGCCGAAGGCAGTGGCCACTACCGCAGCTGGGCGGTGGAACCGGTGCAGATCATCGAATGGATACAGCTCGAAGAAGGACCTGAAGCCAGCAAGATCTGTCTCTGGCATGGCGTCGATTTCGCTGGGGAGCTTGCCCAGGCTCAGGGCGAGCTGGTATCGGAACCACTCACCGCTTCCTCGGCGCGCGAGCTCTCCTTTCCCTGGTAACTGTGCACCTCGCTGATTGCCCGAGCGAGCGCGATCTGCACAGGGAACTTCAGCCGCTTGGCATCCGAAAGGCTCAGGACCGGTTTGCCTTCCGGGCTGGCGATGGCCTTCGCGATCAGGCGCGCCATCGACTCCGCCTGCTTGTCAGGATCATCGCTCACCTGGCCCAGCGAGAAGGCCCGCAGCACACCGGCCTCCTGTTCGCGGATGTAGAAGGTGTGGGTGCTGCCGTCCGCGAGGGTCACCTCGCGCTCGTGAACCTCATCGGAGATGAAGAGCGACGGGTCCAGCAGCGGCGTGGCCGCTTGGTTGTTGTGGGTCATGGTTTCTTCCGTAGGTGAGGCGCCGGCGCCGTCCGGGCACCGACGCGGGGCGGGATCAGGCGAGCGGCTTGCCGTAGCGAGTGACGCCGCCGCTGCGCTGCACGGTGACCGTGCCGCGAACGATCTCGTTGGTGGCGATGTCGATGTTCACGTCGGCCACGTAGCCTGTGAACAGGAATCCGGAGCGCGCCGTGGCCAGCGGCGGAACCAGTCCATCATCGGGTCCCAGCGTCGGCACGGCGACGCCATCGCTGAGGCCGATGTACCAGGTCACGTTCTGGCCGCTGTCCTTGAGCTTGAACAGGCCATCGTGCGAGGCGGCGCTGGGGATGTAGTTGAACGGAATGGTGACCTGCCCCGGGTTGCCCAGGCCGCGCACGTACTCCTTGTCCACCAGCGCATCCAGGCAGGTGGATTCCAGCTGGTCGGCCGCGCCGCCGAGTCCGGATGCCCCGGTCGGGCATGCGAACTTGACGATTTCCGGGCCGCCGGCAGTGTTCGGATCAACGAAGAAGATGTGGGTGCCCTGGGTCTTGACGACGCCCTCGGTCATGTCTGTTTCCTCTGAAGGGCCGCGCGAGGGCGGCATTGCGGATGACCAGCGCTCAACGCTGGTCGATGAAGTCGGCCTCGAGGCCGACGCGGTACAGCTTGGTCTCTGGGTCGCGGTTGTTGACCACGACGCGGTTCACTATCAGCTCGGCGTCCAATGCCGCGCGCGCAGCCTTCGCCAGCCGGACGGCCCCCGCCTCTGTGCTGTGATAGCAGTCGATCTGGACGGTAGTGAAGTCGCCGCCAGGAGCGGTGCTGAGGTTGTCGTAGGGTGATCCAGTGACAATCTGCCAGACGATGTAAGGGCGCATCTCGTCCTGTGCGACCTGGCCGTGAGCACCTATCCGATCAGCCACAATCTCCGTGACCGCCGACGTGCTCAGCGTGCGGTAAACCTTGGGGAACATCAGCGGCGCCCTCCGTTGCGGGCGGCAAGGCGCTTCGTGACTTGGTCCAACCGCTTCAGCAAGTCTTCGGTGACCACGTCGATGACCTGGCTTCCGCGGCGCTGCACTGCGGGCCGCAGCCATGGCCTCGCAGGCTGTGTGGCCGAGCCGTACTCCATCAGCTGTGCGGCGCGCAGCGTTGTTGTCTTGGCCCCCTTGGCGTTGACGTAACTACGGCGTTTGACACGCACCAACTGCCGCTCGCCCTTTGCGCCCATAGGTGCCTTGCCGCGCGTGGCGACGATGCTTTCCACGGTCGTATCCGTACTATCAGCACCGCCTTGAGCTACGGAGCGTCGGAAGTTGTTCTTGGCCTGGTCACGCAGAAGCCTGGCACCCTTCGCCAGCGCCAGCTTGACCGGGCCGCCGCGCTTGCTCACGACCTCCGCAGGCAGCGCCTGCAGCAAGTCCAACACAGACTCGGCGCCATTGATCTTCATTTCCACTTTCATGGCGGCTACTGCCCGTCGTTTACCCCGGCGGAGACCGGGATGGTGATGTACTCGAGACCTGAGACCTTGTCCGGCAGCACCCCTGCAATGTTGAAGACCTCGCCGCGGTGCAGAATTCGCATCGACGGCAACAGGCCCTCGCGATAGCGGATCGTGATGCGCGCAGTGATGGCCGCCTGGGTCTGCCCGGACTGGATGAACTCACGCGCGGACAACGGCTCAACCGATGCCCAGACCGTGGCCACGTCAACCCAGCTCGTGTGCGAAAACCCATCATCGTCACGGGTGGTCACCTGCTGCTGGATCAGCACGCGGTGGCGGAGCTTTCCTGCCGGCAGGCTCATGTCAGACCCCGAGGCCGATTCGATACGGCCATAACAGGCTGTGCGCGCCCATCGGGACTTGGATGGTCGCCCCGTCGCTGCCTTGCACGTCTTCACGAGTGCGGTACAGGTGCCCCAGCAGCAAGAGGATGGCCGCCCTGATTGAGTCGTTGGCCAGCATAGGATCAACGCCGGCCGTACCATCCAGGACTGCAGCGGCCATGGATTCATTGTCTTTGAACACACGGCGGTTGAGAAACTGCTGAGCAGCGCCTTCTGACGCTGCCCCGTAGAGCTCCAACAGCCCGTCATCGTCCGTATCGACACGGCAATGTGCGCGGGCCTGTTCCAAGGTGATCAGCTCCATGTTCAGCCCTTGGCCTTGCCTTGGCGCGCCCTCTTACCAGCGGGCTGTTCGCTCACGGCGTCGGCGGATTCCGCATCGACTTCAGTGACAGTGGCTTCTTCCGTCACCGGCTCCGGTAGCTCTGCCTGGGGCTGTTCCCTCACGGCGTCGGCGGCGCCGGTGTCGATGAAGTACTGTCCGCGGCTGCTGTCCATTCGAACGGTGGCGCCAGCGCGCGGATCCGGCTTTTTGAACTTGATCAGCATGATCCTCTCCGAACCCGGCCTGCACTTTGGCAGGCCGGGATAGTCTGGAACGGTGGATTAGGCGATGTTGCCCAGGTCGCCGTAGATGAAGGCCTGCGGCCGGTAGACCGCCAGCGCCAGGCGCTCTTCGGCCAGGATGGTCACCAGGTTCTTGACGAAGTCGTCTTCGTTCTCGGTGGCCACCTCCACACGTGCCTGCCAGCGATCGAACAGCTGAGCCCCCAGCTTGAATGCGCCGGTGAGGAACTTGTCCTCAGCGATCGCCTGGGTTGCGACGACCGGCAGGTTCCACAGCGTGGCGCCGATAACGCCCTGCGGATTGCCGATGATGTAGCGACCGGTGGTGTCCTTCAGCAGCTCGACGCGAGCCCAGTCGATCGGGTTGAGCACGATGCCGCTGGCCGGGAACTCTGCCAGCTGCGCCTGCAGCATTGCCAGGCGGATCTTGTCGATTACCGTGGCATCAGCCGGCTCGAACGGTGCAGCGTAAGCCGTCGCCTGCGGGATGATGCCCAGCAGGTTCTGGCCGGTGCCGTCACCGTTGAGAAGCTGCTGCTCTTCCTTGAACGCCAGGCCGTAGCGCAGGCGGCCATCGATGTAGCTGGCGAGCTGCGAGGCATCGCCGAGGATCTGGCGCGATGCCTTCATGTAGTGCGCGATCACCTTGGCGGTCGTGCTCACCAAGTCGAACTTCAGGCTGGACTCGGGCTTCTTCGCAGTTTCTGCCACCGGCGCGGCATTGTTGGTGAAGCCAGTTTCCTTCACGTACTCCAGCGTGTTGCCGTCCATTCGGCCCGGAGTGATCAGGTCGCGTACCGTCAGGCGGCGGTCCGGCGGCGCGATGACACCCGGCAGACGGGTGGGGGTGACCAAGTCGCCCGCCGCGCCGTCGGTGTCGGTCGTGACCGAGGTGATCGCAGCACTGAACGTCATGTCGACGCGGCCACGCGGGGTGGTCTTGCTGGCGAATGCCTGGAACTCGTCACCGTTGACGAACTGCTGGCCGAACGACTGGTGCTGCACGTCGCCGCCCGCGCCGTTGGCCTCGATCTTGGCCAGCCGCTGCTCGGCGGCCTGGAGGTTGGCCTGCAGCTCGCCCTGCTTCATGAGGGCTTCATCGACTTTGGCCCGGGTTTCAGTGGACAGCTCAGTGTTCTTTGCGGCCACCTCGGCGTAGGACTTCAGCTGGTCGCCTACGGTCTTCAGGTCCGCACTGACCTGCCTGTACTGCTTCTCGACGTCCTCGCCCACGTCGCCGAACTGGGCATGGCGGCGGAACTGGGGGATGTCGCTGGGCTTGATCAGCATCGCCGCCAGGGCGACTACGCCTGCACTGCTGAGCAGGCTCATGGCAAGGACGGACGGGCCGACCTTTGCGAATGCGCCAACCGCCAGGGGAATCGCCGCTGCGATAGCGAGGACGACCAGGTAGAACGTCGCGGAGAGTTTCATGGACTTCATGTGCAAAGCTCCTATTGCGGGAGATTGAAAGAAAGACGCGGCAGCGGATCTGCCTGCACCCGGATGGCCTTTCGGCCGCTATCGGTGGGATCGCCCTCACCGCTGCCAGTGGGATCGCCCCGACTGGACTTGATTTCGCTGATCAAGCGCATCGCTTCTGACTTCGGCATGCCTGTAGCACGCAAGCCGGCCTCCACACGGCGCACCGCTGAGGCGTTCTCCTTGCTTGCGCCCTTCTCCACCTGATCGGAGGCCAAAAGCTCATCTGCAAAGCCGTCCTCAACTGCGGAGGAACCGCCGATCCAAGTCTCGGCATCCATCAGCTTTGACATGGCCTTCTGCTCGGCACCGGTGCGCGCGGCGTAGATGCTGGCCATCGCGTCGTCGAAGGGCTTGAGCGTCGCAGCAACGTCGGCCAGGTCGTGGCGATTTCCCACGGCAACGACCCAGGCGTTGTGGATCATCAAGAAGCCGGCGCGCGCGATCTGGACCGTATCACCGGCCATGGCGATGACGGACGCAGCCGATGCAGCCAAGCCCAGCACCTTCACAGTGACCTCGCCGTCGTGCTCGCGCAGCAGGTTGTAGATCGCCAGGCCTTCGAACATGTCGCCGCCTGGGCTGTTGATGTTGACCGTGACCGGTCCTTTCCCCATCCCACGCAGGGATGCCGCGATGCGCTTGGCGGTCACGCCTTCGCCCGTCCAGTAGTCGTAGCCGATCACGTCATAGATGCTGATGGACCGCTCCGCATCGGTGTCGGAAACCGCCCTGACGCCAGCCTCCCAGCGGTCAAGGGCGCGCGGCTGGATCTGGCTGCTGACAGCGGCGCAGGGGCGGCCCTCCGGTACACCCGGCAGCGTCTTGATCGTCATGTGGTCAGTCCTTCTTGTCTTCGGTGAAGCCCAGGAACGCGCGGATAGCGGCCCGGGCCTGTTCGGCATCTGAACCAGCGCCGATGGCATCCAGCGTGGTCATAGCGGTTTGCACGGTGAGCACGGCCGCATTACCGCCCATCGGCTCCCGGTCTTCCAACTCGCGCACTTCATCACGGGTCAGAATGCCCTTGTCCACCATCACCCCGTAGAACGCAGCGCGTCCGGCGCTGTCGGCGCGCAGAAGGCCCTCCACGGTGAACTTAGGGTAGTAGCGCACGCGCTCGGCCGGCGTCAGCAGGTCCTTGCTGATGGCCTGCTCGATGCGCCGCAGCCACGGCCCCAGCGTGAAGGTCAGGAAGCCGATCATCTGCTGTTCGATGCCGGTTCCCCAGCTCGTCGACTTCTCCGTATGGCCAACCATCCACGGCGGCACGCGGAACCAGCGGCAGATCGACTCCACGGAGAACGCCCGCGACTCCAACAGCTGCGCGTCGGATGGCTTGATGCCAAGCGTACCGGCCTCCGTTCCACCTTCGAGCAACGGGGTTTCACCGCGCTCAATGGAACCCATCAGGTTCTTCTTGAACTCCGTCCGCTGCTCAGGCTTCAGGAACGCTTGGACCTTGTAGTAGATCGTCTGGAGCAGCCCGTTTCGGAATGTGCGAGCCGCTGCTCGGTCTGCAGCGATGGCGTTGCCGAACACCTTGGCACCGTAGGCGATCACAGACACGCCGTTCTCGCCATCCAGCGTGAACCCGGGAATGCGCCAGATCCTAGCCGGCGTGATGATCCTGGGAGCACCATTGGCGCGCAGGTAGTGATACACCTTGTTGCCGTTCAGGTCACGATTGATGGTGAGCCTGGCTGGATCAAGGAACTGCAGGCCGATCACGCGTTCGCCGGCATATAGCTTCTCAGCGAAAGCGTTGCCACGAAGAAGCATCGCGACAACCATGGCCTCCCAGAACACCGCCGCAGTCGAGTCGATGTTTGGCTGGTCGTGAACAACGAAATGCAGCGGGTGCTGGCTCGCGACGCGCTTTCCGGTCTTCGTCCTCTCATACATCGACAGGGGCAATGTGGCGATCGTCTCAGAGATCAAGCGGACACACGCCCAGGCTGCGTCGACTTGGAGAACCGCCTTTGCTGTGACGGCTACGCCGGCCTCATTGGCCATCTCGCGGTCAATGTATAGCTCGGCGTCGCGGGTCGTGAATGACCGCACCCAGCCATCGACTGCCGCACGAACTCGCCCGAGGACGCCTTGCCGTGGTTTAGTCTTCATGCCCTACCCGCCATGACCGGATCGCTCAGCCAATCGTCCATAGTTCCTTTCGCTTCTGGGTTCCGCGACATGAGCTCGACCGCATTCATCGCCGCCATCAGCGGGTCGATCTTTCCGGTTCCGCTCGCCGCCTTGGTGACATAGAGGGCGTTCTTAGATGCTTCGACCTTGGCGTTGCCCACGCACCAATCCATCAGCCGCGAGCCGTCATGCTCCAGCAGGCCGTCGGACAGCCAGCGCTCGAACACCTTGCAGGTTCCGGTCAACTGCCAACCCTGTCGGATGCCAATGATCAGATCGGGATCGATCTGCTCGGCCGCCAGGGCGTCGAGCACAGTGCCCAGTCCTGATGGATCCACGCCGATTCCCGAAAGCAGGCCGGCGTCCTCCACCAACTTCACCATCCCGGCCATGTCGCGCAGGTCGGTGGCACCTTCTTCCTCCATGCCGCCGACGAACATGCTGCCGTCCTTGATAAAGCCGGCATATCGCTCCTGCTCGCTCTTGCGCCGCTCAACCGCCTTGGGGTGTGCAAAGGCGAAGGACACCAGCATTTTCCGCTTGGTGTACTTGTGCCGACCGCAGAATGAGAGCCCCAACAAGTCGTCCAGCCCACCACCGTCGATCCCGGCCGTCATGACCTCGCAGACCTTCAGCATTTGTGCGAGCTTGAGCTTCTTGTTGGCCTGTTGCTCCCAGTACTCTGCCCCCGCCCAGCTGCCCTGGTGCAGCGCTACACCGATCTGCACGTTGAGGTGCTGCGACGCCCAACTGCGAAGCTCGGCCTCGCTGGTGCCCACAGCGTCGTCGAACTCTTCCACCATGCGCTCCAGCGTCATGGCGCGACCGATGTTCGGGTTCAGCAGTGGCCACAGCTGCGGATCCTTCCACCGCTGGTCCTTCGACTCTTGGACCTCCTGCGGGAACTCGAACAGCACCGGCAGCATCTTGCCGACGCGCTTGCCGTCACGGATGTCTCGGGCCTTCTGCAGCTCGTCGGCGAAGACCCCGACCGGCTGTTCGTCGCTCTGCGTGGTGATGAACCACAGGAACGCCTCCGGGTAAGGCACCATGCCGCCGCGGATCTGCCGCAGTGCCTGCGCGGCCTTTGCCTTCTTGGCGCACACGTGCAGCTCGTCGATCAGCGCTCCGCCCGACACCTTCACGCCGGTCAACACTGCAGGGTCAAACGTCATGATCTCCAGCGAGGCCTTCGTCTCGCGGTGGATGATCGTCTTCAGGTGGTGGCGGATGTGGAACTTGGCATCCAGCACCGGGTCCAGTTCGATCGCGCCGGCCGCTGCATCGAACGCCAGCTGCGCAGTGTCCTGCACCGGTGCCGTCATCAGGAACGTGGCACGTGGGCGCTGGTTCATCAGCGTGGCCGTCACCATGCCCAGCGCCCCAAATGTCGTCTTGGCGTTCTTCTTCGGTACCAGGGCGAACAGGTCGCGAATCTCACGGTCTCCGTTCTCCGGATTCACCGAGCCGAACATGTTGCGTGCCACGTCCTGGAACCACTCGCCGCCGGCCTCCGCCAGGGTGGGCGTGCCGGGTACGTCCGCCAGACGAAGCCTGCCCAGAATGGCTGCCGCGCGTTCCGCCTGCTGGGTCCATAGAGGTAGCTGCGCGACCGGCAGCTGGCCGGCCTGCAGCTTGTCCCACCAGTCCCGGCAGGAAAGGTCCCAGCTCACTTACCCGCTGCCCGATGGATCGGGGTGACATTCTGCCCAAGCAGGCCTTCCCACCCGGTGCCAGCCTCGGCACCGACCGCCTTCGCGTTGGCCAAGGCTTTTTTTCCTTCGGGCTTCGGGGCGTCCGGCTCCCGCTGCTCAGGTGCCGTCGCCGCCACCTCGAACTCCGGCGCGTGCTGCAGGTACAGCCTGGCCGCCGACGTGTTGCCCTTCTTGGTTGCCGACCGGAAGGCCACCGCGAGGACCTCCATTCGCTTCAGGGACGCGCCCGAGGAAAGCTCGGTGGCGTAGTGCTTGCGCAGGGTTGGGATGGTGATGCCCAGCGCGTTAGCGATCTCTTCGTGCCGCATGCCGCCACCGGCAGCGACGGCGACCTTCAGCTGCGTGGCCTTGGTTGGCTTGTGTGCGGGTCGTGCCATGTCGGATCAGCCGTTATTTGCTTCGGAAAGCGCTCCGGTGAAATCTCCGGGGCGAGAAAAAAACCTCTGAATGAGTGGGCGGCGGGTGTCCGTGGCAAAGGGCATGAAGTTTTCTCCCTCCCCCCCGGTCCTGACCCCGCCGATGTGAAACATTCGTCGCGCCGCGTGTGGTTCCACGCGGTCGACTTAACGTCGCGCCGCACCTCGCCTTGCCTCTGCCTGAGTCTTCACCCCATGGCAGTCGCAGCAGATTGCCTGCAGGTTCGTCTCGTCATCGCTGCCACCCTCGGCCACGTTGACGATGTGATCCACCTCAGTGGCTTCGGTGATGCGCCCCTGATGCTTGCAGGGCTGACACAGGTACTGGTCCCGCTGCATGACCGTGTCGCGTTTCCTACGCCACGGCCTGCCGCCCCTACCCTTCCCGTAGGTGGGTGCCACCGGCATGACCGGCCTCAGCCTGCTGGGCGCGCTGGCAATGCGCGGTGCCAGAGTGGTGATCCTCGCCATCAGGGCTTCTCGGTCCTGCGTGCGGTGCAGGTCAGGCTTGTGGCGTCGATGTCCACACCAGCAATGCGGAGTGCGAGCCGCCGCCACCAGGAGAGCCGCCGGTGCGACTCCACCTCCAACCACATGCCGGGCATCACCTGCACCTGAGCAACGCACTCGATGCGAGCGCGCCACACGTCGTCGACGCTGGCGATCAGCTCCACCCTGGTCACTCCCTTCAGCGCTTGGCCATCTACCAGCACCCTGGTGCCCTGGGTACGGGTGAGCCCCGAGCCGTCATCCACCGGTGGCGGGATGATTGTTACGGTGCCCATCAACCTCTCTCCTGCAGTGCATAGACGAAGTGCGCCAGCTCGATGACGTCCGGCTTGGCTGCGTCGCGCCATTCGGTTGAGCCACATACCTCAACCACCACGCCATCGGGTGCCGGGCCGTTGAACCTCGTTCGGCTCAACTGCCGCTTGATCTGCACCACTGGGCGGCCCAGCCACCCGAGGCGGATCCGCACGTCCACGATCTGACCCTCCCGCAGTGGGCCTGGATAAGGACCCAGCGGGCCAGCCATCAGCCGAGGCTCTGCGACTGGTCGCGCTCGCCGGGCACCAGCTCACCGTCCAGGCTGCGGGCAGGTTCGTCATGCTCTTCCTCTCCCTCAGCTGCCAGTGCGGACAAGAGGGCATCGACCTTCTCTTCAAGCCGGGCCGTGGCCTTAAGCTGCTCTTCCTGCCGCAGCTCGAGGCGGCGCAGGCGGTCAGAAGGGCTCATGCGTTACCTCCATCCTGTCTGCTCGGATCACGGCTTGGCAGGCGCGGAGCTGGTCGTCGGCGTCTCGGCCGATTCCAATAGCAGGGCCCGCAAGCGTGACTCCGAGGTCGGGGGCCGCATCACGTTGGACGGCGCCGGAGGCAGCTTCGGACAGGCGGTCGGTATGACAGGCAGCGAGGTCGTGGCGCAGGCGGACAGTGCCAGCGCGCAGCTCAGCCACAACAGCATCAGCGACGGCCGGGGCCGCAGCGCGGTCTTCTTCATGCTTCACTCCGATAGCGGCCAGGTTCTCGGCCAGGTTCTGTTCGGTGGCGCGAGTGACATTCACCTGCCGCGCCTGGGCGGCGCTGGCGCTGGACTGCTGCCGAGCAACTGCGCCCTCAGCCCGATCACCGCGCCACGCCCAGCCAGCGCCGAACATTGCGCCGGACCACAGGGCGAAGGCGGCGACTGTGATAGCGGTACGGTTCATCAGGCTGGCTCCGGAGGGATGACAGCGCCGACCTGGCGCATGGCGCTCTCCAGCGTCAGCACGCGCAAGCGCAGCTTGTGGGCTTCTTCTTGCGCAGCGCGGCGCAGCGCCATCTCTTCGGCCAGCTGGACAGTGATGGCAGCCTGCGAGTCCTCCAGCGACTTCACCCGCTGGACCAGGCCGTTGAGCAGGTCGACGTTCGCGTCAGTCTCGGTGCGCTCCTTGCGGCGGGACAGAATCGAACCCCACGTCTCGCGCAAGACCCACAGTGCTACGGCACCGCCAGCCAGCCACCACGGCGCGGTTTCCTCGGCCATCAGGCGACCGCCTTCATGGCAGCGGCGTAGTGGCGCGGCCAGCGATCGATGTACGGCTTGCCCGGGCGCCAGGCGTCCAGGTACTGCTTCCATGCCATCGAGGGGTTCCCCCGCTCGGGCAGGCGCTGCGGCAGGGTGAACAGCAGTAGGCGGGCGAAGCCTGCGGCCAGGATGTCGTCATGCTCCAGCTGGACATACACCGCGGCCGGCGTGGCAGTGACGCCCCGGGCGTTGCACAGCGCGGCAGCAGCGAGGCGGGTCGACGGGTGATTCAGCACACCGCGCACGCCGCCACCCTGCTCAAACTGCCACAGGCCGCGGGCCGGGCCTTTTACCTGCCGGCGGTGTTCCAGGTTGGACTCCTGCCCGGCCATCGCCAGTAGCATGACGCGCGCCTCGGGTGAGTCGTAGCGGGCAGCGCCCAGCAGGGCGAGCGCCGGCACAACCACGTGTGCCAAGCACTGCGCAGGTGTCATCGGCAGCGGCAGCTGTGACATGGATGGTTCTCAGGCGATAGGTGCCCGTCACCGCAGCCGGCAGGCTCGGCGAGTTGGTCCGGTGAGGGTGGACGGGCGTGGATGATTGCGGGGGCTGGATTCGAACCAGCGACGGCCGGGATATGAGCCCGGTGGCCTGGACCTCTGGCCTACGCCCGCAGGAAGCGCAGTCCCGGAAACGCAGAAGCCCCGACGCAGGGCCGGGGCTTCAGGGACAATTCTTGACAGTTGCAGAATCAGACCATTCGCTGACGTCAATGTCAAGGAGACTTTCGAGCCGTCGGCGCAGAGCTCGCGGCAGCAGCAATAATTGCCGCTGTTTGGGCGCTCGCAGATGAAGTGATGGCATTGCTAAGGGTTGCAGTGTCGACCGCACTAGCTGGCACGATCCCTAGCAAAGCGTTCGACACCGCCGAACTGGTAAGAGCACTTGTGGCCGGCTGATCTAAAGCCTTTGTAAGTGACCGCACACGACGCTGCGACTGCTCATACCTTTCTTCCAGGAAACCTATCCTTTCTCGCATGCGCTCAGCTTCTTTAGCGTCCCCAGCTGCGGTCTCCAGTTCGCCTCGCGCGTGCTCCAATTGCCGCTTGCTGGCGTCACGTTGCTCTTCCGCCTCAGTTATCCTGCCGATGATCGAGCTCAGGTCAGCGGTGGGGACGACGTCCGCCCAGGTCTCCATGGCGCTCGCAGCTTCCTCCTGAATACGTCTGCAGAACTCTATCGCCTCTTCGTAGTTCCTAACAGTTAAATCAGGATTTGATTCAATCTGCTGGCGATTATCGATGAACCGTTGAATCCGCCCTTGGAAGGCCGCTGTTTGGACAAGCATCAACTTGAGACCTCTTACCGCAACCTTGCCTCGCGCCTCAATAATGCTCTTGCCAGAGGCCGATTCCAGCAGATTGGTCACGCGAGCACCCAAAACACCCGAGGCAACGGCCAAAAGTATTTGGATAAGCGCCGTTACGCTCGGATCTAGCTTTCTTTGACCAATAACGAACAGCGCTGTTGACGCGAGCAAAAGAATCGCCGTCCAAGGCTCCGTCACTAGTTGCAGAAATTTCTTCCAAGGACCTGTGGTTTCATGCATTGCCACCGGCTTAAGACTTTCACTCTCGACGTCTTCGGACATGCCCCCTCCTATGTCAGGCCACGGCGCGGCCCCTGAACCAGTCTAGGGCTTTGCTCAATTCATATCGATACTGCCTCAGCGTGAGCGTGCCGCCGTACTTCTCCGCCACCATGCGCGCCTTGACCGCCTGGCTGGCCGACACCGTGTACTCGGTGTGCAGGATAAGGGCGCGGAGCGGGTGTTGCCGCATCATCGACGCAAGCGCCCGCTCCACCCACCGCAGGTTGTCGGGGATGCCGACGTCCACCGCGATCTCCGGGTTGTCATGCGGCTTGTCGGCATCGTTCGTTGCCCGCACCGGGTCCACCGCCCAAGCCGGCAGCATGCCCATCCCCTCTACGCCGCTGCGCGCGGCCATGAACCGGCGGCGGTCACTGCCATCGCGCCCGACCAGGTCCTGCAGAGCGCGCTCGCGGGTACCGGGCGCCATGTCCCTCGCCTTTTCCAGCACATGCGTGCTGCGGTCCCACCGGCTCAACGCGAACCGGTTCGCCTGCGCATGCCCCCAGGCGCGCAGCTGCGCCACCAGATAATCATCAGTCGCCATCACGCATCCCCTTCAATACTTCGTCGTCAAATCGAAACACCGGCAGCAGCCCATCGGTATCGCAGCTGCCCTGCCGGTCGGGCCGGCTGAGGCAGTGGGCCGGGTTGCTGCCGCGATCGCGCATGGTGCAGACCGCGCACCGGCCGTTCCGCCGCAGGTAGGCGGTGTAGCGCTTGCGCATGCGGCCTTCGGGAGAGGTCAAGCGGCGGCCTCCCCGAACAGGCTGGGCGCTGCGGCCAGATACTCGATGGACACCTCCAGCCGCGCGCCCTTCTCGTCCGGCTCCATGCGGTCCAGGACGATGCGACGCAGCTGCTTGTCATCGGTCCAGGCGATGCCATTCAGCGCGTCGGACAGAATCTTTTCGCAGTTGCCGAGATCGATGCACTGGACCGTGTCGTCCCAGGTGTGCGGATCCTTGCGCGCGCGCTTGGCCCAGTCCTGCGGCCGGTGCGGGAAGAGCTTGACGTGCAGCACCACTCTGCCAGTGGCTGCCACGCGGATGCCGGCGGCCTTTGCCAGCACACCTACCGCCGCCTTGTAGGCCTTTGCTTCCTCGGTCACGTAGGTAATCGCCAGCGGCTTCGGCTTCTTCGGGATCACACGCACGGACCAGTAGCGATTCGCGCTGATCGGATACGGGAGGGTTAGGGTGATCATGCCGCCCATGAGGTTTTCTCCTTGTGCTGCTCCAGCAGCGTGTTCTGCAGGTCCAGCAGGTAGTCGTCGCTGCCGATCTCCTGCCGGAAGCGGCGGGGCTGGCGGGCGTAGGACGGGCCGAACAGTTCCTCGCAGCGTGCCGGCGACATCCCGCCGAACGGCTCTCCGCGATGCGACCAGGTGTTCAACCCGATGGTGAAGTCATGCCCGCGCCGCTTCTGGCCGTGCTTGCCGCCGACAGTCAGGTGGTGCACCTCGCACGGAACGTACCCAAGCCCGAGGCTGTAGGCCACGATGCAGCCGATGTCGGTGATCGTGTCCATTCGCTGCTGCTGCGCGGCGGTAGGGTTGCTGGTAGAACGGCCGCGCCTCATGCTTCCATCCCACACGAAAAATGGATATCTGCATGGAAGGTCCTCTGTACTGCACTTGGATTGTTGGTTCGCCATGCCTGAAGCCAGAGGTGTGGGCAGCTTGGGCCCAGGCGATTCTCTCTGTAGCAGCAATCCGATTTGCCGCCCGCCTTGCCTTCGAGCAAGAGCGTCGGGCACGAAAGCGACGGCTTGACTCCTTGATGGAACTGTTCGTCCTTGCTTTTGACAAGGCGCAACTTGCTCGCGACCGCGCAATTCACGTTCTTGAGGACCAGTTTGTTGGTGATACCTTGGGATTCGCTCGCCTTGGAGCGGCTTTCAGCGCAGTTCCTCTTCACGATCTCCCAGACAGCAGATTGCTTCCGCTGATCGACTTCGCGATAAGTGCCTGCGAGGACCTTGACCAGCACTTCGATCAGCTCAAACGAACCAGTGGGAAGCATTCGATCGGCACGATCGGCAACTTGGTCATGGCAGTCGACACGTTGAACATGTGCGTCGAAGAAGCAATGAAGGCGGCTAATGATGCTCTCCCGCCAACAAAGCCTTGGTGGTTCATCAGGCGAACTTGGAGGCGACTCACGAAGGGTAAGTCTCATCTCCACATGCCCACCTACGAGGGCACCTACGACTGACATCGAGAAGCTCACGCAGCCCTCCTATTCTGCCCAGCCATGTCCCAGAACTCGGCCCGGATGTCGTCCAGCAGCACGTGCACGTAGCGCCGGCCGATGTGCTCGGTGATGCCGTCAAAGAGGACCTGGAAACGGTCCTGTTCCATTTCGTCGAACGACAGGCTCTCGGCCTGCATGACCATCAGTCGGCCGACTCCCGGCACGTCGAGCTCCATTTCCTCGCAGCACGTGCTGGACTCGCGCTGCAGGCGCTTCACCGCGTCGTGGCTGGTGAGCTGCTCCCAGCCCTCGACGTTGTCGACCATCAGCTGGCCGATCTTGTGCACCAGGCGGTGCTGCCACGCCTCGCGCGGCTGCTTCAGTTCGGCGCGGACCTCGCGGCCGATGCGGAACTTGCGCTCGCGCAGCAGGCGCTGGTCTACGTCGTGTGCCGGTACCAGGGCGCCAACAAGCTCACCGGTGGCCGGGTCGATCAGCTGCTTCACCAGCATGTAGACCGGCCGGCGCGCACGCTTGGCCTTGATCTTCTTGGCTGCTGCGGTCTGGATCATTCGTGGTCACCTCTCGACAATGCTGCGGCGAGCCCTCGACGAGGCCTCGGCGCGGCGCCGGGTACTGCCGCCGAGGCGGTCGACGCCTTGGGCTGCCAGTACTCGGGCAGGTTGGAGAATCGGAAGTACTCCGGGGCGTAGGCGACGCGGGCCATGCCGGGGGCGCCGTCGCGCTGGATGGCCACGATCAGCTCTGCCGATCCTTCCCAGCGGCTGTCCTTGTGGTAGATCTCGTCGCGGTAGATGAAGATCACCGCGTCTGCGTCCTGCTCGATCGAACCGGAGTCGCGCAGGTCGGCCACGATCGGCCGTTTGTCGCCCGTGCGCTTCTCCACGTCACGGTTGAGCTGGCTCAGCAGCAGCACGGAGATATCCAGCTCGCTGGCCAGCAGCTTCAGGGCGCGGGTGATATCGCCGATGCCGGCGGCCCGGTTGTCGCCGCTGACGTGCATCAGCTGCAGGTAGTCGATCACCACCAGCGCGAGCGCAGCGTCCTGCGCCTTCATCCGGCGCACCTGGGCGCAGACGTGCTGCACCTTTGCGATGCGCGGTCGGCTGATCCGCATCGCGGCCTCGCCGATCTTCCGCGTCCAGTGGGTCACGTTCTGCCAATCGGCGTTGTCCAGCTTGCCGGACCGCAGCTTGCCGCCGCTGACGCCAGCGAGGTTGGCCAGCATCCGCTTGCCCAGCTCTTCCGGCTTCATTTCGAAGCTGAAGAACGCGACTGACTTCCCGGCGCGCAGAGCCACCTGCTCGGCGATGTTCTGCGCCAGCGTGGTCTTGCCCATCTTCGGCCTGGCCGCCAGCACGTACAGGCGCCCACCGAGCAGGCCATCGAGAATCAGGTCCAGCTCTTCCAGGCTGGTGGACAGGCCGGTGATGCCCTCGGGCGTCGTCGAGGCATGGGACAGCTGCTCGAACACACGCGCCATCACCGGTGCTACCGGCTCCAGGTCACACGGCTCGCTGTCCAGCAGGCCACCAATGCGGGACTGAGCATGCCCCACCAGGTCCAGCGCGCTGCGGCCCTCCGGGCTGTATGCCGCGTCGATCAGTTCGTGGCCGGCGTCGATCAGCGCGCGCAGCTTCGCCTTCTCGGCAACGATCTCGGCATACCCGCGGATATTCGCCGCCGACGGGGTGTTGATGGCCAGGTCCAGCAGGTAGGCGCCGTTCTCAACCAGATCCAGCTTGCCCTGCGCGGCGAACCAATCCCCCAGCACCACATGATCCGGGGTGCTGCCCTTGGCCTGCAGCTCGCTGATGCCCTGCCAGATGAGCTGGTGATCGCGGCGGTAGAACTGCCCGGCTTCCAGCGCGTCCTGCACCTCGATCCATGCGCGCGGCTGCATCAGCAGGCCACCCAGCACCGCCTGTTCGGCCTCGATGGACTGCGGCGGCAGGCGCATCGCCTGCTGGTCGTTGTACAGGGCGGACAGGCGGCTCACTTCGTCACGGGCGACGCTCATTGGCCCACCTCCGACAGCGCGCGGTCAGCGAGCTTGGCGATCACGGCTTCGCGCAGCAGGTACTCGAAGTCGGGTTGCCAGTTCTCGTGGCCAGGGCCACCCGGCTGCCGGCCGGCGTGGAAGTCGTCGTCAGCGGCAGTCTCGAAGTAGGCCTGCCAGAACGCAGGGGTCACCTTCTCGCTGCCGAACATCGACACGCACAGCTGCCGAACAGTCGGCAGCGCCTTCTCGACGGCCCTGATGCGCGGCTTGTTCAGCACGGTGCACTTCGCCAGCAGGCCGTGCGGCTTGGCCAGCGTGGCGTTGAACGCGGTCTGCGCGTCGGTGGCGATCTGCCGGATGCGTTCCTGCCGTTTGGCCTTGGGGTCAGCAGTCGGCGGGGTCGGGTCGCCCGTCAGCGTCAGCTGCGGGGACGAATCCGAGCGAAGCGAGGAAGTCTTTTCCTGCTCCTGTTCCTGCTCCTGTTCCTGTTCCTGATTAGGCATAGCCTTCGGCAAAGCCTTCTGGGAAGCCTTCCCGAAAGCCCTGTCGAATGCCTTTGCGAAAGCCTCTCCAAGCCCGTAAACAAAGGCTCTCAGCAGTTCGAGAGCTTCCCATTTCAAGGCGCACTCGGGGATCAGGTCGAACTCAGCGGCCCAACTCAGCACCACATTGGGCGACTCGGGCCGGTTGTGGTTGATGGCCTTCGGAACCCACACAACGCGGGCTTTGAAGTCGGCTTTAACCATGCCTTCGCGGAAGGCTTCCCCGAAGGCTTTATCGAAGGCTTCAACCTCCCAATCCAGTTCCTCGGCCATTGCAGCGCGACCAGCTCGGAACAGGCCGGGGATTGGACCAGTGTGCGGGCCAGTGATCAGGAACAGCCACAGCCCCTGGCCACAGGGCGGGATCGGCGTCAGGCGGCGGAACTTCTCGTCGCCCCACGTGCGCACCTCGACCTTGCGATACCGGCCCTTGGCTTGACGGATGTCTGTGTCTGCCATCAGCCGGCCCTCAGCAGCATCAGGCAGCCAGCGGTGTGCCAGAACACCCGCACGGCCAGCATGGCTTTCTCGGTCACGTTCATGGCCACTTGATCCCCAGCTTGGAGAGCGTGCCGCTCAGGTTGGACAGGT
>JAAIGF010369236.1_pt1 | contig 30054 bp, 25 predicted proteins | sample 6487441 | NCBI WGS metagenome assembly JAAIGF01 (sample SAMN13974129, study PRJNA590717) | phyllosphere metagenome | biome: pepper field; feature: multiple bacterial spot infested pepper fields; material: pepper leaves; isolation source: leaves from pepper fields | host: Capsicum annuum ... | reverse complement strand
GCCGACATGGTGCCAGCCAGCACGGCCTGCGCCCCCAGCCACAGCACGAACACGATGGCGGCGAAGACCAGCACGATGACCACCGCCGTCAACGCAGCCCGTGCACGAATGCGGGCCAGCGCAGCGTTGAACGCTTCTTCGACTGCCGTGGCGAAGCGGCGGATTTCGTGGGTTTCACCCACGTAGCTCTGCACCGTGGGGGTGGCGTTGAGCACTTCGCCCGCCACTGCACTGGCGTCGGCCAGGCGTCCCTGGCTGGCGGCCGACAGGCGCCGCACCTTGCGCCCGAAGAACACGATGGGCGCGATCACCGCCACCAGCGTGCCCAGGATGTATGCCGTCAAGGTCGGGCTGGTCACCGTCAGCATGACCAAGCCGCCCGCCAGCAGGAAGATGTTGCGCAGGCCCAGCGACAGGCTGGTGCCGACCACGGTCTGGATCAGCGTGGTGTCGGTGGTCAGGCGCGACAGTACCTCGCCCGTGCGTGTCGTCTCGAAGAAGGCGGGGCTCATGCCCAGCGCGTGGTCGTAGACCGCCCGCCGCAGGTCGGCCGTGACGCGCTCCCCCAGCCAGGACACCAGATAGAACCGGCTGGCCGTTGCAGCCGCGAGCAACAGCGCGACGCCGAACAGGGCCAGGAAGTAGATGTCGATGCGGCTGGCATCGCCGGCCGCGAAGCCGTGGTCGATGAGCCTGCCGAACGCGACGGGCAGGACCAGCGTGGCGCCCGCCGCCAGCAACAAGGCCGCCAGGGCCAGGGCCATGCGGCCACGGTAGGGGCGAAGGAACGGGATCAGCGCAAACAGCGACGAGGTCGCCGCGCGTGGTCGGGTCGCTGACATGCGAAGCCCCATTATGAAAACGAATGAAGGATAGATCAGGCCGTGCTGGTGAGCTTGAGCCCGATCAGGCCGGTCAGGATGAGCAAGGCGCAGCCGATGCGGACAGCGGTGGCGGGCTCGTTGAACCACAGGATGCCGACCACGAATGCGCCGATGGCACCGATGCCGGTCCATATCGCATAGGCCGTGCCCAGGGGCAGCGTACGCATGGCCAACGCCAGCAGCACCACGCTGATGACCATGAAGATGACGGTGATCACGCTGGGCCAGACACGCGTGAAGCCCTCGCTGTACTTCATGCCCACCGCCCACACGACTTCGGCCAGGCCGGCCAACGACAACATGATCCAGGCCATGACGGCCTCCTTGTCCGGGGCCGTCCCCGCGCTGCTTACCGACACGTGGGTCGTCCCACGCCGGCCCGGCGACGCCGGGCGCAGCATTCTTCCACATCGCCAGACGGGTTTCAAAAGCCATGTGCCCTTCATGCCATTCGGAAACAACACCTTTGCCGTTATCAGATTGAAACACTCGCTGCGCTAGCTGAACCGTACTTTCCGGTAGCATTCCTGCCGCTCTGGAACCGCCGCCTTCACGCGGTCTGGACGCTCTACGAAAATGAATCTGCACCCTACCTCTAATTGTGCCAAACGGAAACACCCCTCTCTCTGACAGCGACCTGAACAAAAACCAGTTCCAGGCGCTGACGACTGCCAACAACCGACGACTGCGCCGCAAGGCCGCAATCTTCCTGTTGGCCATGCCTTTGCTGACCCTGCTGTTCCCGATGCTGCAGATCTGGCGGGTGCAGGACACCGAGCGGGTCAACCAGTCCTACCTGCGTTATGTGGAAGCCAGGCAGAACAACCAGCGCACCGTCGTGCCCTACGGCATCTCGAAGCTGCCGCTGGACGCACGCCCGGCCGCAGCGCAGCAGTACCTTGAGATGCAGGAGGCCTACGCGGGCAGCTTTGCCGCGCGCAAGGCGCTGGCCTGGGCCAGCCTGGGCATCGGTGTGGCAGCGGTGGCGCTGGGTGCGCTGCTGCTCTTGCGCGTGCGGCGTACCGGGCATCGCGCGCTGAGAGACTACGACTATCTGGTCAGCCATTTCGACGCGACATGGCGCACGGCGTCGCGCCTGCTGATGCTGCAGTTGGCGGCGATGCTGGCGGTGCTGACCTGCAACGTGCTGTTCGAAGTGCTATGGACCCGCGAACACTGGTCTACGCACGGCTTCATGGCGTTGCTGATGGCCCTGCCGCTGTTCGGCGGCATGGTGACCCTCAGCATGATCCTGGTCCGCACCCGTCGCGCCCTGGGCGATCAGGCAGAGATGGTCCTGCCCGTGCTGGGCCGCCCGCTGTCGCGCCAGGATGCGCCCGCGCTGTGGCAGTGGCTCGACGGCGTGGCCCGGCGCATCGACGCGCCGACGCCCGACCATGTCGCCATCGGCCTGGCAGAAGGCTTCTACGTCACCAGCGCGCCGGTTCAACTGATGCCGCAGAACGTCAGGCTGACGGGCCGCACGCTGCACATCCCGCTGACCTTCGCCGCCACGCTGAGCCAGCAGGAAACCGAGGCCATCATCGGCCACGAACTCGGCCACTTCGCCCACGGCGATACCGAGAACGGCACCCAGTTGGCGGTGGTCCACCGGACCATGCATCAACGCGTCGAACAACTGATCGAGGAAGTCGAGCGCAACGATGCCTGGCTGACGCAACCGCCGCTGTGGACGTCATTGTTCATCCTCAGCACATTCGACCACGCCTACGCACACTGGAGCCGCCGCCAGGAACTGGCCGCCGACGCCGCCAGCGTGCGCGCCGTGGGTGCCGAGGCCGCTGCCCGGGCCCTGATCCGCGTCACCGCCATCGATGCCGTGCTGGCGAAGATCACCAGCGGCACCGGCACGCCCAACTTGATCGCGACCCTGCATACCCGCCTGGCCGACGAAGATCTGGTGCTTGACGACGCCATTCTGGCCCGCACGCTGCCTCACCCCATCGACAGCCACCCGCCGGCGCGTGCCCGCCTGGACGCGCTGGGCGTGCGCCTGGACGACGCCTTGATTCGCACCGCCTTGCGCAAGCCTGATTCGCACGACCACCAGTGGTTCGCCGGGCTCATCACCCCGGCGCCTGCCCGCGCTTCCTGACCCGTTTCCCCTGCACGACGAGAGAACACCATGTCCCACGCCATTCCCGATACCCAGTCCCTGGCCGAATCACTGACCGCCGACTTCAACCAATCCCGCGATACCGAGCGTGGCGAAGCCATTCGCGAGCTGGAGTCCTTCCTGGCCGAAGTGCCCGCCGAGGCGGTCTTCACGCCCACCCGCAAGGCGTTCTACTACGGCATCGCGACGCTGGTGCTGGCCGGCGCCCTGGGCTTCGGGCTGACGATCACGCCCAACGTGGGCGGCGGTGTCATGGGCCTGATCGCCCTGATCGCCATTTTCGGTCTGGGCTTGGTCGTCACGCACCGCAACGACGGCCAGACGCCCGTCCTGAAGCTGACCCACACCCATCTGCACAATCCGCTGCTGCCGCAGCCCCTGCCCTTGGCAGCCGTGCAGGACGTCACCGTCTGGCAGACCTATTCGGCAGAGATCCACCTGGATCTGGCCCCGGGCGTGTCCTTGCCCAAGCTGAAGTTCAACCGCAGCCCCTTCATGCCGATCCGCACCTACGTGCGCGAGCGCCGCCACAAGCCGACCCTGCTGGTGATGACCGCGCCGGGCTTCCGCGTCAACGGTCAGAAGATGGACAACGACGACGTGCTGGAACTGGTCACGATGTACATCCATGCCGCGCATGCACATGAAGAGTTGAAGGCCCTGCGCGCGACGGCTTGAGCCCTGGCGCCGATGAGCCTGTATATGTCTTCTACCCCAGGGTTCGGAAGATACGGCATGTCGTATACATTGCCGAGAAACGCCGATTCGCCCCGGGCCATCGCGCGCGCTCAGGCCATCCGCGAACTCGAAGAGTTTCTGGCCAGCATCCCACCCGTTGCGGAATTCAGATCGACACGGGTGGCGCTCTACGAAGGGCTGGTTCTGTTGCTGGCAGCGTGCGCCTTCATTTATGGAAGCCTGCTCAGCCCCAACGGGGTGGTGATTGCAGTCTCGATCCTGATCACGGTGATCAGCGTGGGTCAGGTCATCGCAAACCTCGGCGCGGGCAGGCGTCCTCTGATGACGCTCACGCATACGCACCTGCACCATCCCCTGCTGCCCCAGCCGCTGCCCCTGACGGCGGTGAGCAATGCAAGAAGCGAGGTGGCGCCATTCCGTATATGGCGGAACGCGTTCCACACCGTACAGTTGGACGTCGCATCGTTTCTCTCTCGACCGCCCATCAGACGCTCCGCGCTGCGTTTTTTGTTCGGCGCTTCCCACACGGGGCTGTTCAAAAGACCGGACAGGCTGATGCTGGAGGTCGCCGCGCCACGCTTTTCCGTGAACGGGCAGACACTCGATGTCGACGAGTTGGAAGACACCGTCCACCTGTACCTGCAAGCCGCCGACGCGCATGAACGATTGACGGCCCTGCGCGCATCATCCTGAACGTCGTCTTTTCCATCTCGATTGGAGCTGCCATGTTCGATACCCCGTCCGACGCCGCCGACGCCTTGCGCGCCTTCCTGCCCGCACATCGGGTCGAACAAGTGGTCAAGGCGCTGGTGCCGACCATCGTGCTGCAGCCGGATCCCAAGGCCGTCAGCCGCCCTGGCATGACGCGTCTGGGCGGCGTGCCCGATCTGCCCGCCGGGACGCAATGGCCCAGGCCCGCTGCACCTGCCAACGTGGAAGAACTGGCGCGTCGCGGCAACGCGGACGCTGCCGACATGATGCGGCGTCATTTGAAGGCAGGGCTGCCGTACACCTTCATGGGCCAGATCGATCTGGCGCAGGCGGCGTCGCTGCCCGCGGCCAAGGCGCTCCCATCGGATGGGCGGCTGCTGTTCTTCTACGACCTGACGGTGGGACCGTGGGAGACCAGCACGCGCAACACGCTCGTGATCTGGGACAGTTCACCGCAAGCGGCATTGAAACCGCTCGCCATCCCCGACGACATGGCACGCGCCGCCCGGGAAGAACACGAAGAAGCCGTACGCGTCATGACCGAGAGCGATCTGCCCGCGCCGGCGCCGGGCAGCGCCACCAACTACGGTGCGCCGGGCCAGGCCATGACGATGCGGGGGCTGCTGGGCATGCCCGATCCGATGTCGTTCGAACTGGCGGGCCTGCCCGATTTGTACGCGCGCCTGCATCACGGGAAAACCGATCCGCAGACCGACGCCTTCGAAGCTGCTTACGAACAGGCACGCGAAGCGCTGGACACGCGGGACAGCCGGCAACAGCTATTGGGCAGCCCGCAGCCCGAACAGGACGATCCGCGTTACGACCTGGCGCGCGACGACGAGACCGATGCGCCGCTGGAGCAGAAAGCCCGGGCGTGGACGCTGTTGCTGCAAGTCGATCTGTCGGACTGGTCCCAGAGCGATTTCTGGGAGGGCACGGTGTACTTCATGATCCGCAAGGAAGACCTGCCGGCCCGCCGTTTCGATCGGGTCGTGGCGGTGTATCAGCAGACTTGAGAAGCGGGCGCGGCCGGTTGGCCGAACCGCGATGGTTCAGTCGGCACCGCACGATTGCAGGCAGGCGTCGGCAACAGTACTGCCGACGCCGCTTTTCAACGAATTACTTCTTCAACAGCATCTGAATGATGCTGCTGAAGTCCTTTCCGCCCTGCCCCGACGCGCTGTGCAGCGAGTACAGGTTGCGCGCCAGTTCACCCAGCGGGATGGACGACCTGGTGTGCAGGGCCGCTTCGGCAGCCAGCCCCAGGTCCTTGAGCATCAGGTCGGTGCCGAAGCCGCCCGCGTATTCCTTCGACGCCGGCGCATTTTCCATCACGCCCGGATACGGGTTGTAGAGTTCGGTCGCCCAGTTGCGACCCGAGCTTTTGGCGATGATGTCGGACAGCACCTTGGGGTCCAGGCCGTTGGCCACGCCCAGGGCGATCGCTTCCGACGTGCCTGCCATCAGGATGCCCAACAGCATGTTGTTGCAGATCTTGGCGGTCTGACCGGCACCGGCATCGCCCGCATGGAAGATGTTCTTGCCCATGTTCTGCAGCACGGGCCTGGCACGCTCGAAGGCGTCCTGCGGCCCACCGACGATGAAGGTCAGCGTACCGGCGATGGCGCCGCCCGTGCCACCCGAGACCGGCGCGTCGAGCATCGTCAGTCCGCGTGCCTTGGCGGCGGCGGCGACGGTCACCGCCGACTGCGCGGCGATGGTGCTGCAGTCGATCACCAGCGCGCCGTCGGGGATGACGGACAGCAGGCCCTTGTCACCCAGGTACAGCGACTCGACGTGCTTGCTGGCGGGCAGCATCGAGATCACCACCTCGGCGTCCTGCACGCTGGCGTGCGCGCTGTCGGCAGGCGTGGCGCCAGCGGCGGCGAGCTTGTCCAGCGCGTCTTTCGACAGATCGAACACGCGCAGCGAATGGCCGGCCTTGATCAGGTTCTGCGCCATCGGCGCGCCCATGTTGCCCAGACCGATGAATGCGATACGGCTCACGTTGTAGCTCCGGAAGATGTCGTGACGGAAAGCGGTGTCAGCGGCCCAGCGTGGCCAGCGGATGCGTGTCCACCGTCCAGGGGTCGTCGAAGATGACCTCGTCGGCCCACGCCCGCGTGGCTTCTTCGATGCGGGCATGCTGCCAACGCGGCTGGCGGTCCTTGTCGATGATGAGCGCGCGGATGCCTTCGCCGAAGTCGCCATTGGCCGCGCATTGCAGGGCCACGCCATGTTCCAGGCGGAACACCTCGGCCAGCGACAGGGTGCGCGCACGGCGCAGCAATTCATAGGCGATGCGCGCAGAGCTGGGCGCTCCCGCGGCCAGCGTCTGTTGGGCGCGTTGCAGCCATGGGTCTTCGCTGTCGATGGCGGCGATGGCGGCCACGATCTCAGGCAAGGTGCCGCGTCCGCACACGTCGTTGACCAGATCGAAGTTCTCGCGCAGCGGGCCGGCCGGCAGCGGCGCATGCGCGTGGGCACGCAGCACGTCGGTCAGCAGCGCGTCGTCCTGCTCGCGCTCGCCGGTCCACGCCTGGTTGACCAGGGCATCGTAGACGCGGTCCTTGTCGGCCTGCGCGACCACGTGATCGGCAAAGCCGGCGAACACCGCGTCGGCTGCCTTCAGTTGCGCGCCAGTCAGCGCCAGGAACAGGCCCGCCTTGCCCGGCACGTGATTCAGCATCCAGCTGCCGCCGACATCGGGGAACAGACCGATGGAGATCTCAGGCATGGCCAGGCGCGATGTCTCGGTCACCACGCGATGGCTGGCGCCGACCATCAGGCCCATGCCACCACCCATGACGATGCCGTGTCCCCAGCACAGATACGGCTTGGGGTAGGTATGCAGGTCGTAGTCCAGGCGGTACTCACGCGTGAAGAATTCCACCGCGAACGCGTTGCAGCGCGGGTCGTGCCCGGCTTCGCCCGCCGTATCGCGCTGGGCCAGGATGGCGCGGTACAGCAGTTGCAGATCGCCCCCCGCGCAGAACGCCTTGTCGCCCGCGGCCTGCAGGATGACCATGGCGATGGCGGGGTCGCGCGCCCACGCAGCCAACTGCGTATCGAGCAGGCGCGTCATTTCCAGGCTGAGCGAATTGAGGGTCTTTTCGGCATTGAGCGTGGCGATTCCCAGGCGCTTGCCATTGGCAGCCTGGCGCTCTTCGAACAATACGACCTGACTCATTGCTTGAATGATTCCTTGCAAGGAAAAGGCATCGGCCTTCAGCGGATCGACGTGCCGCCCGACAGCAACTGGCGGGCGATGATGACGCGCATGATTTCGTTGGTGCCTTCGAGGATCTGGTGAACGCGGGCATCGCGCACCAGCCGTTCGAGCGGATACTCGCGGATGTAGCCGTAGCCGCCGTGGATCTGCAGGGCTTCGTTGCACACCTTGAAGCCCACGTCCGTGGCAAACCGCTTGGCCATGGCGCAGTAGGTGGTCGCGTCGGGCGCCTTGGCGTCGAGCTTGGTCGCGGCCAGGCGCACCATTTGGCGTGCGGCCACCAGCTCGGTCGCCATGTCGGCCAGCTTGAATTGCAGCGCCTGGAAGTCGGCCAGGGCCTTGCCGAACTGCTTGCGCTCGCCCATGTAGCGGTGCGCGGCGTCGAGCGCGCCCTGGGCCGCGCCCACCGAGCAGATACCGATATTGATGCGCCCGCCATCCAGGCCCTTCATGGCGATCTTGAAGCCCTCGCCTTCCTGGCCCAGCAGGTGGTCGGCCGGCACGCGCACGCGTTCGAAGGTGATGGCGCGCGTGGGCTGGCTGTTCCAGCCCATCTTCTCTTCCTTGCGGCCATACGAGATGCCTGGCGTATCGGCCGGCACCACGAAGGCCGATACGCCACTTGCGCCCGGCCCGCCCGTGCGCGCCATGACGATGAGCACATCGGTGTCGCCACCGCCCGAAATGAACATCTTCGAACCGGTGATGACGTAGTCGTCGCCATCGCGATCGGCACGCGTCTTCAGCGACGCGGCATCCGACCCCGCACCCGGTTCGGTCAGGCAGTACGACCCCAATTTGGTACCGGTGGTCAGGGCTTCGCCCCAGGTCTGGCGCACGGCAGGCGTGCCCCAGGTGCCCAGCATCCAGGTCGCCATGTTGTGGATGGTGATGAACGCCGTGGTCGAGGGATCGACTGCTGCCATTTCCTCGAACACCACGGTGGCATCCAGTCGGCTCAGCCCCAATCCGCCGATTTCCTCGGGCGCGTACAGGCCGCAGAATCCCAGCTCGCCGGCCTTGGCAATCGCTTCCTTGGGAAAGATGCACTGTGCATCCCATTCGGCAGCATGCGGCGCCAGCTCGCCCAGGGCGAAGTCGCGCGCGCTTTGCCGGAAGGCCTGCTGTTCTTCGTTGAGGTCGAAATCCATGCGGGCCTCGTCCTTACTTCAGGGTGATCGTGGTGTTCACACCGGTGTTGACGGCGTCGTCGTCGAACCAGCGTTCGGTGATGGTCTTGGTCTGGGTGTAGAACGTGACCACCTGCTTGCCGTAGGGGCCCAGGTCGCCCAGCTTGGAGGCGCGCGAACCGGTGAACGAGAACAGCGGCACCGGCACCGGGATGGGCACGTTGATGCCGACCTGCCCGACGTCGATGTCTTCCTGGAACTTGCGCGCGGCCGCGCCCGACTGGGTGAACAGCGCGGTGCCGTTGCCGTTCGGGTTGGCGTTGATGATCTCGATGGCTTCGGCAAGCGACGGCGCAGCCATCAGGCACAGCACCGGTCCGAAGACTTCCTGGTCGTAGATCGCCATCTGCGGCGTGACGCCCGAGAAGATGGTCGGGCCGACGAAGTTGCCCTTCTCGAAGCCAGCCACCTGCGGGTTGCGGCCATCGAGTTCCAGCGTAGCGCCATCGGCCACGCCGCGCTCGATCAGGCCGGCCACGCGATCGCGCGCGGCGCACGAGATCAGCGGACCGACATCGGTTCCGGCTTCCGTGCCCGCACTGACCTTCAGCGTCTTGGCCTTGGCCACCAGTTCCGGGATCCAGGCCTGCGCATCGCCCACCAGGATGACCACCGACAAGGCCATGCAGCGCTGACCGGCGGCGCCGAACGCAGCGCCCGCCAGGTTGTTCAGCGTCTGTTCCTTGTTGGCGTCGGGCATGACGATGGCATGGTTCTTGGCGCCCATCATGCACTGCGCGCGCTTGCCCGACAGCGTGGCACGCTGGTAGACGTGCGTACCGACCCGGGTCGAGCCGACGAAGGAAACGGCCTTGATGTCGGCATGGTCGCAAATGGCGTTGACCACTTCTTCGCCGCCGTGCACGACGTTGAGCACACCGGCCGGGATGCCGGCTTCCAGCGCCAGTTCGACCAGGCGCATGGTGACCATCGGGTCCTGCTCGGACGGCTTGAGCACGAAGGTGTTGCCGCAGGCGATGGCCATGGGGAACATCCACAGCGGGATCATGGCCGGGAAGTTGAACGGGGTGATGCCGGCGCAAACGCCCAGCGGCTGCAGGACGGTGTAGGTATCGACGCCACCGGCCACGTTGTTGGCCAGTTCGCCCAGTTGCAGGTTGCCGATGGAGGCAGCATGTTCGACGACTTCCAGGCCGCGGAAGATGTCGCCCTCGGCGTCGGGCAGGGTCTTGCCCTGTTCGGCGGTGAGGATGGCGGCCAGCTCTTTCATGTTTTCACGAATGAGCTGCTGGTACTTGAGGAAGATGCGGGCGCGAGTGCCGATGGCGGTCTTGCGCCAGGTCTTGAAGGCTTCTTTGGCGGCGGCGACGGCGGCATCGACTTCGGCGGGCGTGGCGAAGGGGACGCGTGCCAGGACTTCCTGGGTCGCGGGGTTGATGATGTCCCGCCATTGGCTGCTTTGTGATTCGACGAACTTGCCGCCGATCAGCAGTTTGACGGTGGGTGCGACAGCGCGGATCTCCGCTTGTCCCTGTACGAGATTCGTCATGGCAACGCTCCGGGTTCAGCGAAAGAGGCCGCGACGTGGGCGGCCTCTCGTGTGGTTCAAATCAATCTAGCATGTGGGTGACGTTTACGTAAACGTGAGGTGAACCCTTGTTTTTCTTCTGGGGCGGTGGGGGAGTTCTGCTGTCAGTCACAGGCGCCGGGGGCGCGTCGGCTGCCCCGCCGGACGGCGCGGGGCGGGAGCCCCCACGCGCGACGTTCGGCGGGGCAGCCGACGCGCCCCCGGCGCCTGTGCCTTCGTACTTGCTCGGCCATCCGCGGTGTTCTGGCGCCGATATACAGAAATTTAGTCTGCCATCTTGCTGATCAAGGTTCTCGGCAGGCCATGGCCATGTGTCTGTTGCTACGCCTGACTGATCGGAATCGGGTCAAACCGTTAAGCGCCACGAACATCTTGCCGGCTCGCGGTCGCTCCGCCATTCAGGGGCGCTTGTACGGCTGCTTGCAGATGGGATCTTACGAACAGGCGCTGTTCCGCCACGAAGTGAGGGCGGCGTGCTTGGTCATAAGCAACGGACATGAACTGAACTGCTCCCGAAAGGTTGGATCTTGGCCGGCTCTCAAAGCTCAGTTCACGGGCGCCCGTCTCAAACCATGCCAGTTGCCACTGAAAGACGTGTGAGTATCCGATCCAGGCCACCAAGCTGCTGTCGACCGGTTCCTGGGCGTGTCGTGCGGCAATATCGAGCGCCCGAGGCACTTCTCCGCGCTAACGAAGCAGCGCGGCCTCAGTCCCCGCCAATCTCACTTCGTAGCGGTACACCGCCTATTCGTAAGGAAGTCCAGGCAAGCAGCCGTCGCAACGCCACTTAAGTGCACGCCGGCAGCGAGCCGGCAGGGTCTTCGTGGCGCTTAAGCCGCCGTCCCCCTCACGGCTGATGAGCCGGCGGTAACGAACCATGCCCATTGCCTGCCAGGAACCTGGGCAAGCACGATGGCAGCGTCAAAGGCTGTATCAACGCAACAGAACAACGGCGGAACCGAATAAGCGTTAAGGCGTGGGTGGCGGGGCCGGGGCGGATGCACGTTGGCACGACGCGGGGGCGGGAGCCCCGACCGCGTCCGTGGCGTCGGGCAGCCGACACGGACCCGCCACCCACGACTGGTTTAAGAACTCGCAAGCATCGCGCGCGCAACAACACAGACCGCAGATGGGGCAGCGATACGCCATCTGCGCACCGCCCGAGTCGCCCCGCAAATCCACGATGAACCAAAAAAAGAGGCCGCGAAACCAAACTCCGCAGCCTCTTCACCGTACTGAAAACCGATCAATGGAACAGCACGACAGCCTTCTGCAACGTGATCCAGATTCCGATCAGCATCGGCACGCCCACCGCTGTCCAGGCCAACGCCACCGGCAAGGTCAACGCCCCACCCGATCCGGAAACCGACCCCGTCACCCCATCGGCCATCGCGGCCGCCGCCGTACGGTCATGGGCCAGCTTCTTCTCGCGCGCCAGTTCCTCGTCCGTCATGAAATGCCGTGACGCCACCGGACGAACCGCCATGTTGCACAGGAAGCCCACCACCAACATCCCGGCCAGGATGTACATCGTCGTGTCGTACACCTGCGCGCGCGGCACGCCCTGCGTCAGTTGGTACTCGCGGATGTAATTGACCACCACTGGGCCCAGGATGCCCGCCGTCGCCCAGGCCGTCAGCAGACGCCCATGGATCGCCCCCACCATCTGCGTACCGAACAGGTCTGCCAGGTAGGCAGGCACCGTCGCAAAACCGCCGCCATACATCGACAGGATGATGCAGAACGCACCGACGAACAGCGCCAGCTGGCCGATGTGCGCCGTCCACGGAATGGCGGCGTACAGGAAGAAGCCGAGGATGAAGAAGATCGCATAGGTGCGCTTGCGGCCCAGCTTGTCCGACAGGCTGGCCCAGAAGAAACGGCCACCGATGTTGAACAGGCTCAGCAGCCCGGTGAAACCGGCGGCGATGGTGCCGATCTGGGCCAGCTGCACCGCGCTGAGTTCACCGAAGCCGACGCCCGGCAGACCGATCAGGCGTCCGCCGAACACCTCCTGCAGCAGCGGCGAGGCCATGCCCAGGATGCCGATGCCAGCCGACACGTTCAGGCACAGCGCGGCCCACACCAGCCAGAACTGCGGAATGCCCCAGACCTTGCTGACGTGCACATGGCGCTGCGTGACCAGCACCTTGCTCTGGGCCGCAGGCGGCGTCCAGCCTGCCGGCTTCCAGCCCGAGGGCGGCACGCGGTAGCCCAGGGCGCCCGAGATCATGAAGACGAAATAGATGACGGCCATCGCCAAAAAGGTCTGCCACACGCCGACCGAGCCCGGCGTGGCGAAGTGGCGCATCAACGCATCGGCGAGCGGAGCGCCGATCATCGCGCCACCGCCGAAGCCCATGATCGCCATGCCGGTGGCCATGCCGCGCCGATCCGGGAACCACTTGATGAGCGTGCTGACGGGCGAGATATATCCCAACCCCAACCCGATCCCGCCGATCACCCCCGACCCCACCCACAACATCCATAGCTGATGCAGGTACACGCCCGCTGCCGAGATGACCAATCCGCCGCACCAGCACAGGGTGGCAACCACGCCGGCCTTGCGCGGGCCGGCCCGTTCCAGCCAACCGCCCCACAGCGCGGCCGAGCAGCCCAGCAACACGAAGAACAGCGTGTACATCCACACCATCGTCGAAATGCGCCAGTCGCAATGAGTGGCGAAGAGTTCGGCCACGATGCCGACCTCGGGCCCGCAGGTCATGGGCTTGCTGATGCCGATGGCCTTGGACAGCGGCAGCCAGAACACCGAGAAACCGTAGGCCATCCCGATGCACAGGTGGATGGCCAGCGCGGCTGGCGGGACCAGCCACCGGTTGAAACCGGGACCGGCAATGGTGCGTTCTTTATCGAAAAAACCGTAACCAGGGGCGAGTGCGCTCATGACGTCTCCAGATCGTCGGGTTGCTTGCGTCGCGGAACTCAAAACGAATACGGCAGTTGGCCGCGCTGCGTCAGGCAGGCGTCAAGCGCTCGCGGTAGGTCGATAGTGCGTCGAGAACGATGGGCTTGAGCGCCGTCGTGCCGTCCCCGCCATCGGGGTGGTCGGCGACCCAGGCCAGCAGCGCACGACGCATGCGCGGCTCCCAGAACTTGTGGATGTGGTTGGCGACGCCCTCGCGGGCTTCGTCACGATCGACGAAACCATCGAAGAAGTCGCCGATGCGATTGGCCATGTCGACCAACTTGGCAACGTCCATGTGCCGTCTCCTCATATGCGCCCCAGGTCGTTGCCTGCGGGCGTCGTCGTTGCGGGGCGGATGCCCCGGTGAATGACGCGTTAATCGACGACGCGCTGCGCGTGGGTGTAGACCACGCACTGCCCGCCGCGCATGAATCCGATCAGCGTCAGGCCATTGTCTTCGGCCAGGCGTACCGCCAGTGCCGTCGGCGCCGACACGGCGGCCAGCACGCCGATGCCTGCGGAGGCGGTCTTCTGCACCATTTCGTAGCTGGCGCGGCTCGACACCAGCGCGATACAGCCATCGGGCGCCCTGCCCTCGCGCAGCATCGCGCCGATGAGCTTGTCGAGCGCGTTGTGTCGCCCGACGTCCTCGCGCACCGTCACCAGTTCGCCCTGCGCGTCGATCAGTGCGGCACCGTGAGTGGCACCGGTCAGGTCGTGCAGGACCTGCCGCTGGCGCATGGCCGAGAACGCCCGCGTCAGCACCGCGCGCGAGACAGTCGCGGGCGGGCGCGGCTGCTGGCGCACCGGCCGGATGACCTGGTCGAGGCTTTCGACGCCGCACAGGCCACAGCCGGTACGACCGGCCATGGCACGACGCCTGGCCTTCATGCCCGCTTCGCGTTCGGTGGCGATTTCGATCTGGACCACGATGCCGGCCTCGCCCGGCAGCACGTCGACGCCGCGTACCTCGTGGCTGCCCGCGACCAGGCCTTCGGTCAGGGCGAAGCCCAGCGCGAAGTCTTCCAGGTCGGCGGGCGTGGCCAGCATCGTGGCATAGCTGATGCCGTTGAACTCCAGCGCGACGGCCACTTCCTGCGCCAGCGCGTCGTCGGCGTCATGCCGGCCGTCGTCGTCGATACGCACCACCGCGACCCGCTGCGAGGTGGGCACTTCGACCGCCGACACGGCGCCGTCTTCCTGCATGGTCATTACTTGCCCATTACGCCGACCGGCGTGGTTTCCCGCTGGCGCAGCAGTTTTTCCTGAACGGCGTGGAAGCGCGTCCAGTTGCGTTGCCAATCGGAGGGTTGTGCCACCGGCGTGAGCTGCACGGCGGTGACTTTGTATTCCGGGCAGTTGGTGGCCCAGTCGGAGCTGTCGGTCGTGATCACGTTGGCCCCGGATTCCGGGAAGTGGAAGGTGGTGTAGACGACACCAGGCTGCACACGCTCGGTGATGGTGGCCCGCAGCACGGTTTCGCCTGCGCGGCTGGAGACGCCGACCCAATCCCCTTCCTTGATGCCGCGCTCTTCGGCATCGTGGGGATGCACTTCCAGCAAATCTTCGGCGTGCCACATCACGTTGGGGGTGCGGCGGGTCTGCGCGCCGACATTGTATTGGGACAGGATGCGCCCCGTGGTCAGCAGCAACGGGAACTTACGTGTGGCGCGCTCGTCCGTGGGGATGTAGCGGGTCGGCATGAACTTGCCCTTGCCGCGCACGAAGGCATCGACGTGCATGATCGGCGTGCCTGACGGGGCGTCCTCGTTGCATGGCCACTGCAGGCTGCCCATGGCGTCGAGCTTTTCGTAGGTCACGCCACGGAAGGTCGGCGTCAGGCGGGCGATCTCGTCCATGATCTCGCGCGGATGGGTGTAGTTCATGGGGTAGCCCAGCGCGTTGGACAGGGCCACGGTCACTTCCCAGTCGGCCATGCCGGTGCGCGGCGCCATGACCTTGCGCACCGGCGAGATACGCCGTTCGGCGTTGGTGAAGGTGCCGTCCTTCTCCAGGAACGAGGACCCCGGCAGGAACACGTGGGCGTACTTGGCGGTTTCGTTCAGGAAGAGGTCCTGCACGACGATGCATTCCATCGACGCCAGGGCTTCGGCCACGTGCTGCGTGTTGGGATCGGACTGGACGATGTCCTCACCCTGGCAATACAGCCCCTTGAAGCTGCCTGCCAGTGCCGCTTCGAACATGTTGGGAATGCGCAGGCCAGGTTCGGGCTGGATGGTCACCCCCCAGGCGGCCTCGAATTGGGCACGCGTGGTGGCGTCCGACACATGGCGGTAGCCGGGCAGTTCGTGCGGGAACGAGCCCATGTCGCACGAACCCTGCACGTTGTTCTGGCCCCGCAGCGGATTGACGCCCACGCCCTCGCGCCCGACGTTGCCGGTGGCCATGGCGAGGTTGGCGATGCCCATCACCGAGGTCGAGCCCTGGCTGTGCTCGGTCACGCCCAGGCCGTAGTAGATCGCCGCATTGCCGCCAGTGGCGTACAGGCGTGCGGCCCCGCGCACCAGCGCGGCGTCCACGCCCGTCACGTCGGCCAGGGCTTCAGGCGAATTTTCGGGCCGGGAGACGAATTCACGCCAGGCTGCGAACGAGGCCGCATCGCAACGCTGTGCCACGTAATCTTCGGCGATGAGGTTCTCGGTGGCGATGACGTGGGCCAGCGCCGTCAGCATGGCCACGTTGGTGCCCGGCCGCAGTTGCAGGTGGAAGGCGGCCTTGATGTGCGGCGAATCCACCAGTTCGATGCGACGCGGATCGATCACGATCAGCCTGGCGCCCTGGCGCAGGCGCTTCTTCAGCCGCGAGGCGAACACCGGGTGGCCCGCCGTGGGATTGGCGCCCATGACGACCACCACGTCGGCGTGCATCACCGAGTCGAAGGTCTGCGTGCCGGCGGACTCTCCCAGGGTCTGCTTCAGGCCGTAGCCGGTCGGCGAATGGCAGACGCGCGCGCAGGTATCGACGTTGTTGGTGCCAAAGGCCGCCCGCACCAGCTTCTGCACCAGATAGGTTTCTTCGTTGGTGCAGCGCGAGGACGTGATGCCACCGATGGCATCGCGTCCATAGTCGGCCTGGAGGCGGCGGAACTCCCCTGCTGCGTAATTGATGGCCTCTTCCCAGCTGACTTCCTGCCAGGGGTCGGTGATGCGACGCCGGATCATCGGCTTCATGATGCGGTCGGCATGCGTGGCATAGCCCCAGGCGAAACGCCCCTTCACGCAGGAATGGCCCCGGTTGGCCTGGCCGTCCTTGTAGGGGACCATGCGGACCACTTCGCTGCCCTTCATGTCGGCCTTGAAGGCGCAGCCCACGCCGCAGTAGGCGCAGGTCGTGACCACGCTGTGCTCGGGCTGGCCCAGGTGGACGATGGTCTTTTCCTGCAGGGTCGCGGTAGGACAGGCCTGCACACAGGCACCGCAGGACACGCACTCGCTGTCCATGAACGACTGGTCCTGCCCCGCCGACACGCGCGACTCGAAGCCACGTCCCGAAATCGTGAGCGCAAAGGTGCCTTGCGTTTCTTCACAGGCGCGCACGCAGCGGTTGCAGACGATGCACTTGGACGGGTCGTAGCTGAAGTACGGGTTGGATTCGTCCTTGGCGGCAGCCAGGTGGTTGGCGCCATCCATGCCGTAGCGCACTTCGCGCAGGCCCACCACGCCCGCCATGTCCTGCAGTTCGCAGTCGCCGTTGGCGCCGCAGGTCAGGCAGTCCAGCGGATGGTCCGAGATGTACAGCTCCATCACGCCCTTGCGCAGTTCCTGCAGCTTGGGGCTTTGCGTGCGCACCACCATGCCGGCCTCGGCAGGCGTGGTGCACGACGCGGGATAACCGCGTCGGCCATCGATCTCGACCAGGCACAAACGACAGGAACCGAAGGGTTCCAGGCTGTCGGTCGCACAGAGCTTGGGCACGCTGGTGCCCATCTCGGACGCCGCACGCATCAGCGAAGTGCCGGCCGGCACGGTGACGTCGCGGCCATCGATGTTCAGGGTCACCAGGGTGTCGGACGCGCGCGCAGGCGTGCCGTGGTCCTGTTCGTGGAACGGGGGATGCGGGGCGTTCATGCTTGCCTCCATCGCGCCGGATGCGGCGCGCTCAGAATGGGGATGCGAAGGGCCTCAGGCCGCCTTGGCGTCGGCGACAGCGCCGAAATCTTCGGGGAAGTGATTCAGCGCGGACAGCACCGGATACGGCGTCATGGCGCCCATCGCACACAGCGAACCGTTGACCATGGTGTCGCACAGACTGCGCAGCAGCGTGACCTGCCCGGCCGGCTGATTGCCTGCCACCAGCCGGTCGATCACCTCGGCACCGCGTGTCGAGCCGATGCGGCAAGGCGTGCACTTGCCACAGGATTCGACCGCGCAGAAGGCCATCGCATAGCGCGCCATTTTTGCCATGTCGACCGTGTCGTCGAAGGCCACCAGGCCGCCGTGACCCAGCACGGCCGACAACTGGGCCAGCGACTCGTAGTCCATGGGCACGTCCCATTGCGACGCCGGCAGATAGGCGCCCAGCGGCCCCCCTACCTGCACGGCGCGCAAGGGTCGGCCCGATGCGCTGCCACCGCCGAAGTCCGTCAGCAATTCGCGCAAGGTGACGCCGAAGCCCACTTCCACCAGCCCGCCGCGCGCCAGATTGCCAGCAAGCTGGAACGGCAAGGTGCCGCGCGAACGGCCCATGCCGACGTCCCGGTAGAACGCCGCGCCACGGTCCATGACGATCGGCACGCTGGCGAAGGTGATGACGTTGTTCAACACCGTGGGCTTGCCGAACAGCCCGGCGATAGCGGGCAACGGCGGCTTGGCGCGCACCACGCCGCGCTTGCCCTCGATGCTTTCGAGCAAGGCGGTTTCCTCACCGCAGATGTACGACCCTGCCCCCACTCGCACTTCCATGTCGAAGGCGCGTCCGCTGCCGCGAATGTCTGCGCCCAGGTAGCCCGCTGCGCGAGCACGGCAGATGGCCGCTTCCATCACGGCAATGGCGTCGGGGTATTCCGAGCGGATGTAGACGTAGCCGTAGTCGGCCCCGACCGCCAGGCCGGCGATGGCCATGCCTTCGATGAGCACGTACGGGTCGCCTTCCATCAGCATGCGGTCGGCGAAAGTGCCCGAATCGCCTTCGTCGGCATTGCAGACCACGTACTTGCGGTCCGCGAGCGCACGACGCACGGTTTCCCATTTGATGCCGGTAGGGAATGCTGCCCCGCCCCGTCCACGCAGGCCGGACTCGGTGACCTGGCCGACGATGGCGGCGCCGTCGATGGACAGGGCCTGGGCCAGCCCGCGAAAACCGGCGTGTGCGACGTAGTCGTCGATGGACAGCGGATCGGTGATGCCGACCCGGGCGAAAGTCAGGCGCTGCTGGCGGGCCAGATAGGGAATGGCTTCGGTTTCGCCGTGTGCGAGCGCATGCTCGCCTGCATGCAGGAAGTCGGCATCGAACAGACCCGTCACGTCATCGGCATCGACCGGGCCATAGGCGTGGCGCTTGCCGTCGTGTTCGACTTCGACCAGGGTTTCCAGCCACAACAGGCCGCGCGAGCCGTTGCGAACGATGGTCACCTCCAGGCCGCGCGAACGGGCCTGGGTTTGAATGGCATCGGCGACCGCATCGGCACCGACAGCCAGCGCCGCGCTGTCACGCGGCACGAAGACACGAACCGGGGCATTCACCAGACCGCCCGCGTGTCGCGGCTCGACATCTTCCATACGGGAGGACGCACGCGTGCTCGAAGCAAACAGGCTGTTCGCGTTCATGCGGCCTCCCCGTTCTTCAGCGAATCGAGCAGGCGATCGAGCCGCTGCGCATTCATGCGTGCATGCGGACGGCCATCCAGGGCGACGGCCGGCGACTGCGCGCACAGCCCCAGGCAGTAGACCGGCTCCAGGTCGATGGCACCGTCGGCATCACGTTCGTGGAACCCACAGCCCAGGCGGGCCTGCGCATGCTCGGCCAGCGCGTCGCCGCCCATGGCCTGGCAGGCCTCGGCGCGACAGACTTCGAGGCGATGGGGTGCGGGCGTACAGGAATGGAAATGCGGGTAGTAAGTGATGACTCCGTGCACTTCGGCACGCGACAGGTTCAGGGCCTGCGCGATCTGGTTCACACAGGCGGGCGGAATGAAACCGAGCTGGGCCTGGATGTCGTGCAGAAGGGGAAGCAGCGCGCCGTCGCGCTGAGCATGGCGGGAAATTGCCGCTGCCGTTGCGGCAGCATGAGCGGGCGCCGGCTGCGTCGAAAGCGCCGGCAAGGGCGCCGCGCCAGCGGGACGCGGCGCGAGGTGCATGGCATCGCTGCGCATGTCTGTCTCCTGAGGCTGGTTCTAATGATTTATGTAATTCAGCACATAAGAGCGCTGATGACCTATGCCATGATGCAAGCTATCACTTGGCTCCAATCAAGATCAATAAGCAAAAAATGACATATTCATTTCGCCTGGCGATCCATCCCGCATGGCATTTGCTGGGAAATGATGCGCAGCCCGTCCCCTTGCAGGACGTGCTCGCCCTGCTGCTTGCCATCGAAGAAACGGGCCACATTGCGGGCGCCTGCAGGCAGTGCGGTGTGTCGTATCGGCACGCCTGGGGCGTGCTGCGGCACTTCGAATCCTTGTTCGGGGTGCCCTTGCTGGTGACCCAGCGCCGGCTGGGGACCACGCTGACACCCTTTGCCCAGAAACTGCTGTGGGCGAACCGCCGTATCCATGCCCGGCTGTCGCCCACGCTGGACACGCTGGCCGCCGAACTGCAGGAAGAACTGCAGCGCCTGCTGCCGACGGCCAACCAGCATCTGCGCATGCATGCGAGCCACGGTTTTGCCGTGTCGGCCTTGATGGACCAACTGGCACCGACAAGCCTGGACCTGGAGCTTCGCTATCGCAGCAGCATCGAAGCGTTGGCGGGACTGGCGCGCAACGAGTGCGACCTGGCGGGTTTCCATGTACCGCAAGGGGAGTTCGAATCAGTGGTGCTGCAGGCCTATGCGCGCTGGCTGGACCCCGATGAACATGTGCTGGTCCACCTCGCCCACCGCAACTGCGGACTGTTCATCGCACCGGGCAATCCACGCGGCATCCATGGCCTGGCCGATCTGGCCCGCCAGGACGTGCGGTTCGTAAACCGGCAGACCGGCTCGGGCACGCGCATGCTGCTGGAGATCATGCTCAGGCAACAAGGGATTGCCACGGCAGCCATATCCGGTTTCCACACCACGGCCGAGTTCACGCACGCGGCAGTGGCTGCCCACATCGCCAGCGACATGGCCGACGTCGGCATCGGCGTGGAAACCGCTGGCCGGCGTTTCGGTCTGGACTTCATCGGACTGGTGCGCGAACGCTATTTCTTCGCCGCGCCCCGGCGCGCCATGGAAACCCCTGCGATGCAGTTGCTGCTGGCGACCCTGCGCGGCGATCCGTACCGGACCTTCCTGCAGCAGTTGGCCGGCTACGACGGCACGGAAACCGGCCGCATCGTCGAGATCGACGAAGCCTTTCCGGGCGGCTTGAACGCCCAATGAAAAAGGCGTCCCGGGGGACGCCTTCAGGATCTTGCCGACCGACCAGGGTCAGTCGTTGCGCGATGCCAGCGCGACCAGCGCGAACAGGGTCAGCAGCGAGAACAGACCCATGCTCCAGAGCTCGTAGCGATAGCCCAGCAGATCGACAGCGGAATCTGCACAGGTCGCCTGGATCGAGAACAGATCGGGCAGCATGGCGTCGAGGCCGGTGCCGCTGACCAGGCGGTCGGCGAAGGTCTGGGCGCAGGTCAATTGCTTGGCCGCCACGTTGTGCTGGTAGAACGCCGCGGCAATGCCCGACCCGCCCAACAGCAGCAGCACGAGGCTGATGAAACGCGGCAGCAGCTTCACGCGGCGCAAGAGCAAGCCCAGGATGGCCACGATGGCCATTGCGGCGAAGATCATGCGCTGCAGAACGCACCATGCGCAGGGCTGCATATCGTAGACATGCTGCGAGATCAACGCGATACCTAGCGCCGCCAGACTCAGGATGGCGACATACAGGTGCAGGCGGTCAGCCCGGGTGAACAACATAACGACTCCGTGGGGGTGGACGCGGGAACGCGCCGTATTTTATGCCGCGCGTTGAAGCACGCTGAGAATAAGCTCGCTGGCCCCTTCCCAGACGATCTGCACCCCCAGGCACAGCAGGATGAAGGCAGACATACGCAAGAGCACGATGGTTCCCGTTTCGCCCAGCGGACGCAAGAGCTGGTTGGCGAAACGGAAGCAAAGGAACAACACCGACGAGATCACGACCACGCCCAGCATGGCGCCCATCATGCGGGCAGCCGACAGGCCCATGGATGGATCGTGCAGCGAGGCGCCCACGGTGATGGACGCAGCTACCGTGCCCGGGCCGCAGGTGATGGGGAACGTGAGCGGATAGAACGCCTTGCTGCGGGCGATTTCGGGGGTGAAGGCTTCAGCCAGCCGCGCCGACGAACCCGTGCCGCCGTCGGAAGTATTGAGCAGCTTCCAGGCAGCGCTGACCACCAGCAGCCCCCCGCCCACCCGCACGATGGCCAGTGAAATGCCGAAGAAATCCAGCACGATGGAGCCGACCAGCATGGCGACCACGACCATGATGAATACGTTGGTGGCGATGCGCAGCGCCAGTTGCGCGCGCGTCAGGTCCGATGCGCCTTCGGTCAGCATCAGGAACATGGGCGCCGCACTGGGCGGGTTCAGAATCGGCAGGATGGTGGCCAGCGAGAACAACAGGCTCTTGCCGAAGGCCAGCAGATAGACGTCGAAGGCCATGGAAGCGGCGCAAAACGTAGCGAAGCGAGGAGCTTACTTTACCGACGCATCTTCTGCTTGATGCACGTCGACGGCGTGGAGACGGCGCGACGATGTCGACGCTGAAAAGCAGGTGCATGTCGGCCATCGGCGACCGGGATCGCCGACGGCGGCATGCATCAGCCCAGCGCCCGGCGCGGTGTTCCGCCCTGCATGGCACAGGCTGCCTGCAGCAGGTCTTCGTAAACCTGGCCCACCAGGATCAGGCAAGGACCGGACCCAATGGCCAGCGCGGCGTCTGCCAGACCGGCCACGGTGGTCGGAATGCGGCGCTCTTCGGGCAAGCTGGCGCTTTCGACCAGCACCACGGGACGGTCGGGCGCAACGCCAGCTGCCAGCAGACCCGCTGCGATATCTGCCGCCTGCCGGCCCGCCATGTACAGCACCGCGGTATCGGCTGCCGCGGCCGGACGTGCCCAATCGTGCCCGGCTTCGCCCTGCCCCACGGCAGGGGTCAGGAAGGCGACGCTGCGACTCAGTCCGCGCTGGGTCAGGGACACGGACAGGCTGGCACTGGCGGCGAATGCCGCACTGATGCCCGGGACGATCTCCACGGAGATCCCGGCACGCACCAACGCCGAGATTTCCTCATGCGCACGACCGAACAGCATCGGGTCGCCGCCCTTGAGCCGCACCACACAGGCGTGGCGCCGGGCCGCATCCACCAACTGCTTGTTGATGAAATGCTGGGCCGTGGACAAGCGGCCCGAGCGCTTGCCGACCGCAAGATGCTGGGCCTGCGGCGCAAGCGCCAGCACGTCGGGGCTGACCAATGCATCGTGGAACACCACGTCGGCACGGGCCAGCAGACGTGCGGCCCGTACGGTCAGCAGGTCTGCCGCCCCCGGGCCGGCACCGACCAGGTAGACGCTTCCTGCGGCCCCTTGCTGATCCGCCGCCATTTCAGGCCACCGCTGGCTTGGGATAGGTGTCCTGGTAATGCACCGTAAAGGCCTGCAAGGCCTGGCGCGCCAGTTCGGGATCGTGGCCCGGCTTGATCGAGAAGCTGTCGAAACCGCAACGCGCCAGGTAATGCACCACGTCGACGATGACGTCGCCCACGGCGCGCAGTTCACCTTGCCAGCCGTAGCGGGTGCGCAGCAACTGCGCGATCGAGAAGCCACGGCCGTCGGTGTAGACCGGGAAGTCGATGGCGATCAGGGCCAGGCCGGTGGCATCGAGGGTGGCCGCGCCTTCCAGCAGTTCGGCGGGATCGTCGTCGGGGCCGAGCAGCACGCCGACCGGATGCTGGCGATGGCGCAGCGACTGGGACGACCCGAGCCAGAGTTCGAGCGGCACGATCCAGTTCGGCTCATCGGGCGGCAAGGATGTCGACTCGTTGCCGACGAAGCGGTGCCACACGTCGGTTTCCAGGGCGCCATGCCGCAGCAGCGTACGTACGGGTTGGTTGTCAGACATGGCTGGTCTCCTTGGCACGCGTGGCATCGCGGTCGCGGTAGACCTCGGTCTTGAAGGGTTCGATGCCCAGGCGTTCGACCACGTCGATGAAACGCTCGGCATCGCTGTCACGGTTGGCCAGGTAGGTCTGCACCAGTCGCTCGACCACGTCGGGCACCTGGGCACGCGAGAACGAGGGGCCGATGACCTTGCCGATGGCGGCACCGCCGCCACGCGGCGACTCGATATCGGGGAGCGGCTTGGCAGCACCGCTCTGACGGCCGCCGATGGTGACCTGGTACCACTCCTCGCCTGCCTTGTCGACGCCGAGGATGCCGATATGGCCGACGTGGTGGTGACCGCAGGAGTTGATGCAGCCTGAGATGTTCAGGTCCAGTTCGCCGATTTCGTGCAGGTAGTCGAGGTCGTCGAAACGGCGCTGGATTGCCTCGGCGACGGGGATCGACACGGCGTTGGCCAACGCGCAGAAGTCGCCCCCGGGACAGGCGATGATGTTGGTCAGCAGACCGATGTTCGGCGTGGCCAGGTTCAGTTCGCGCAGGCGCAGCCAGAGTTCGTGCACCCGGCTGGCGCGCACGTCGGCCAGGATCAGGTTCTGCTCGTGCGACACACGCACTTCACCGAAGCTGTATTCGTCGGCCAGGGCAGCGACGGCATCCATCTGGTCGGCAGTGATGTCGCCGGGCGGCACACCCGTGGCCTTCAGCGACACGGTGACCGCGGCGTAGCCCGCGACCTTGTGCGGGTGACGGTTGGTACGCAACCAGGCGCGGAAGGCCGGATCGGTCGCGGCATGCGTCGCGGTGTCGTCTTCGCCAGGATCGGCGGCGTATTCGGGATAGGTGAATCGCGCCGCGACGATGTCGACCTGCTCGGCGGTGATGGTGTCGGGACCGTTCTTGATGAACGCCCACTCTGCCTCGACCTGCTCCGCGAACACCTCGGGCGTCAGTTCCTTGACCAGGATCTTGATGCGCGCCTTGTACTTGTTGTCGCGTCGGCCATGCAGGTTGTAGACGCGCAGCACGGCCTGCATATAGGTCAGCAGGTGCTGCCACGGCACGAACTTGCCGATGAGCTGGCCGACGATGGGCGTACGGCCCAGGCCGCCACCCACCCACACGCGAAAGCCCAGTTCGCCGTCCTGCCGGACTGCCTGCAGGCCGATGTCGTGCACCCCCACGGCAGCCCGATCGCTGACGGCACCGCTGACTGCGATCTTGAACTTGCGCGGCAGGAAGGCGAATTCGGGGTGCAGCGTGGACCACTGGCGGATCAGTTCGCACCACACCAGCGGGTCGACGAACTCGTCGGGCGCGATGCTGGCGAAATGGTCGGTCGTGGTGTTGCGGATACAGTTGCCGCTGGTCTGGATCGCGTGCATCTGCACCGTGGCCAACTCGGCCAGGATGGCGGGCACGTCTTCCAGGCGCGGCCAGTTGAACTGGATGTTCTGGCGGGTGCTGAAGTGACCATAGCCGCGGTCATAGCGGCGGGCGATGCCGGCAAGCGTGCGCAACTGGCGCGACGCCAGCAGGCCGTACGGAATGGCCACGCGCAGCATCGGCGCATGACGCTGGATGTACAGGCCGTTCTGCAGGCGCAGGACGCGGAACTCGTCCTCGGTCAGTTCACCAGCAAGAAAACGCCGGGTCTGGTCGGAAAATTGGGCAACACGTTGCTCGACCAACTGCTGGTCGATGGGGTCGTACCGATACATGAAGCTGGCCTCAGGACTGGCAAAGGGCTGATATCACCCGACATGACCTTTCAGGATACGAACTGCGGGCGCACACCGGAAAGAAGGATTGGTTATGTCCTTATACTGCGCAAGCAGTTCAGGAACCAGCGACGCAAAACGGGCAGCCCGAAAGCTGCCCGTTTTCACGATGAACGTGAGGTGACGCGTGTCAGGCGTCGTTCGCCGCGTAGCCCAGATTGACCTGGAGACCGCCCGGATGCTCGGGGCCGCCCTCGTGGCGGCGGCGCTCGATCTCGTCCAGGTACGCCGGCGTGATGTCGCCAGTGACGTATTCGCCGTCGAAGCACGATGCATCGAAGCGCGTGATCGCCGGATTGACGTCGCGCACCGCCTGCTTCATGGATTCGATGTCCTGGTAGACCAGGGCGTCGGCGCCGATGATGCGGGCGATTTCTTCGTCCGACCGGTTGTAGGCGATCAGTTCGCTGCGCGTGGGCATGTCGATGCCGTACACGTTGGGGAAGCGGACCGGAGGCGCTGCCGAGGCGAAGTACACCTTGTTGGCGCCGGCTTCGCGGGCCATGTCGACGATCTCGCGGCTGGTGGTGCCGCGCACGATCGAGTCATCGACGATGAGCACGTTCTTGCCCTTGAACTCGACGCCCATGGCGTTGAGCTTCTGGCGAACCGACTTCTTGCGCGTGGCCTGGCCCGGCATGATGAAGGTACGGCCGACGTAGCGGTTCTTGATGAAGCCTTCGCGATAGTCCAGGTTCAGGCGGGCGGCCAGTTGCATGGCAGCCGGTCGGGCCGAATCCGGGATCGGCATGACGACATCGATGTCGCCGGGGGCGAAGCGTGCCGCGACCTTCTCGGCCAGGTACTCGCCCATGCGCAGACGCGCGTCGTACACCGGCACGCCATCCATCAGCGAGTCGGGACGAGCCAGGTACACGTATTCGAAGATGCACGGTGCCAGGATCGAGCTGGCAGCGCACTGGCGGGCGCTGACATTGCCGTCGAGGTCGATGAACACGGCCTCGCCGGGCTCGATGTCGCGATCCAGACGGAAGCCCTGGCCTTCGAGCGCCACCGACTCCGACGCCACCATCCATTCCTTGCCGTGCTCGGTATCGGCACTGCCCATACAGAGCGGACGGATGCCGAACGGGTCACGGAAAGCCAGCACGCCGTAGCCCGCGATCTGTGCCACCACCGCATAGCCGCCACGCAGGCGACGGTGCAGGCTTTCGACGGCACGGAAGATGGCGTCTTCGTCCAGCGACACGCCGTTGGACGACTGGTGCAGCTCGTGCGCCAGCACGTTGAGCAGCACTTCCGAATCGGAATTGGTGTTGATGTGACGGCGATCGATGCGGAACAGCTCGTCGCGCAGCGCGTCGGAATTCGTCAGATTGCCGTTGTGTGCGAGCGTCAGGCCGAACGGCGCGTTGACGTAGAAAGGCTGGGCCTCTTCCTCGCTGGAGCTCGATCCGGCCGTGGGATAACGGACGTGGCCGATCCCGGCGTTGCCAGGCAGCGAACGCATGTTGCGCGTCCGGAACACATCACGCACCAGGCCGCCGGCCTTGTACATGTTGAAGTTGCTGCCATTGGCCGTTGCGATGCCTGCTGCATCCTGACCGCGGTGCTGCAGAAGCAGCAGGCTGTCATAGAGCAGTTGGTTGACCGGTGCACGAGACACGACACCGACGATTCCGCACATGTGAACCTCTTTACAAGTTGGCGCAGCGCCCGCCACGGGCACTTTGCGCATCCGGCTGGCAAGCCAGCCGGCCGAGCGAGTCCGACCTGACGGTCAGACCTTGATCCATTCCGCAACGGGTGCGGGCACCAAGGGCTTGATCTGGGCGATGGCCTGCTCCACGGCAGGCGCCAGCATCGCGTCGCGCCACCAGGGTTCCTGCGGCAGCGGCGTGTAGGACGCTGCCGTCACGATCACGATGATGATGAGCGCCCCGCGCGCCACGCCGAACAGCGCACCCAACCCCCGGTCGGCAGGCGACAGCCCCGTCGCGCGGATGAGCGCCGACAGGGCCATGTTCACCATCCCCACGCCCAGCAGGACGCACAGGAATATGCCTACGTACGACACCACCAGCCGGACGCCGGAGTTTTCGATATAAGTGGCCAGACCCGCATACACCGTCGGTCCGAACCACGCCGCGCAGAGAAACGCCGCAGCGTAGGCGATCAGGGAAAGCACTTCCTTGATCAGCCCCCGCAGCATGCCCACCACGACGGAGGCGCCCAGGATCGCCAGGACGCCAAAATCGAAAGCGGTCACAGAGCAACGATGGAACTGTCGTAACCAGCCGACTTGATGCGATCGCGCGCCGAATCGGCCGCTTCGCGCGTGGGATACGGCCCCACCCGCACACGGTAGACATCGCCCTGACCGGTGCTGACGCGTTCGGTGAACGCCTTCACACCCGAACCGTTGAGCTTGTCACGCACCTCGAAGGCACGGGCTTCGGTCGAGTAAGCACCCACCTGCACCACGAACGAGCCCTTGGAAGGCTGCTGGCGCGACGGCGACGCGACCACGGCCGGCCGACCTTCGAGCAGCGCACGCGCACGCGCGGCTTCGGCATCTTCGTTGGCGGGACGCGGCTGCGGTTGCGGCTTGGGCTCGGGCTTGGGCGCAGGCTTGGGTTCCGGCTTGGGCTCGGGTTTCGGTTCCGGCTTGGGCGGCTCCACGCGCACTGGCGGCTGCACGGTTTCGACTGGCTGCTGCGGCGTGACCGGCGCGGTCTGCAGCGGCGGCGTGGTCGGAACCGTCTGGCCCGGCGTTGGCGGCACCGTGGTCGGCGGCATGGTCGTCGACGGCACGCCAGGCGACATGCCGGGCTGCTGCGGCGCAGGAACCTGCGTGGCGGGATCGGGCACGGCCGCTACCTGAGGCGGCGGTGTCTTGCCCGGGATGGAGATCGGCACGTCGGCAGGCAGCGGTGCCTGTTCGGAATCGAGCAGCATCGGCAGGATGATGACCGCGGCCAGCACCAGGGCGATGGCGCCCACCAGACGGCGACGCGCGCGGCGACGCAGTTCCTGTGCGGGATCGAGGCGATCTTCGCTGCCCGTACGGCGGCTCCGGCGTTCCGGCGCCGCCGGTTTCTTGCTTGAAAGCAAACCCATGAGAGATCCGGCAAAGAGGGCGAATGCCTGGGCGGGGTCTGTAGACGGCGCCCGCGCTGGGCAACGACGCCTATCGGGACGACGCTGCGACGCGGCGCTGCTGCGCGACCACACCCGCCACAGTAAGGAAAGACCCGAAGACCAGAATTCTATCACCCTCGCCTGCGCGCGACCGGGCGGCGTCATATGCCGTTGCGGGTGAATCCCAGGTCGTTACCGAATGCTCGGCATCGTCCGGGACGCCCGCCGCCCGGATGCGTTCCGCCAGGGCTTCGCCGCTCAGGGCGCGCGGCCCTTCCAGCGTGGCGCAATACCAGTGGTCGACATGCCTGGTCATGTGTGCGACCACGCCGTCGATGTCTTTATCCGACAACATGCCGATGACTGCATGGGTGTACGGGAAGAAGCCCATGTTCCCCAGATTGTCGGCCAGCACCGCCGCCGCATGTGGGTTGTGCGCCACGTCCAGAATCACCGTCGGCTGCCCCGGCACGATCTGGAAGCGCGCCGGCAACTGCACCTGCGCCAGCCCCACGCGCACCGCCTGCTGCGGCACGGCAAGCCGATCGCGCAGGCTTTCCAGCGCCGCCAGCGCCGCCGACGCATTCAACAGCTGATTGGCCCCGCGCAAGGCCGGATACGCCAGCGCATTGCGCCGCTGCCCCCGCCCGCCATAGCTCCACTGCTGCTTGTCGCCGTTGTAGTTGAAATCGCGACCGAACAGCCACAGATCAGCCCCGATAGCCTCGGCATGCGCCACCAGCGTCGCCGGCGGCACCGGGTCCGCACAAATGGCAGGCCGACCACTGCGATAGATGTGCGCCTTCTCGAACCCGATGGCATCCCGGTTGTCGCCCAGCCAATCGACGTGATCGATGTCCACACTCGTCACGATCGAACAGTCGGCATCCACCACATTGACCGCATCCAGCCGCCCGCCCAGCCCGACCTCCAGCACCACCACATCGAGCTTGCGCAGCGAGAACAACCGCAGAATCGCCAACGTCGTCAGCTCGAAATACGTCAACGACGTATCCCCTCGCGCCGCATCCACCGCCGCGAACTGCTCCGTCAGCTCCGCATCCGTCGCCAGATCCCCATTGATGCGCGCGCGCTCGTTGAAATCGATCAGATGCGGCGACGTATACAGCCCCACCTTGTACCCGGCCGCGAGCAGAATCGACTCCAGCATCGCGCAGGTCGACCCCTTCCCATTGGTCCCACCCACCACGATCTTCACCGCATCGAGCTGCAGATCCAAGCGCCCCATCACCTCACGCACCCGATCCAGCCCCATATCGATAGGCCGCGAATGAATGCCCTCCAGATACGCCAGCCACTCGGCAAGCGGACGGTCGGCAGCGGGACGGACAGATTGGGAATCAGTGGTCATGGCAGAAGGAAAACCGAGAAATCGAAGCGACGGAAGTATCGCATGCACCAAAAAACCGCAAAGCCATAGACGAGCACAGCGCGCGGGGGTGTCGAAGGCGCCGCGTGGCAGCGGAGAATCGGGGAAGCAAGGGCGCGCTGTTTGAGGCCGACGCTTGTGAACAGTCCAGTGGACTGTTCACCGGCCGAGTTCGCGCCCGCCCCGAT